>TARA_B110000438_G_scaffold175812_1_pt1 | contig 16093 bp, 10 predicted proteins | sample TARA_B110000438 | Tara Oceans TARA_B110000438 (sample SAMEA4398413) | marine metagenome | biome: Polar Biome; feature: [MES] marine water layer (ENVO:01000295) within the mesopelagic zone...; material: water (ENVO:00002006), including particulate matter (ENVO:01000060) such... | reverse complement strand
TAAACTTAAGTATTTATCAACTTCCTGTAAAATGGACAGATGACCCTAATACAAGTGTAAATATTATATCTACAGCAATAGAAGATATAATAGGATTAATAAAACTTAGAATAAAATTAATAAATAAAATATTATAATTAACCTCTTATGACCAATAATGAAAAACAACCCTTAAATCGATCTGTAATTGTTGGAGATACTTCGGAAATTTATCACCATAGAACATTAAATATTCTAAGAAACGAAGGATTAAATCCATTTGTTACCTATGAAATTGAATCTATAAATAGTGGAGTTGTTTGTGGGATAAATCAAATTATAGATTTATTAGAGCATGTTTTACCTGAAGCTGACCGTGAACTATGGACTTTACAAGAAGGAAATGAAGTTTCTGAAAATGAAGTCATATTAAGGATTCGGTCTAGATTCGCTAATTTTGGTCTTTATGAAACTTCTATGCTAGGAACGCTGACATCTTGCTCATCTTGGGCAACAGCCGCACATAATTGTGTATTAGCTGCATCAGGAATACCTGTTGTGAGCTTTGCTTCAAGATCTGTTCATCCTTCAGTGGCAGGACAAGTTGATTACTCAGCTTATATCGGTGGATGCTCTGCTGTAAGTTCTATAATAGGCGGTAAATTAACTCAAACAACTCCTTCAGGTACTATGCCACATTCATTAGTACTTATTATGGGAGAAACTGTTAGGGCAGCTTTGGCATTTGATAGACATATGGAAAAAAATGTTCCTAGAGTTGTATTAATAGATACTTTTAAAGATGAAGTAGAAGAAGCTATTCAAGTAGGAAAAGCATTAAAAGAACTAAGAGGTATAAGAATTGAAACTCCTATTGAAAGAGGAGGGATTACGCCAAATTTAGTAGATGAAATAGCTCAAAAACTTGAATCTGAAAGTATTAATGACATAGATATTTATGTTAGTGGGGATATGACTCCAGAAGATATTTCTAACTTTGTTTCAAAAAAATCTAAAGTAGCTGGTTTTGCAATTGATAATTATATTGGCAGAGGAGCTAAAATCAATTTTAGAGCAGACATAAAAGAAATCGATGGTTCCCCTATAGCTAGAAGAGGAAGAAAGTCAGGCATTAATATTTCTTCTAGATTGAATAGAATTTTTTAGTATTGTTAATTCTATTGCTCTTTTGTCGTGTTTATTAACATAAGAATCTATTGATTGACGAATTCCTAAAATCCATATAATTTCTGAATCACTTGAAAAAATAAGAACATTTTCTTTTTCTTGTTTATTTTTATGATTTGATAAAATTTTTTTTACTCTAGTCTTATTTTCTGTATCAATTTGACTGATTTTATCTCCTTCTTTTCTGTTTCTGATAAAAAGATTTTGTTCTAAATACTTTTCATTAATATATATTTTTTTTAAATTACTTTTTTTAATATTTTGTGTATTTACTATTTTTAATTTTAAAATTTCACCTGAAGGTAATTTTACTTTAGAAGGAACTTTAACTTTAATATTGATGATTTCTTTTATTTGATTTTTAAGGATTTTTTTAAGTAAAAATTCTCCTTTATTTTCATAAAAAATAATATCATCAGGTAAATTTTCAGATTTAGATTTTCTTAACAAAACATTTTCTATCATTAAATGATGATTTTTATTAAGAAAAATATTTTTATTTGAATTCAAATAAAGTCTTTCTATAATAATTTTCTTAGCTAAATCAATGGATAAGCCGCTAAACTCTCCAAAATCTAGTATTTTTTTTTCTATAGAATTATTTTTAATTACTTTAGATAGTGAACCTATAGAATCCAAAACTTTAGGATTGATTTTTTTAAACTCAGGAATAACATTATTTCTTATAAGATTTCTTGAATAGTTATTCAAATTATTTGATGAATCTATTCTAAATTTTAAATCATTTTCTTCACAATATTTTGAAATATCATATTTTTTTAAGTTTAGAAGTGGCCTTATAATCTGGATTTTTTTATCTGAAGTTTTTATTGTTGATTTATGTTTTATCCCATATAAACCTTTGATATTTGTTCCTCTTATTAAGTTTAATAATATTGTTTCAACATGATCATCAAGATTATGTCCTAAAAATATATATTTAGTGGAGTATTTTTCTGACAACTTAAAAAAAACTTCAAATCTCAAAGCTCTAGCTTTTTCTTGGATACCTTTTTTCTCTTTACTGATATCACATGTAAATTTTTCTAAGATTAGATTCATTTTTTTACATGTTTTCTCAACTAGTTTTTGATCTAGATCAGATTCAGAATTTCTAATTTTATAATTTAAATGACAAACAATGATATTTTTTTCTGGATTTTTAATTATTTTAAATAATATTTCTAGAAGAAATCTTGAATCAGGACCACCTGAGTATCCTATAATGATTTTTTCTTCACCTTTAGCAATTTTTTTTGGGATTTGTGTTTTTAAGTGTTTAATAAGATCAGAATTTGGTAACATTTTTCTTTACTTGTCCTGAAGGTACTCTTATTTGAACTTTAGAAATTTTATTTTTTTCTAGTTCTATTATTGTAAATCTATATCCTTTGAAATTTGTTCTTGTATTAATTTCAGGAATTGTTTGTAACATATCAATAATAAATCCTGCTAAGGTTTCATATCTTCCTTCTGGAATATCAATTTTTATTTCATCATTTATTTCATCAATAGAAACACTTGCATCAATTATGTAGGTATCAGATCCAGATTTAATTATTTTTTTTATAGGCATTTCACCTTCTTCGCCAACATCGCCAACTATTTTTTCTATACATCTGGATAAAGTTAATATTCCTGAAATATCTCCAAACTCATCTATTGCTAATGTCATTTTGTTACCAGTATTTTGAAATTCTTCTAGAAGTTCATCTAAAATTTTCATTTCAGGAGAAAACATTGGTTCTCTCATTAGATTACTTATTGGTTTGTTTTGATCTATATCCCCATTTGATAAATAAAGCATTATATCTTTTACACTTATTATTCCAACAATGTCATCAAGTCTTTCTTTGCATACAGGAAACCTTGTATGAGGACTTTTTTTATATATTTTTAAAAATTTACTTATTGATATATTATCCTTTACCCAAATAATTTCAGGTCTAGGAGTCATAATATCCTTAATTTCAGTTTCGCTAAATCTAAAAATATTTTCCAGCATTTCTCCTTGTGATGACTCAACAGTTCCTTCTTCCTCACCTATATCAATTAATTTTCTTAGCTCACCAGTCGTTACTGCTAAATTATCTTCGATAGATGATTTTAAAAATGTTCGAGTTATAACTTTAGGTATAAGTGTGAAAGTCCACACTGCGGGGCCTGAGACATACATTATAGCTCTTATAATATTTATTACTAATAGTGACCATTTATCGGCTACTCTTGTAGAAAGGGATTTTGGAGTTAGTTCTCCAAAGGTAACTATAAGAACAGTTGAAATAGCAGTGGATATTATTACACCATTTACTGACCCTTTTCCTATAAAGTTAATTATTAGTGCACTTACTAATGTTGCAATTAATATATTAAGTAAATTTCCAAATAGTAATAAAGTTCCAAAAAACTTTTCATTTTGATTCAAAGTATTTTCGATAGCTTTAGCTTTTTTATTACCTTGATCGGATAGATGTTTTATCCGTACCCTATTTACAGCTATGATTGAAGCCTCAGAAGCACTAATAAATGCGCTACCTAATAAGGCAAATAGTATAATTGTTATTAAAATTCCCACATTAAGATTTTACATGAAAATTTATTATTACGAATTTTTCTATCCTAAAGCTTCTGAATTATCTAGGTTATCAGGCATCTCTGTATCTACTGGGTTCATTATTAGATCTTCAATCTTTTGTGAAATTTGAGGATTATTTTTAAGAAATTTCCTCACAGATTCTCTTCCTTGACCTAGTCTTTCCCCTTCAAATGAATAAAATGACCCACTTTTTTCTACTATATTCTTATCTACTCCAATATCAAGGAGTTCTCCTTCCTTGGAGATTCCTTCATTATAAAGTATTTCTATTTCAGATTTTTTAAACGGTGCAGCTACTTTATTTTTAACAACTCTTACTCTAACTTTGTTTCCAACTAACTCTTCACCGATTTTTATCGACTCAGATCTTCTTAGATCTATTCTAACTGAACTATAAAACTTTAATGCTCTACCACCTGGAGTTACTTCTGGAGAACCAAAAATCACACCAACTTTTTCTCTTAATTGGTTTATAAATACGCAAGTTGTGTTTGTTTTATGAACAGTTGCAGTTAATTTTCTTAATGCTTGTGACATTAATCTTGCTTGTGCTCCAACATGATAATCACCCATTTCTCCTTCTAGTTCTGATCTAGGAACCAATGCAGCAACTGAGTCAACCACTATTATATCTAATGCTCCAGAACTTACTAAGTGGTCAGTTATTTCTAGAGCTTCCTCCGCTGAGTTTGGTTGAGATATTAATAATTCTTGGTTATTAACACCGATTTTTTTTGCATAACCTGGATCCATAGCATGCTCTACATCTATATAAGCTGCTTGACCTCCTTGTTTTTGTGCTTGAGCCAAACAGGATAGAGCCAAAGTACTTTTACCAGCACTTTCTGCTCCAAAGATTTCTACTATTCTACCTCTAGGAAGTCCACCTATACCTAATGCTATATCTAGACCTATTGATCCTGTAGGAATAAATTGAATATTAGCATCAATTTCTGAAGATTCACTCATTCGCATGACTGCACCTTTTCCATAATTTTTCTCTATTTGCTCAATAGTTAAATCTAATGTTCCATTCTCAATTTTATTATTTTTTTTTCTTGCCACTTTTTTTCTCCAAAACTTAATATACCAATAATATAGCACAAATGTTCTAAACTATGCAATGTACATGTCTTGTCAGTTTCCTGGTCTAGCTTTTAAATCAACTTCCATGATAATATATTCATAATTTCTTACTAATTCTATTTCTACTGTATCTCCAGGATCTGTATAAAGAGCTAAGTATGATATTAAATCTTCAAAACTATTTATTTTGTAATTATTAATTTTAGTTATTACATCTCCATCGAAATTTAATACGTTTCTATTTATTGATGAATCGCCTCTAATTCCAGATTTTTTTGCGGGGCCGTTTTCTTGAACATTTAGAATTAATACACCTTTGAAGTTTTCTTCTATATCAGCTCTTATTCTTGTGCCATAATCTAGATTTAAAGCATTTATTCCTAAGTATGAGTACTCGTGTTTGTCTCCTGCAATAATGCTGGGAACTACTCTTTTAGCTAAATTTATAGGAACAGCGAAACTAACTCCAGAGTTTTGCCTTGAAGAACTTTTAATTTGAGTGTTAATTCCTATAACTTGACCTTCCTTATTCAATAAAGGGCCACCAGAATTTCCTGGATTAATTGCTGCATCTGTTTGAATTACACTCGGTATTTTATATGGAGTAAAGGTTGAATCTAAAGATCTCCCAATAGCACTTACAATTCCTGAAGTCATAGTAAATTCTTGATCGAATGGATTTCCTATTGCGATTGTAATATCTCCTGTATTTATCAAATCAGAATCATATAATTCTAAAGGGTTAAGTATATTTATGGCATCATTTATTGAATTTTCAGAAATTTTTATTATTGCTAAATCAGAATAAGAATCCCATCCAATAACTTTTGCTGGGAATTCATCATTCTCTATGGTTCTAATAATAATAGGTGATTGACTAGACAAAGTATTTTCTATTACATGATAATTAGTTAGAATATGACCTTGATTATCCCACATAAATCCTGATCCTGAACCAATTTTTGTAATTGGAATTCCTTTTGAATCTTGAGAGAATATATTTATTTGGACTACAGACTTTGAAGTTGAATTGAAAATATCCCTGTAGTGTTTTTCTAGACTATCGGTAATTTCATCACTTGATAATTCTGTAATTAAATTTGGTTCCCAATTTTGATTATCACAACCTAAAATTGTGCACATAATCAAAATTATTAAAAAGAATTTTTTTATCATATTTTAATTTTATATTAAAAATATGAAATTTCTATGAAGATGGGAAATTTCTATAAGTATATTTGTATTGAGAGGCAATAGGATACCTTCTATCTCTTCCGAAAGCTAAAGGAGTGATCTTTATTCCAGGTGCAGATTGACGTCTTTTATATTCATTTCTATCTATCATGCTTAAAATTTCTAATATTTTTGATTCTGAAATATTTTTTGTAATTTCTTGGTTTTTTAATATTTCATTTACGCTATTTTTTTCTTCTATATATGACTCAATAATTTGATCTAATATATCGTAATCTGGCAATGTATCTTTATCGAATTGATCAGATTTTAGTTCAGCTGAAGGTAATTTATTAATAATATTTTTAGGAATAATTTCTTTAGGTGAAACTTCATTAATATAATTTGATAACTGATAGACTAATGTTTTTGGTACATCTTTTAATACAGAAAATCCACCAGCCATATCTCCATATAAAGTAGCATAACCTGTAGCCATTTCTGATTTATTACCTGTAGATAGCACCAACCATGAGAATTTATTTGAAATAGCCATTATAAAGTTTCCCCTTATTCTAGCTTGTAAATTTTCTTCCGCATTATTCTCTTCTGTATCTTTAAATAAAAAGTTTAGACTTTTTAGGAATTCTTCATGAGTATTTAGTATAGGAATATTTATTAGATCTAGTCCTAAATTCTCGCAAAGTTTTTCTGAGTCTGTGATCGAATGTTCTGAAGAATACTTTGAAGGGAGGTTTACAACTTTTATATTTTCTGGACCTAATGCATTTGAAGCTATTACTGTTACTAACGCAGAGTCAATTCCTCCAGATAGACTGATCAAACATTTAGAAAAACCATTTTTTTCTGCATAGTCTTTAGTTCCCAATACTAAAGCATTTAATATATCTTCTAAACCCTCAGAATAAGAATTCATATTTATATTATTGTTTATATTTGAATTATTAATATTAATATTTTTTTCAATAATCTTATATCCATTTTTTGATTTTTTAGTATATGGAGTATATTTTTTTCTTGAAATATCTATATTAATAGTTTGATTTTCTTCTTTAAAACTAGGAAAGGAAATGATTTTTTCTCCTAAATTATTAAATATAGATGAGCTCCCATCAAAAATCAGATCATCTTGTCCACCTATGCAATTTACATATATCAAATGAGAATTGCAATCTTTTGCTACATTAGACAAGTGTGAATCTCTAATATTTTTTTTATTTATATCAAAAGGTGAACCATTTATATTTATTAAAACATTACATCCTAAATCTGATTCTATTTTACATACTTCGTAATCTTCCCATATGTCTTCACAAATACTAATGCCTATCTTAATTTCTTTATTTTTTAGAATTACAATTTCATTTCCTTTATTAAAATATCTTTTTTCATCAAACACACCATAATTTGGCAGTTTGTTTTTTCTATAAGTTGCAATTATTTTTTCATTAGAAATTATAGCTGCTGCGTTGTAAACACCATTTTTATCTTGGTCTATGAATCCAACAATAGAAGTAATATTTTTAGTATGTTTAATTATTTTTTTTAAAGCTAAGAGATTATTTTCTATAAATAAATTACTTAATACTAAATCTTCTGGGGGATATCCTGTAATTGTAAGTTCGGGGAAACAGACTATATCACAGTTTTTAGATTCTGCTTCTTTTATACCTTCAATTATTTTATTAGAATTATAATCTAAAGCGCCAACTTTAGTATTTATTTGGTTCATTGATATCTTAATATTAGACATCTTAATTCCATAAATTATTTTGTTTTTATTTTTCTAAAATATCCTCTAACATCAGGCAAATTTGATGATCCTTCTAAAAAAGTATCAATTTTTTTTGCACATGATCTACCACTTGCTATAGCATGTACTACTAAAGATTGACCTCTTTCCATATCTCCACAAGAAAATACCTTAGAGACATTTGTCATCATATTATTATCAGTCTTAACATTTCCTCTGTCATCAAATTCTACATTTAGATCAGAAAGCAATCCCTCTTGAAGCGGATGAACAAATCCCATAGCTAAAAGAACTAATTCTGATTTAATTTCAAATTTACTATTTTCTATTTTTTTCATATTAAATTTACCTGTAGCTATATCTTTTTCCCACTCAACTTTTTCGCAAATTAGTTTTTCTAGTTTGTTTTTTCCTGTGAAATGATCTGTTAATATACTGTACTGCCTATTACCCCCTTCTTCATGAGCTGAAGAAGTCCTTAGAATCATTGGCCATTCTGGCCAAGGATTATTATTTATTCGAAATTCTGGAGGTTCAGGCATAATCTCAATTTGCGTGATACTTTTTGCACCTTGTCTAATAGAAGTTCCTAAACAATCAGCTCCAGTATCTCCTCCTCCAATTATTACTACATTTTTGTCTTTAGCAGTAATTTCTCTATCTTTAGGGTTATCATTCCATCTGTTTTGTTCTGAAAGAAAATCCATGGCAAAATGTATTCCATCTAACTCTCTTCCTTTTATAGGTAAATCTCTTGGAACGGTTGAACCTCCAGCAAGACAAATAGCATCAAATTTATTACTTAATTCTTTAGCTAAAATATCTATTCCTATATTAACAGAACATTTGAATTCAATTCCTTCTTGAATTAGCAAATCGATTCTTCTTTGTACTATGCTTTTTTCTAACTTGAACTCTGGAATACCATAACGTAATAATCCTCCTGGATTTTCACTTCTTTCATAAACAGTAATATTGTGCCCAGCTCTATTTAGTTGTTGAGCTGCAGCAAGTCCGGCTGGACCTGATCCTATTATAGCTACTTTTTTATTTGATCTCATTAGTGGAATATCTGGTTTAACTAATCCTGATTCCCAAGCTTTCTCAATAATATTTTTCTCAATCATTTCAATTGATACGGGGTCATTATTTATGGATAAAGTACATGAAGCTTCACATGGTGCAGGGCATATTCTTCCTGTAAATTCAGGGAAGTTATTAGTTGCTGATAATATTTCGTATGCAGATTTCCAATCTTGGTTATACACAAGATCATTAAATTCTGGAATTAGATTTCCTAAAGGACATCCATTATTACAAAAGGGGACTCCACAATCCATACATCTAGATGCTTGTACAGCAGCTTCTTTTTTTGACCAAGGAACGTAGATTTCTTTCCAGTTTTGTACTCTTTTTTCAACTGGTTTTCTTTCTTCAGTTTTTCTTTTTTCGCTTTTAAAACCTGAAATGTTACCCATTAATTTTTTCTCTTTGCTTAGATAATGTTTTCTCTAATATTTTAGCGTAATCTCTTGGGATGATTTTTTTAAAATTTTTAATTTCAATATCCCAGTTATTTATTATTTTAACAGCAACGTTAGATTTAGTATATTTGATATGATTTTTTATTAATTTAATTAATTTTTTCTCATCTCCAGATTTTACAAAAACATCTTCAATATCAGAAAGCTCAGAGTTGAAATTTTCTATAAAAGTTGATTTTGGATCATAAACATATGCAATTCCACCACTCATGCCTGCTCCAAAATTACTTCCTACTTCTCCTAAAACTACAACTGTTCCGCCAGTCATATATTCACATCCGTGATTACCAATTCCTTCAACAACCGCCTCTGCAGCTGAGTTTCTAACACAAAACCTTTCTCCAGCTTTACCATTTATATAAACTTCTCCTCCGGTAGATCCATAAAGAGCAACATTACCTATAATTATATTTTCTTCAGGGATAAAGTCTGGATTTTTACTAAAAGGACTTACTACTATTTTTCCCCCTGAAAGTCCTTTCCCGAAATAATCATTAGCATCACCTCTAAGATTAAAGAAAATCCCTTTAGATAAAAATGCTCCAAAACTTTGTCCAGCAGAACCGTCAAAATTTATTATTAAATTATCGTTTGGAATTCCTTTTTCTCCATATTTCTTTGTAATCTTTCCTGAAATTAATGCCCCAGCAGTTCTATTTATATTTTTTATTTCGAAATTAAGTTCTTGTTTTCTAGAAGAAATAGTTTCTAAATTAATTTTTTCTAAAATTTTATTATCTAAAGCAATATCTAATTGATGGTCTTGAGATGTTGTGCAGTAGTTTTTTTGTCCCTCTATTCCTTTAGGCTTATACAAGATCCTTGAAAGATCAATTTTTTTTGCTTTCCAATGATCAATATCATTTCTTTGTTTTAATCTATCAACCCTGCCAACCATTTCATCAACGGTCTTAAATCCTAATTTAGCCATTTCTTCTCTAAGACTCTGAGTTATAAATTTAAAATAGTTTACTACAGCTTCAGGTGTTCCTTTAAATAATTTTCTCAGCTCAGGATCTTGAGTTGCTACACCTACTGAACATGTATTTAGATGACACTTTCTTAGCATAATACATCCCATTGTGATTAATGATGCAGTTGCTATTCCCCATTCTTCAGCTCCAAGCATAGCAGCTATAGCTACATCTTTTCCTGTTTTTAATTGTCCGTCAGTCTGGAGTGTAATTCTATCTCGAAGTCCCTGCTCAACTAAAATTTGTTGAGTCTCAGCAACTCCTAGCTCCCAAGGAAGCCCAGCATGCCTAATAGATGACAACGGAGAAGCTCCTGTGCCTCCAGAAAATCCAGAAATCAAAACCACATCAGCTTTACCTTTCGAGACTCCTGCTGCAATAATGCCAACACCAACTTCAGAAACAAGTTTAACGTGGATTCTGGCATCTTCATTAACATTTTTTAAATCATGAATTAATTGAGCCATATCTTCGATTGAGTATATGTCATGATGAGGTGGAGGAGATATTAGTTCTACACCTGGAGTTGTCTTTCTTATTGAAGCAATATACTCAGAAATTTTGTGTCCAGGTATTTCTCCACCTTCTCCTGGCTTTGCTCCTTGAGCCATCTTAATTTGAATATCCTTAGAGTTAACTAAGTAGTTAGTTGTTACTCCAAACCTTCCAGATGCAACTTGTTTAACAGCAGAGTTTCTAGAGTCTCCATTTGAATCAGGTTTAAATCTGATTTCATCTTCTCCACCTTCTCCTGTATTTGATCTAGCTCCGATTCTATTCATTGCAATTGCTAAGGTTTCATGTGCTTCTCTAGAAATAGAGCCAAGAGATATAGCTCCAGTTGCAAATCTTTTAAGAATTTTAAACTCATCTTCTACTTCATCGATACTAATAGATTTAGAATTTTCATAATCTATTTCTAATAAATTTCTAATACTTATATCTCCATAATAATCTTTATTGGCAGCTTCTTCAAAATCTTTATATGTTTCTTCATCATTTTGAGTAGATGCTTTTTGTAATAAAGAAATAGTTTCAGGAGACCACATGTGCCTTTCTCCTGTTCCTCTCCATAAATACAGTCCTCCTAAATCAAGTTTGAGATTTGAAGGGATTTTAGATTCAGAAAAAGCATTATTATGAAAAAGTAAATAGTCATCACAAATTTCTTCATTGCCAATTCCTTCTATTCTTGAAGAGGTCCAAGTAAAACTTGTTTCAATTAAACTTTCACTTATACCCAGTGCTTCGAACTGCTGAGCACCCATATAACCTTGTAATGTAGATATCCCCATTTTTGACATTGTTTTTAATACTCCTGCGATAGAAGCTTTGCAGAAATTTTCTAGATTTTTTCTAATAGATTTTTCATTAGAAAAATTTCTGACAGTATCAAGGGCTATGAATGGATTAATTGCAGATACTCCATATCCAAATAAAAGCGCAAAATGATGAACTTCTCTTGGCTCACCTGTTTCATAGATTATATCTACTTTATCTCTTAATTTTTTTCTAATTAGGTGATGATGTAATGTTCCTGCTACCAAAAGTGAAGGTAGCATTGCATTATTTTCGTCAACTCCTCTATCTGAAAGAACAATTATTGATATTCCTTTTTCTATTAATGATTCTGCGTCTAATTTTATTTTTTCTAGCGATTCATCAAATCCTTTTTTACCTTTACTCACATCAAAAAGCGTAGATATTTTTTTTGCTTTTATTCCTTTATTATTGATACTTAAAAGTTTTATCAGCTCTTCATTTAACATTATTGGTCGTTCTATTTTAAGAAGCTCAGCATGTGCAGAAGTTTCAGATAATAAATTTTCTCTTTTACCTACTAAAATACTTGTTTGAGTAACCATTTTTTCTCTAATTGGATCAAGAGGAGGATTAGAAACTTGCGCAAATAATTGCTTGAAGTATGAATATAAATTTTGAGGCTTATCTGATAGTACTGCTAAAGGAGCATCATTTCCCATTGATCCATTTGGTTGGCTTCCTGTGTCACTCATTGGTTTAATTATTAAATTAATATCTTCATTAGAATAACCATAAGCAACTTGTTGTTCTAAAAGATTTGTCCCATCGAAAGGTATAGATTTATGAGTTTCTTCTATTTCGTCTAGGTTTATTGAATTTTTATTGATCCATTCAGAATAAGGACTCTGATTAACTAGTCTATTCATTATTTCTTCAGAATCAATAATCCTTCCTTCTTCAAAATCAACCAAAAAACCTTTACCTGGAGTCATTCGTGATTTTAATTTTATATTTTTAGAGTCCAACTCTAAAACACCAGTTTCTGATGACATAACTAAAATGTCATCTTTAGTGACTGTATATCTAAAAGGTCTGAATCCATTTCTATCTAAGCAAGCTCCTAGTTTTTTCCCATCCGTAAATGCGACCATGGCCGGTCCATCCCATGGTTCCATAAGTCCTGCGTGATATTGATAAAAATCTCTAGTTTTTTTATCCATATGCTTATTATGGTCCCATGCTGCAGGAATCATCATTGAAGCTACATGCTCTATAGGTCTTCCTCCATGAAATAAAAGTTCGAATACATTATCTAGAGAAGCTGTATCTGAAGCGTCTTCTTCACAAATAGGTAAAATATCTGAATTATTAGGAAATTTTTCACTTATTAGGTTATGCTCTTTAGCCTTCATCCAGTTTCTATTTCCTCTTACAGTGTTAATTTCTCCATTATGAGCTAACATTCTGTACGGATGAGCTAATTTCCAAGAACCTAATGTATTTGTAGAAAATCTAGAGTGAACGAGTCCAAAACAACTTTCTATATCTGAAGATTGAAGATCTAAATAAAAATTAGCAACTTGTGCAGTTTTTAATAATCCTTTATAAATTATAATTTTATTTGATAGAGAGCATATATAAAATTCATTATCAATAATGATTTCATTTTTATTATTTTTTATTTTAATTATTTCTTTTTCGATTTTTTTTCTAGAAATATATAATTCTCTTGAAAAGTCTTCATCATTTAAGTTTCCACTATTTGCAATAAAAATCTGTTTGATTTCAGGCATAGCATCTTTTGACCAATCTCCAATAGAGTTTGGGTTATTTGGAACATCTCTTAATAAGATTATTTTTGTTGATTGATTATTTAACGCATCTGAAATTATATTAATAATTTGGCTTTGGATTTCTCTATTTTTTGGAAGGAATATTATACCTGTGGCATAATCTCCTTCATTTGGGAGATCAAATCCATCTTTAGCTAGTTCTTTTCTTAAAAATTTATCAGGAATTTGCAAGGTTATACCTGCTCCATCACCTGTTTCGGGATCACATCCACATGCGCCTCTATGTTCAAGATTCACCAATACTTTGAGGGAATTTTTTACAATACTATTAGACTTTATACCCTTGATGTTTGCAACAACACCAACTCCACATGCATCTTTGTCTAAATGGTATGTACATAACCCTTTAGTTTGAAGATTTTTTAAATTATTAAGTAGTTTTTCTTTAGTTTTCATTTTTAGTTTTGAATTGTAAAATATTTTAGGAATAAAACGTTGCTTAAAAACTTATGAAATTATAAAAATTTCATGTAAAAATCTCTCTCGTAATCTGTAACAACTAAGTTGTGTTCTATCCACTCTTTTTCTTTGTTAATTACTATACTATTATATGCATCTAACCCAATAGCGTCCTGTAGAAAATTACCTTTTTGAGATTCTTTAATTGCATCGTACAAAGTATTTGGAATATTTGATTCCCAATTTTTAGGAACTACTAAACCTTTTTTTATACCTTCCATTCCAGCATGAAGAATAGCTGCTAAAGCTAAGTAAGGATTACAGGCTGAATCGGGTAATCTAAATTCTATTCTAGAATTATCTAAGTCTCCTTTATTAATATGTGGAACTCTTACAATATTAGAGATTTTTACTTCTTTTCCCATTCCTGCAATTGGAGCTTCTAAGTTTGGAATTAGTCTTTTATATGAGTTTAACCATTGATTAGTAACTAAAGCCATTTCTGATGAATAATATAATAAACCTGCTAAAAAACCTTCTCCAAGCTTCGATAATGAATTGCTTTTTTTTCCAGCAAAAGCATTATTTTCACCTTCGTATAGTGACAAATGAAAATGTAAACCACTACCATTTAAATATTCAAAAGGCCTTGGCATAAAAGTAGCAAATCCTCCATGTTTTATGGCTGTTTGCTTTACAACCAGTCTCGTGGTTACTATAGAATCTGCCATAGTGAGCGCATCTGTATGCTTTAAACTTATTTCATGCTGTCCAGAGGATACTTCATGATGAGAGCTTCTTACAGGTATTCCCATTTGTTCTAAATTTAGAACGCATTCTCTTCTTAAGTTTGAGCCTTTGTTATCAGCAGAAGTTTGATCAAAGTATCCAGCATCATCTCCTTCAATAATTTCCTTATTATTATCTAGAAAATAGTATTCTATTTCTGGACCCACATAAAATTTTAAACCTGATTTGTTTGCTTCCATTAGTTTATCTTGCAGAACTTTTCTGCTATCAACAATAGAGTCGCTGTTATCAAAACTTCTTAAGTTACAAAATAATCTAGCTACGGAATTTTCATTGGGTCTCCAGGGTAAAATTTGCCAAGTACTTAAATCTGGGATAGCTAAAGTGTCTGATTCAGTAGCCCTTGCCAAGCCTTCAATGGCTCCTCCATCAAAAATAACACCTTTTTCAATACAATCTTCTAAATCTTCAACATTAATAGCAAACCCTTTCAGTCTTCCTAAAATATCTGTAAACCATAATCTAATAAATTTTACATCGTGTTCACTAGCTTGCTTTAAAATAAACTCTTTAGTATCTGAATTTTTATTCATTTGTATTTCCTGACTTAATTTCATTAAATTTGTACCCTACATTCCATATTGTTTCTATAAAATTGTTTTTATGATCCTCGATTTTTCTTCTTAATCTTCTAACGTGAACATCCACAGTTCTAGTACCTCCATAATAATCATAATCCCAGATATTTTTTAATAAGTTTTCTCTAGAAAAAACTCTTCCTGGATTTGAGGCTAATACTTTTAGTAATTCTAGTTCTTTAAATGTAAGATCTATCTTTTTATCCTCAAGTGTGACAAGATATTTTTCTGTATCAATTTTTAAATTTTTATACTGAATTATTTTTTCTGATTGAGATATATTTTTTATACTTAACTTTAAGTTTTTATTTGCTATTTGAATTCTCATTGACAAATCATTATTATTTGTGGGTATTGAAATAATTTGATCATTATTATTATTATTTGATAAATAACTCTCGTATATAGTAAAGTTTTCAATTGATAAAATTTTACTAATTGAAGTTTCAATAAGATTAGAATATTCCTTAGAATAGGTATATGGTAAATTGATTATTGATAAATCTTCAATTTCAACATTAATGTTTGCTTCTTTTTCTTCATCATGACTAAGTAATGGATGGTTTTGCTCTTTGTTGATTTGATATGTCACTTGTTCTGGTGATTTTGAATCAACTTTAAAATCTTTAACACAAATTATTCTAGATGAATGAAAACTTTCATCTAGAATTTTTATCAAACGATCTTCAGATCTAATATTAAAGCCAACTAAAAAAATTCTATCAAACATAATAATTTACAAAATTTACAAAAATATTTTTTTTTATGAAACTAATTTTACATCTAAAAAGTAGTTAGTAAAATCAAAATTAAAAAAAAACAGTTAGAAATTTAACATTTTTTCATTGACGTTTTGTAAATAAAATTCGTATACTA
>TARA_B110000438_G_scaffold101039_1_pt1 | contig 16111 bp, 12 predicted proteins | sample TARA_B110000438 | Tara Oceans TARA_B110000438 (sample SAMEA4398413) | marine metagenome | biome: Polar Biome; feature: [MES] marine water layer (ENVO:01000295) within the mesopelagic zone...; material: water (ENVO:00002006), including particulate matter (ENVO:01000060) such... | reverse complement strand
ATCTTCAGATATTACAAGATTTGCATGGAGATAAAGTACAGGTTATCGCTTTCCCTTGTAATGATTTTGGATTTCAGGAGCCGAATGCAAATGAGGAAATTGCTGAATTCTGCGAGAATAATTATGGAATAAAGTTTCCAATTATGGGAAAAGTAAATATCAAAAAATCTCCAGTTCATCCTCTTTACAACTATTTATCAGACAGTAGTCTAAACGGGTGGAACGATTCTAAGCCAAAGTGGAATTTTTATAAGTACCTTATTGATGAAAAAGGTAACCTATTGAATATCTTTAGCAGTGGTACCAGCCCACTTAGTCCTGAAGTCACTGACGCGCTTTAGAAATTAACATTTACAAAACAGTACCTACCCTAGAATGAAGGCAACCTTTGTTTTTCCCAATCAGTTATTCATAAATCATCCATCGCTAAGTAGGAATAGGAAAGTCTTTATTATTCAAGATCCTTTATTTTTTGGAGACTATCGGTATGGAATAAAGTTTCATAAGAAGAAAATATTGCTCCATTTAATGTCCCTTGATTCTTTTAGTAAAGATCTAGAAGAAAAAGGTTACGAAACAAATATTATTCCTTATAAAAAATCATTTAGAAAAGATTATTTAATTAGAATAATCAAAACGTATGAGTTGTCAGATATATACCTATGTGATCCAGTTGACTATATATTAAATAAAAGAATAAAAGAGGCCTGTAACTCCACTGGCACGAAAATATATATGTCAGACTCTCCCGGGTTTTTATTATCTAAAGATCAAGTAGGCTCTGAGTTTTTAGGAAAAAGTAAACATTTAATGGCCGCATTCTATAAAAGACAAAGGAGACGATATAATATTCTTATAGATGAAAATGATAACCCTTCTGGCGGGAAGTGGAGCTACGATTTGGAGAATCGGAAGCGTCTCCCTAAAAATATTATTATCCCTAAAGTTTTAAGTTTGGACTATGATGGCAACATGCTCGATATAAATAAAAAATTTATAACTAAAAATTTTATTAATAACCCAGGGTCAATTGATTCATTTAATTATCCAGTGGATAGAAAACAAGCAATTACATCATTTCATAATTTTTTAGAAATGAAAATTTTGAACTTTGGAACCTATGAAGATGCTATTGTGAAAGAAGAAACGTATCTATTTCATAGTGTTTTAACCAGTTATTTGAATATTGGGCTAATTACACCTCAGGAAGTAGTTAATGATACTATATGTTTTGCTAAAGAAAATTCTATTCCAATTAACTCGTTGGAAGGATTTATTCGACAAATAATTGGTTGGAGAGAATTTATGAGAGGTATATATAATGCTGATGGGACAAAACAACGGAACTCAAATTTTTGGAATTTTGATCGTAGTCTACCCAACTCATTTTATGATGGAACGACCGGAATAGAACCACTAGATGATACTATAAATAAGGTTTTAGATAATGCATATGTACATCATATAGAAAGGTTGATGATTATAGGAAACCTGATGATGTTATTAGGTATAAGGCCAGATGAGGTTTACAAATGGTTCATGGAATTATTTATTGATTCATATGACTGGGTAATGGTCCCGAATATTTATGGAATGAGTCAATTTTCTGATGGTGGATTACTTGCCACTAAGCCATATCTTAGTGGCAGTAATTATATTTTAAAAATGAGTAATTATAAAAAAGGTGATTGGTGTGGTATTTGGGATTCTTTGTTTTGGCGTTTTATAAATTCGAATAGAAGTTACTTTAAAAAGAACTATAGAATGAGCATGATGGTATCAGTTTATGATAGAAAAAACACTAGTGATAAGAAAGAACTTGATGGCCGAGCAGCCGACTATATAAAAAATTTATTTGCTGAAAAATGATATAAGGTAAATGGGCCCAATGGTTATTGCCATTAAAACAATTGCCACTATAGACCATTTCAATAATAATGAGCTAAAATATTTAGTTATGAAGATTAACTTTTTTGAGTAGTTCACTTGAACTTTCTTGGGTGTGCTTCAATTTCTAAAATTATTTCCTTATAATCTTTAATTACCAAATATAGTACCTCTGATTGTATCTTTGCTGACCCGGTCAACTTTGTATTGATATAGTTCCAGTTCTGATCACGATCAATTTCCCATTCGAATTCATTCACAGCCCCATCACTCCAGTCCTGACTTCCAAGCCAATTAATATTACCTAATAGTTGCAGATAATTTAGTTTATAGTAATCTCTAGCATTCAGATAAGATTTTTTAAAATCTGTTTTGGCGTATGGATGTTTCACGATTAGTGAAGTATCAGTTACTGATTTTATAAATAGCCTGGTATAGTCTGACCAATTTTGAAACCAAATCTCTGTATTACCAGCGCTTGAGACAAAAGAGTCCCACACGCTAAATGGTAAACTATTTATGGGTTCAGTGTCACCTGCATGGACCAAGCCGGTTAAGTAATATATTAGTATAATTAAGTATAAATATTTTTTCATTATTTCTCCCAGTGCAAATTATAAATAGAATATGTAAAATAATTCAAATGTAATTAGTTTATTCATTAATAGTTCAAAACGCTCAAATAATACTTTATTTTATGTGCTTCTATGTGTTACTATTGACTATCAAATATTTAAACTCAAAAGAAGTGTCTGATATTCTGGGTGTTAATATCTCAACACTCAAAAGGTGGACGGATAATGGTACAATAGGGTGCCACAAAACAGCTGGTGGACACCGCAAGTTCACAATGCAGAATATTCGTGATTATTACAGAAATAATAAAAATGCTTCAAAGAATTCAGATATCGCACTTTCAAACATTGAACATAAGAAGATTTTTGAACTAATTAAGAAAAATAAATTCTCTGATCTTAGTTACAAATTAGCTGATGCGAGTATAGAGTCAGATGAGTCTACTGTCCAGACAATTATTACTGGAGCTTATATGAACAATATTGGGTTGGATGTATTGTTTGATGAAATTATTGATCCTGGGAGTATGATTGTTGAGAAATATTTACACCAAGATCATATTTCTCATGCCGAGGCCTTCATTAGTAGAAAGATTATTACTAGGTTTGCGGAGACTTTAAACACAAATAAGCCTAATGGCGAGTTTAATGGTTTATCTGCGCTCTGTATAAATTTTGAGGATAATCTTCCAGACCTTGGCGTAGTTATGTCTGAGGTCGTTTTACGACATAGAGGATACAATGTGTTTAACACAGGGTCTCATGCCGAACTTGGGGATCTTGAGCGAGTTGTCACTAATAAAAAAGTAAATCTTATCTTATTTTATTTATGCAACATACAATGCTGTATGTCTGTCGTCGGAGATAATATTAATAGTACGGTAGACCAGGTAAAGTCTATTTGCGAAATTGCAAAAAAATTAAATGTAGATATAATTTTTGGCGGTCTTGGTATTGAGCTACTGCCAAATATATCAGAGAATATTAAAAAAACATTTATCACCTATAAACAGCTAACTCAATTAGTCTGAAGTTTTCCTAAGTAGGATTTAAAATGAATGCTTCACAAAATAGAAGCAGAGCACTAAAAACCACTCCCTTTTCAGGAAAGTGTGTTCTCTATTGGATGGTCCGAGATAAAAGAGTTAATGATAATTGGGCTCTAATCGAAGCACAAAATATTGCTATCAGATATAAAGTATCTCTTGTTGTTTGCTTCCAGTTTTATGGTTCACATAGACAGGCTAACATAAGACAGTATCATTTTTTACTAGAGGGGTTAAAAGAAACTCAGCAAAGACTAGACAAGCTTCAGATTCATTTTTCCCTACTCAGAGGTCGCTCACATGTAGAGCTGCCAAAGTTTATAGAAAAATATAGAGTTGGACATATGGTCACTGATTTTAGTCCACTAAAAGTATATAAGAATAGATTAAGAAAAGTGTTAAGTCGAATATCAATTCCAGTTACTCAGGTTGATACTCATAATATCATCCCGGCTTGGGAAGTAACAGATAAAAAAGAATTCGCCGCCTATACCATACGTCCAAAAATAAAAAAATGGCTGCCTGAATTTTTGACAGAAATACCAAAAATTAAAAAACACCCAATAGTTGCGAAATTTAAAAAAAAAGAAATTGAGTGGGAAAAGATAATCAATAGTCTAAATATAAATTTTGAAGTGAAAATGGTAGACTGGATAAACCCTGGAGAGAAAGAAGGGATGAAATTACTAAGCCAATTAAAAACTACGCTCAAAGGTTATAATGAAGGTAGAAATAATCCCACGATTAACAAGCTGTCTAACATCAGTCCATATTTTCATTATGGTCATATTTCACCACAACGAGTGGCACTAGAAATAAGTAACTCAAGTTTGCCAATAGAAGATAAAGATGCATATTTAGAGGAGATGATTGTTAGAAGAGAGCTTGCAGATAATTTTTGCTATTACGAGAAAAACTATGATTATTTTGAAGGCTTTCACGCGTGGTCTCAAAAAACGTTAAACGAGCATAGAGATGATGAAAGAGATTACATGTATCCGCCTGAACAATTTGAAACTGCTGATACACATGATCTACTTTGGAATGCAGCGCAGAATCAAATGAGAATTGATGGTAAAATGCATGGCTTCATGAGAATGTATTGGGCAAAAAAAATTCTGGAATGGAGCCCCAGTCCAGAAATAGCTCAACAAACAGCGATAGACCTTAATGATAAGTATCAAATTGATGGAAGAGATCCAAATGGTTATACTGGAATAGCATGGAGCATCGGCGGGATACATGATAGAGCATGGTTTGAGAGGCCAGTATATGGTAAGGTCCGTTATATGAATTATAACGGATGCAAAAGAAAATTTGATGTAAAAAAATATATAGAACAAAATTTATAATATAGTTGAACCTTCAACTATTAAATGTTTAATTTATACTAATGTCTAAAAAAGAAAAATTAAAACATGACATTAGTCTGGGCATGTTAATCTCGCAGGTAGATAGGCTTTGCACTAAAAGATTTGTCCAAAATTCTCATAAGGTTGGTCTAGATATATCCCAAGATCAGTGGATGGTTTTAGGCCCTATTTGGAAAAATGAGGGAATATCGCAAAAAGATATATCAGAGTATTGTGGGAAAGATAAAACTAGTGTCACGAAGATAATAGATACTTTAGAGAAAAAAAATATCGTGGTTAGAGTGCCTGATCAATTAGATAATAGAGTTAAGAGAGTTGTGCTAAGCAATAAAGGAAAAGAATTATTTCTTAATGTTATGCCTGTAATTGAACAAACTCGAGACGAGCTACGATCTGGAATTAGTGATAAAGAGATTGAGTCTTTAAAAACTGTTTTAACAAAATTATATAGAAATCTAAATCCAAAATAAAATTTTATAATAGTTGAATCTTCAACTAAAATATAATGAAAAAAATTATTATTCTATTTGCTATTACACTGACCTCATGTGCGGATAAGATTGCAACAAGAAATTTACACATCACCAAATCAGTCCCCAAGTCTTGGCAATATCCTATCACACAATCATCTAATTTCACTGGAAAGTGGTGGGAAGCATTTCAGGATACTGTATTAGATAGAGTCTTTATCGAGTTCAATGAAAATAGTCCAGAGTTAAAAACAATCGTTTCAAGGCTAGAAATGGCTAGGCAGGTTTACAAGATAAATATTGCTCCTAGATTACCTAGCGCTAGTCTTAGTCTGAGTGGTTCTAGTCGCCAACAAAACCTTGCGGCATTTGGTCTGTCTGAGGATTTTTTTGGTAGTGGTCAGGATCAGGGACAAAACTCAGGTGTCAGTAATGACATCACCAGCTTTACTTCTAACAATTTCGGATTGAATCTGTCAATGCAGTGGGAGATTGATATTTGGAAAAAGATATTTAATCAGACTAAGGCGGCAGAAAAAGATTATGAATCAATTGAGCATGATATAGCCTATCTCAGTTTCTCTATGCAGGTTCAACTAGCAAAACTATTTTATGAAACTATCGCGGCTTACAATCAATATGGTCTGGCGATTGAAACTCTTGAGAGCATTAAAGATCTTGCTGATATGGTATCTGCAAGGTATGAAAAGGGACTCCGTTCTTCACTTGATGTACGGCTAACTCAATCTTCGGTATCTTCATCAAAAGCATTGCTCGAAAATAGACGGCAGGTTTATACTTCTATGGTAAGAAGGCTACAGGCTATGCTGGGAGAATACCCTGACGGTAGTTATTTATTAAGCAGTGATTTGCCATCGGCTTTGCCTGATGTACCACCTAGAATTCCTGCAGATATACTAAAGAGAAGACCTGACATTCGGTCTGCTCTTGCAAAAGCTCAAGCTGCATCCTATCGGACCGCAGAATCAATAAGCTCGTTTTTCCCTGGAGTTGCTTTGACAAGCTCAATTGGAACTTCTTCAACTGAACTTAAAGATATATTAAATGAAGATTATCAAATCTGGTCACAAGGATTAAATATTGTAGTACCTGTTTTTCAAGGTGGAAGGCTGATAGCTAACAAGAAAATGAGGCAAGAGGCTCAGAATATTGCAAAACAAGAACTAATTCAAACTATTATCAGAGCATTTTCAGAGGTAGAGCAGACATTATTTTCTGAGGAGTCAAACAATATATTGCTAGAGTCATATTCTGATGCTTCTGAGCAGGCCGGAGCGGCATATAAATTGTCTCGCGAGCGATATGATTCTGGTCTTGTAGGCTTGATCGCTGTTTTAGATAGTCAACAACGTTGGTTCCAGGCGCGGTCACAGGTTCTTTTTGCTAAAAAAACAAAAATTGATACAAGGCTGAATCTTATTCTGGCTCTTGGTGGAGACTTAAAATGAAAAATAGAGATAAAAGTATGAAAAAATACATTAAAAAGTTTAGTCCAATAGTAATACTGCTTGTAAGTATTACTGTTTTTGTCCTTATGATAAAATTAAAACCAGAGGCTGAATTTCAAAAACCTAAGATTATACCTCAAATGGTGGAAACGATGGTTGCTTTTCCAACAGAGGTGCAGGCCAAGATTAGTTCTCAGGGAACGATTAGGCCGGAGCATGAAATATCTGTCACCTCTGAGCTTAGTGGTAAAGTTACATGGGTCTCTGAAAAGTTTCTTGAAGGTGCAGGTTTTCGGTTGGGTGATACTCTTATGAAAATCGAAAAGCGTGACTATGAGTTGGCTCTGATATCAACAGAATCAAGCTTATTCCAGGCTAGACTTGCGCTACAGAGAGAAGAGGCAGAAGCGAAACTCGCTAATCTTGAGTGGGAACGTGTCGGTGAAGGCGATGCCTCAAGTCTTACGCTAAGGGAGCCTCAACTTGCACAGGCCAAAGCAGTACTTGCTGCTGCTGAGGCGGCATATGAGCAGTCTAAGCGAAACCTTGGAAGAACTATTATACTTGCGCCCTTTAATGGCAGAGTAAGAAAGAAAATGGTTGATCTTGGTACAAACCTAGTCCCCGGAGCCAGAATTGCGGATATATACAATTCAGCTAGTTTTGAAGTTAGGCTCCCAATTGCCGATAAAGATGTCCCATTTCTTGGTATTCCATTAGATGGAAAAACACTAAATACAAGTAAACGACCCAGTGTTAGGTTATTTGGGAGCTATGGTGCTAAAAATTTTCAGGCAAATGGTTATATTGTTCGTTCCGAGTCTGAGATTGATCCAAAAACCAGAATGATATCAGTAATAGCGACCATTCCGGTTTCAAAAAGTCAAGCAAATCTCAAAGTAGGAATGTTTGTCAATGCGGAAATAGAAGGCATTTCATTTTCTGAAGTAACCGTTGTATCGCGGAATGCTGTTAAGAATGATATGGTTTGGGTAGTGCAAGATCATAAGATCAGAAGAAAATCTGTAGAGGTAATAAGGCTTGAAAATGATTTTGCGTTTATTAAAGATGGATTAAATAAAAACGATAGAGTCTTGATCACTAGGTTGTCATCCTATGTTGATGGAATGCCAGTAAGAGAAAAATAGTTTAATGAAAAATATTATACGCTGGTTTATCACCAATACTGTTGCCGCCAACTTGTTGATGGTTTTTATTCTGATTGCAGGGTTTTTTACTCTTTCCAGACTTCGGATGGAAGTATTTCCTGATATAACAATACCGATTATCAATGTATCAGTAATCTATCCGGGGGCCTCACCTGAAGACATTGAAGAGTCTATTTGTGTGAAAGTGGAAGAACAGGTGCAGGGAATTAACGGATTAAAGAGAATAACTAGCTCATCTAATGAAGGTTATGGGTCTATAAATATTGAGGTGGAAAATGGTTATGATATAGATGGGGTCAAGGATGAAGTAAAGTCACAGGTTGATGCAATAACCTCTTTTCCTGAGGGTGCCGAAAAGCCGACTGTAAGAAGTTTTGATGGCCAGCCTGAGGTAATAACCATTGCCGTGCATGGTGAGGTTGATGAAGTAAGTTTACTAAATATTGCAGAAAAAATACGTGATGAGGTGAGTGAGCTTCCAAGCATAACTCAGACGCGCTTAGGGAAAAAGCCTCGTGAAATTTCAATTGAGGTTTCAGAGAACACGCTACAAAAGTATGGTCTGTCTTTTGACTATATTGCTAATAGAATTAGATCTTCTTCAATGGATGTTCCTGGTGGGGCAATCGAGACTTATGATGGCGAGATTTTAATCCGCTCTAAGGGTCAGGCATACACTGGTGGTGATTTTGGGCTGATTCCGGTCTTGTCAATGCCAGATGGTTCTACGCTATTACTAAGAGATATTGCAACTATTAATGATGGTTTTCAGGATGTTGAGTATGACATAAAATTTAATAGTGAACCCGCAAAATTAATCAGAGTATATAGGACTGGAAATCAGAATGCACTCGATATAGCGGACGAGGTTCATAAATATTTAGAAAAAAAGAACACTCTAATGCCACCCGGTATTTCTCTTACTCCAATGAAAGACGAGTCCGTGATCTTAAGAGGTCGGATTGAACTGTTAACCGATAATGCTTATCTTGGTCTTTGCCTAGTCCTCTTAGTGCTTGCTCTTTTTCTGAAACCAAAGTTGGCAGTGTGGGTCTCACTTGGCATCCCGATTTCTTTCATGGGTGGCTTTTGGTTACTTCCAGTGTTTGATATTTCAATAAATATGATTTCACTTTTTACATTCATTCTTGTTTTAGGGATTGTCGTTGATGATGCCATTGTTGTAGGTGAAAATATCCACATATTCAGAAAAAGAGGATTTAATCCCGCTGATGCAGCGCTTGAAGGAGCATATCAAGTAGCAAAACCGGTTATATTTGCTGTTCTAACAACCATGGTTACTTTTTCTCCCATGATCTTAGTTGAGGGTGCAATGGGAAAAATATGGAGGATTATCCCTGTGGTCACTATTCTAGTATTAATATTTTCACTCATTGAGTCTTTGACTATTTTACCGGCTCACTTAGCACATATGAAAGATGATAGTGATACCAAGGATAATCGATTTTTTGAATGGTGGTCACGTGTTCAGTTAGTGATACACGATGGATTGCAGACTTTTATAAAAAATATTTATGAGCCTATCCTAAGATGGTCGCTTCTCCATCGAGCAAATACTATTGCGATAGCGATTTCTATTTTCATATTGACTGTTGGAGTTGTCGCTAGTGGTTTTCTGCGATTTAGTTTTTTCCCTCCGTTAGAGGCTGATATTGTTATTGCGGGAGTTGAATACCCAGAGGGTACTCCAGTATCCATAACTAAGAATGGTTTAGATCGTGTGGAGCAATCAGCTTACAGGCTTAAGGATAGCCTAGAGGTGTTATACCCAAATCAAAAAATATTTATTCACATGGTCTCTACCGCAGGTGATCAGCCTATAAAAACGCAGTCATCAAGGGGCCCAGGTAATCTTGATGCTAATTTTTTTGGATCACATCTAGCTGAGTGCGTGATTGAACTTGCTCCAGGTGAAGAAAGACCCCTAAGCACGAAAGAAATATCAAAGATATGGCGTGAATTGACTGGTTCAATTCCTGGTGTCAAACAGGTCACCTTTGACTCTGACCTATTTAGCACTGGAGCTCCAATTGAGATACAACTTTCTAGCGTAAACAGAGAAGACCTTAAAGATGTAACGGTTATTCTCAAAGATAATCTTCAGACTTATGCAGGTGTTTTCGATATAAAAGACTCTTTCAGTGCAGGAAAAGATGAGATTAAGTTAAAACTTAGGCCTGAGGCTCAAAACTATGGTATCACCATGTCTTCTTTAGCGCGCCAGGTTAGACAAGCATTTTACGGTGATGAGGTCCAGCGAATACAACGAGGAAGAGATGAGGTTAAGGTGTTCTTACGATATCCAAAAAGTGAGAGGGTCAGCTTAAATAATCTAGAGCAAATGAATGTACGTGTTGGTAGTAATGTGGAGGTTCCACTTGGTCAGGTTGCAACAATGAAACTATCCAGTGGGTATTCTACTATCACAAGGACTGATAGAAAAAGGTCTATAAATATTACTGCTGATGTTGACCTCACAGAGGCCAATGCAAATGAAATAATAACCAAGTTTGAGAAAGATCACATAGAGCCATTATTAGATAACTATCCAAGTGTTAACTATAGTTTTGAAGGTGAACAGAGAGAACAGCGTGATACGTTGGGATCCCTATTTAAAAACTTCGCTTTAGCTCTTTTTGTGGTGTACATCCTTCTGGCTATCCCATTTAAATCTTATTTACAGCCTTTGATTATTATGTCTGCAATTCCATTTGGATTCACGGGTGCAGTGATTGGGCACTTGATAATGGGTATGAACCTAGCTGTCCTTTCTATCATTGGTATTGTGGCACTTTCAGGGGTGGTTGTCAATGACAGCCTGGTGATGGTAGATTTTATAAACAGGTATAGGAGGGAAGATAACAAAACGCCTATCGAGGCTGCTATAGCCGCTGGCCCAAGACGCTTCAGGCCTATATTACTTACCTCAGTGACAACGTTTGTGGGACTATTCCCTCTACTGATTGAGAAAAGTGTGCAGGCGAAATTTCTAGTTCCGATGGCTATTTCCTTAGCATTTGGAGTATTGTTTGCAACATTTATCACATTACTCTTAGTCCCAACTAGTTATTTAGTGATAGAAGATATAAAAGAATATTTTATAAAAAACGCTTAAAACGCTCATTTGTATTTGACATAATAATATAAATTACTTTAATATCGAAAATGAAAATTTATGAAATAAAGACAAAGCAAATTGTAAATAGGTCCATAGCTGAGGTTTTTTCTTTTTTTTCTAAACCAGAAAACTTAGAGGTTATTACCCCTAAAAAATTAGATTTTAAAATTCTTACCCCTTCACCTATTAAAATGGGAAAAAGTAAGGTTATTGATTATTCCATAAAACTATCTTTTTTTAGAGTTCACTGGAGATCATTGATTACTTCTTACAAACCTTGTCAAACTTTTACGGATGAGCAGATAAGGGGGCCATATCTCTTCTGGCATCATACACATGATTTTAAAAAGACTAAATATGGAGTTGAGATAACTGATCGAGTCCGATATGTGGTCCCGTTCGGGTTCTTGGGCAGAATCGTTCACTGGCTCTGGATAAGACATAATTTGAAAAATATTTTTGAACACAGGTCAGCGGTTATTGATAGTTTATTTAGTACAGAAAAGTATAAGCTATATACTGATGATTTAAATCAGGGAGCTGTGGCATGAGGGTAGCCTTATTTGGCGGAACTGGATTTGTTGGTTCATACATCGTCGATCAACTAATTGATAAAGAACATATACCAAGGATGCTTGTTAGGAATAGCTCTATTGAAAAAAGTTTATCGCGAGATAAGTGTGAAATAGTGAATGGGGATATTACCGATGGTGATGTAATACGTGAGGTCATCACCGGTGCTGACGCAGTAATCTATACAATTGGTATAATCAGAGAATTTGCGTCTAAGGGTATAACCTATGAAAAACTTCACTTTGAAGGTGCAATCAGATGTATGGATATAGCGATTGAAATGGAGGTTAAAAGATTTATTTTGATGAGCGCCAATGGAGTATGCCCATCTGGCACTGGATACCAGAAGACCAAGTGGATGTCTGAGCAATATCTAAAAAACACAGATTTAGAATGGACAATCTTTCGTCCTTCTCTAATCTTTGGTGACCCGAGAGGTCACAATAGGCCAGAGTTTTGTACTCAATTAAAAAAAGATTTGATTAATCTTCCATTTCCAGCACCTCTTTTTCATGAAGGATTGCTACCTTTTAACGCAGGCAGTTTTACGATGTCACCGATACATGTAAAGACTGTGGCTGATATTTTTGTTAGTTCTATTGATAAAGATAATCATTATTGTAAGACAATTGAACTTGGTGGGGAAACTGAACTAACCTGGAAAGAAATTATTAAAATAATTAGCAATGCTTGTGGAAAGAAAAAATGGGTTCTCCCTGCACCTGTTATAGCCGTAAAGACTGTGGCTGCAATTTTTGATCGATTTAGCTGGTTTCCTGTTACGAAAGATCAATTAACAATGCTTGTAGAGGGTAATACCTGTGACTCGACAAATTATTTTTCTGATAACAATTTAAAACCATTACAGTTCAATATTGAAAATCTATCTTATTTAAAGACTCCATAAATGTTGAAACTATTATTCATAATTCCTGCGCTCTTTATTTTTATGGTATTTCTAAATTATTTTTCTAATGGTAACATAGTTTTATCTGCGGGAGATAAAGCACCATTTTTTTCACTTAGTGATCAAGATGGAAAAATTCATAATTTGTCTGACTACAAGGGAATGAGGCTTATTGTTTATTTTTTCCCAATGGCAGATACGCCTGGATGAATTAAAGAGGCTTGCGGGTTCCGCAATATTTATAGTGAGTTTGAAAAAAATAATATTACTGTTATAGGAATTAGTTATGACAAAACTAAGTCATTAAGAGATTTCAAAGGCAAGTATAATCTACCGTTTGATTTTCTTTCTGATTCAAAAAAATCTGTCGCTAAAAGTTTTGGGGCCAACGGGTTTATGGTTCCCAAGAGGATGACATTTATCATAGATGGTAGTGGGAAAATTGAGAAAATATACAAGGAAGTAAATATAAATACACATGCAGAAACAATACTTAAAGACATACTTAAATAAGCTTTCATTTATTTTAATTTTCATTTTTACCCTGATTTGGGCTGAAGATGATAATTCTGTTTATGGATTCGTCACAGACTCTTCTCGAGGAGAAGCACTAATAGGTGCGAATGTATTCATTAATGAACTTGGAGTGGGTATGGCTACTGACGTCAATGGCTATTACGTTTTACAAGAAATAAAATCAGGTAGCTATGAAATCACGGTTTCATATATAGGTTACCAGATACTGAGAAAAGATATTACCATTTCCCAGAGCACTGCTCAAAAATTAGATTTAATTCTACAAGAAGAAGTTGTTTCATTGATGCAAGTTGAGGTGAGCGCTGAGAAAATAAAACGGAAGAATAATATTCAACTTAGTACAGTAAATTTATCTCCACGAATGTTAAGATCTGCGCCAGCTCTAGCTGAACCAGATTTATTCCGTACAATCCAAGCATTACCTGGAGTATTAACTACTTCAGAATTTAGCACTGGTTTAGTTATAAGAGGTGGGAATACAGATCAAAACCTAATACTTCTGGATGGTGTTACTGTATATAACCCATCTCACTTGGGAGGTATATTTTCAAATTTTATTGTTGATGGTGTAAAAGAGGCTGAATTAATAAAAGGTGCTTATAACGCTGAGTATGGAGGTCGTTTATCTGCAGTATTAAATATTATAAGTCGAGAGGGGAATCAAAAAAAGTTTGAAGGCAAAGCGAATTTATCGCTGCTTTCGGCGCAAGCTACACTAGAAGGTCCTTTTTATAAAGGTGCTTGGGTTTTTTCAGGTAGGAGAACATATTTTGATAAAATATTTCAAAATGTACCGAGCATTCCCCCTTATTACTTTTATGATGTTCAAAGTCACATATATTCTGATTTAACCCCAAAAGACCGCATATCTCTAAGTTTTTACAATGGTGTTGATGATTTAATCTTTGATACGTTCGGTCTTGCTGGAAGATGGGGAAATAGAACAATAAGTGCTCAGTACCGACGAGTTTTCTCTGAAAAGCTTATAGGAAACTTCTTGTTAGCAAATAGTTTATTTTTTACAGAATTTGGATTGGGTGGCTCTAATGGATTAAACAGTGATAACGAAATAGATGATGCTACTGTGGCAGCAAATTTTTCTTGGTTCAAGTCCTCTGCTAGTACAGTCAAGTTTGGAGCGCAAATTAAAAACTTAGGATTTTTGTATACAAATTCTTTTAATGATTCTTTACAGTTTAAAATTAAAACGAAACCGAAAGAGTATGCTAGTTATGCTAAATTAAAATACTCTCTATCTGACAAATTCATTCTTGAACCAGGAGTAAGGATTAATTTATATAATGTATACAGCGACTCAATATTTCCTGACTTACGCTTTGGCATGAAATATCTATTAACAGACGATCGGTATATCAATTTTTCTGTAGGAAATTATCATCAATTTATCGCCACATTTCAAGATGATTATAACCCAACTATTTTAGATCAGTGGATAGCTGTTGATAACACAGTAGCTCCTGCCAAGTCATCTCAAATTGTTTTAGGGTATGAAGAATATATAAATGATCTGTACAAAGTTCAGATAGAAGGTTATTACAAAGATATTCAAAACCTCTTCACTTTTGAAGAATCTAGGTCGACAACAGATGAAGCTATTTCTGATTCCGCGTTGTCTGATATTGTAACACCATCTAATGGTTACGCTTATGGCTTAGAATTATTTGCGCAAAAAATGAGTGGTCGCCTCAGTGGTTGGTTAGCATATACTTTTTCTGTATCGAGAAAATCAATGAATAGTATTTTTTATGATAAAAATGAAGAGTACTACAATAGTTGGGATAGAACTCACTCATTTAGTGCTTTAGGTAATTACCAAATAAATCAAAAATGGGAGATGAATTGGAAACTATCTCTACAATCGGGGCAGGCATACACACCTATAATTGGTTACTACAATCAAATACTGCCTGAAAGTCCTGATGAGGTATATAGAACGATACCTGGGACTAGAAATTCAGCAAGGTATTCACCATACAGTAGATTAGATCTAGGTTTTGTATATCACACCAAATTTTTTGGTTCAAAAATGGATGTATATGTTCAAATAATTAACCTTTTTAATAGAAAAAATACTTTTAGAAAATCATACAATTTAGGAAGTACTTATAATGGTATCGATGATGATAGAGATTGGGATGAAGAAAAACATGATACCAATGGAAATGGCCAGCCAGATGTTGGTGAGGTGAATGTTGATGAGGAAGACGAAGGAAGGCTTCAAGTCAATGATATTAGCTTATTTCCAATAATTCCTACAATTGGCTTTAGTTGGGAGTTTTAAATGAGAAATAAAATAAAATTAATAATTCAAATCTTTTTTGTTTCAATCTTTATTCAATCATGCTCTTTTGATGATAATACAATCGATTATGAGCAACAACTTGTGGTGTTCGCATCAATAAATGCAGGATTTCCTGTATTTGATACTGTATTTGTATCAAGAACTGCTGAGATCGGTGAGTCAATTGATACTAAAGATTTATATATTGATAATGCAAATGTGAAGCTTGTTAATATGTCTGATAGTTCAGAATTAAAATTTTATTCACTAGGAAATGGAAGATATCATCCTGTTGATATTGCTATGCAAAATATAGATTCGATTTCAAGGTATTGGTTGGATTATGTTATCAGTTCTGGCACTTCTTATCGTTTAGTTGTCAATCATGAGGAAGACTCAGTTATAGCACAAACTAATGTACCTGAAAAAATAATAATCACTCCAGCAATTATACCTGATTATGAATGTCCTGATGGAAGCAATGGAGTTATTAGCACAGTAGATGTGAATAATCTAGAAAATTTGACATTTGAACAAATGCTCTCTCTTTATCAAAATCCAATTCAATATATTGAAAGTAATAATATTAACGTAGACTCAGTTGAATTTAAGATCGGAGATTGTTACACTAAGAGTTTTGCAAGCCTTCCTCTATTTGGGGTAG
>TARA_B110000438_G_scaffold194174_1_pt1 | contig 16117 bp, 14 predicted proteins | sample TARA_B110000438 | Tara Oceans TARA_B110000438 (sample SAMEA4398413) | marine metagenome | biome: Polar Biome; feature: [MES] marine water layer (ENVO:01000295) within the mesopelagic zone...; material: water (ENVO:00002006), including particulate matter (ENVO:01000060) such... | reverse complement strand
TAATATCATTTGTAATTTTCACAGAATCATTACTAGCATATCCATAGGAGGTGGTGCTCCATTCTCCTACACCATCAATTGTCAGTACTGCTGATTCTTCAAATGGTGATGTGTAAAATGCATGTGCTGCATGTGAAAGATGATGTTCTGGAAATATTATTTCTCCCTTGAACCCATTTAGTGATTTTTTAATATCGTTTTTAATCCATAGTCTCTTGTGAATCCATTTTGGAATTACATCCAAAAAACTGTACAATCCTCGGGGTGCTACAGCAATATAATTATCTAATAATCTTTCAAATTTTAAAACAGGTTTATCATAAAATGCAACTGAATCAATTTGTTCAGGTGTAATTTTCGCTTCATCCAAACACCACTGAATAGCTTTATGAGGAAATTCATCATCAAATTTTTTCCTTGAAAATCTTTCTTCTTCAACTGCAGCAATAACACGTCCATCTTTGAGTAATGCAGCTGCTGAATCATGGTAGTAGCATGATATTCCTAAATTATACATTAGTACTGTTTCCTAATTCTGTCATACTTTGTCTGTTCAACATCTAACCAATAAGTTTCATCATGTCTTTTTAGTCTAAGTAAATCAATTTGTAATAATCTAAATAATATTCCATACATTGAAATTAAACTAATAAATAAAATTCCTAAAAATATTTTTGTATTAATTATTGCAAAAATATCTAAACCTTTTGAGATTTTTTTTGTAAATATTTGTGTAACAGTTAAAATTACTGCTACAAATATAATTAAAATTTCAATTGAAAATATTCCAATTGATGATGTTATAATAAAGAACCAAAATGATAATCCTGCAGTAACAGCTAGGGACTTGAATCTAGGAGAACTAGTTTGCATCTTAAATCGGATAGATAAATGCCACTAGACCTGATTGTGCAAGAGATGTTACTCCAATTAATGCAATTAATAAAATAATAATTGGAAACATGTGAAATTTACGTCTGTTAACTAATAATTCAAAAACCTCTTTTATTGTAGATAATCTTGACAATTTTCTTATTCAGAATTAAAACTACAAGATATTATAATGTATTACAATTATACGTATTTGTATTACTTCATAATAGTAATTTCAAATGTCTGTACAAATTTCTTATAAAAAACAGGTTACATTTGGATTTTTACTCTTAATTTCAATATTAGTAATATTGGAGTTTGGGACTAGAAGTTATGATTTTTTTAACCCTTATTGTTCGTTAAAAGATGATACATCTGTTTATTCTGATATGTCGTATTGGGATAAAGCCAAAATATGTGATAGTTGGTTATCTTTAGTTTGGCATTGGGAAGATAATACAAATGTGTATAAACTTGAGCCAAATCAACATAAACAAACTGTCAATATCAATAATTATGGTTTTCGAGGTCCAGAAATTTCAAAAATTAAAGATGATGAAACATATAGAATATTTGTAGTTGGAGGTTCAACTACAATTAGCCTCCGTGCTCCTTCTGATGAACAAACACATCCTGGATTTTTACAAGAATTATTTGATAATTCAAAATTAAATTTTAAAGTTGAAGTGATTAATGCAGGTACTCCGTCATTTGCTTCTTCTCAAGAATTAAGTGTTATTCAAAATAAAATAATTAATTTTAAACCTGATCTAATAGTAGTTTATGATGGATCAAATGATCTAAATTTGCCATATGGAGAAATTCCATCAACATCATCTCTTCGTTCATTAATTTCTGATGGATTTAATCGATATTTGCCATTTTGGGAAACTATTCCTGTATTACATCATATTTTTAATAATCTTACTAATGAGGAAAAATTATTTCTCTTTGATTCTTCTACAGATAATTTAAAAGCACAACTTTGGAAACAAAATATTCAAAATATATGTGAAATTGGAAATAAAAATAATTTTAAAACAGTAATTTTATTACAACCAATTCTTGGAACTGGTAATAAGCAATTAACTGAATATGAAAAAAATCAATATGATCTTTTTGATCATTACAATGTTTTAAATTCTTATCAAAAATTTGCTGATGAATTAGTTAATTTAGAAGAATCTTGTACAAACGTTGTTGATTTTCGAAATATATTTGATTCATATTCAGAAACAATTTATTTTGATAATACTCACATAAAATATCAATTTAACAAAGTTATTGCAGAAAATATTTTTAATCTAACTTATCCAATTGTTGAAAATTTTAACAAAAAATAATTTTATATTTTAATAAAAATGTCTTCAATTAATTTAATTGATTTTTTATGATCCTCAAGATTTGATCCTGGCCATTTTTTTTCATATTTTTTTACAAAATTTTCTAAAAAATGTGATATTTGAGCGTAAAATCCTGGCTTAAATTTTACATCCTCTTTAGACGGTATAATTTGAATATCCTGATTTTTTGTGATAATTTTTCCATTTTCTAAAGGTTCAAAAATTATTTTTACATCATCTGCAAATATACTAATATTCCATTTACTCTGTTTTTTCCAATTACTAGAATATGAAAAATCTATTTTATTATTACAAATTCCATTTGCATTAAAATTATATTCTGATATATTTGAGTTTGATTCAATTTGTTTTATATCTCCTCCAAAAAATCTAATTAAATCAACACAGTGAATTGAATTTGCAAACATCCAATTTTCTTTAATCTTAGAATTAAATTTTTCCTGATTAATATCTGAAAATCTTTCTGGAGCATCAATTTGTATTGATTCAATTTCTTTATCATGTTCTTTTAAAAACTGAAACGCTTGATGAAAAATCGAATAAAATCTTCTATTTGTTCCAACCATTATGGGACAATTAAATTTATAATTCTGTTCAATTAATTTTTGAATTTTATCGGTTCCAAAACCTACTGGTTTTTCTGTAAAAATTGGAATTTTTTTTGGAATTATTTCTTGCATTATTGGTTCTATCATATCTGCACTTGTCAAATTCATTAAAAAATCACATTCACTAATCGGTATGTCTTTAATTGATTTGTAAGCTTGTGGTATTGAATATTTTTTTGATTTTAATAATGCACTCTCATAATTTTTAGTTACTACACCTATTACTTCACAATTTAATTCATTTAGTACTGGTAAATATTTTTCTGCAATATCCCCAAACCCAATTAGTACTGTTTTCATGTTACTTTGAACTCTTTTTCATAATACTCTCCTTTGATAGGAAGATTAACAATTTTTTGGGAATCAAAACTTTCTCTAATTGCTGAATATGCCTCAACTTTATCCCTAACAATATCTGTTGAAACTTTTAATTCATCATTAGAAATTAAATTTTTAATTAAATTTTTAATTAAATTTTTCAATGATTCAAAATTAAATATTTCATTTAGTATAATTTCATTATTTAATCCATAGAAATTCATTGGCTTTTTCTTATTTTCATTATTTCTTGAATAACCAATAATTTTTTTATCTATTTCATTAATTTCAATCCTTCCATAATTTCCAATAATTTCAATTTTTGGTTGTATTCCAAGATCGTCACTCATATCAATAAATGCTCTTTTTTGATTAACAAAATTTAGAATAAAATATCCGCCAGGATCTTCAAATTGCTTTCCACGTGGATTTAAATAATTTTTATTTATTGGAATTGCATAAATAGATTTTATTTTTTCTGAAAAAATTAATGTACATAAATCAATGAAATGTGTCCCTAATGTAGAAATTCCTCCAGCTCCACTTGTTATTATTATTGAATTTACATCACCTATTATCTTATTTTCATTTAATTTAGTTAGTAATTTTGAATATGTGTCTGAATATCTTCGTAAATACCCTACAGATAATCTAGTTTCACTATTTTTTAGAAGATCGATTACTTCATCTGCATGTTTTAATGACGTAGTAAATGGTTTTTCACATATGATATATTTTATATTTTTTTTAATTGCATATTTTAGAATTTCATAATGACTGGGTCCGTAGGTGCTTATGATCACCATATCAATTTTTGATGAATCAATTGCAGATTTAAAATCATTAAAAAAAGGGATGTCTTTTATTTCACCTTTTACATCACAAATAAATTCTAATTCTAATCCTAATTCATTTACAACTTCATGATATAATTTTCCCATTCTTCCATGTCCAATAATACCTACCTTCATGAAAATTAGAATTATTTAGAGTCAATAAACTTTTTTACAGATTTAATTGTTATTTGAATTCATCATTTTTTAATAACTTTTGAATTGCTTTAGCTACTCTCATTCCCGAATTACCATCAAATTTATACAAAAATTTTTCTACCTCATTAGTATAATTTTCATCAAATTCAATTTTTTTATTAGCCAAATTTTTAATTTGTAATGGTAATGTATCTAAATTGTCACATGTCTGTATGAATCCAGAATTAATACCTGAATCAACCATTGGCATAATCCTAAATTTTTCATTAAAATTACATAGTATCATTCGGTAACCTGCTAATGCAACTTCAATGTGAATCATACTAAATCCATATGAAATTACTAAATCATAGTCATCAGATATATCCCAAAAAAATTCATTTTGAAAAATTTTTACTTTATCGTTTTTAATATATTGCTGATAGGTATCTATGTATTCTGATGTTGGATGAATTTTAAATGAAAATTCAATATCATTCTCTTTGGAAAGTACTTCAATTAATTTAGACATATTTTGGTCCTTTTGATTTTTTGACCAAATACCATGTTCGAAAAGTGGGGTTGTTAAAATTAGAACTTTAATGGGATTTTTTTTGATCGGTTCATGTGAAATTTTTCTACTACTAAAAATTTTATAATATTCATCCCAATAGGGATTTCCAGTAATTACTATTTTTTCATCATTAATTCCACATTTTTTAAATACATTTGACCACATTTCATTGTTAACAATATTTAGATCACCTAAATTTGAAAATCTTTTTTCAGGTTTTCCATTAAAATTATAAACAATATGTTCAAATTGTGATTTTATATTTTCAATTAGATTAATTTTTATTTTATTTTTTGTTTTAAATAGAAATTTATTTTTATGAATTATAAATGATCCAATAAATCTATTTGTTTCAGGATCTTTTAAAAAAACTCTTTTTATAATTTTTTTTAAATTATTTTTAATCACTAAATTATTTTTAGAATTTTCTTCATCTGTGAAGTCTACAATTTTATAATAAATTAATGGAATTTTTAAAAATTTTGCAGCAATACTAAATGAATAATCAATTGTAGCATATTGATTATTATTTACTAATACACAATCAGGTTTGGTTTCTTTTAAAACTTCAACTGCATCGTTATAATCATGAATATCTATAATTGTTTCATCTAAATTTTTTGACATGTTATTTTTTTTTAGATTATATAAAAACCAAATACAATAAACTGAATCTATTTCTTTTAAATTTTTTATAAAATTTTTTATTATTATATTGATACTTGAATTTTTAGATGGATGATTTGATGTTGTTACAAAAATTTTCATGAGTTTGTCTGTATTTTTTGTGTATATCTCTTATCGATTTAACATTTACTTAATTATTCTACTTTAATTACAAATATTTATACTGCACATGAAAATTTCTTCACATATTGTTAATTCTAGAATTTAGTATTTTATTTTTAATATTACAAGAACATTTTATTTCTACTGTTCCTAGTTATATTGATCCTGCTAGTGGAACATTGGCATTGCAAATGATCGCAGGAGCTATTATTGGATTTGGGATTGCCATTAAAATTTACTGGTATAAGTTAAAAGAGAAATTTACTCGTAAATCTAAATAGAATTAATTTTTTGCAATAAATATAAAGCAATATTTTAAACCAAATGTGTGCAGATTAAATTAAAAGAATCTCTTACCCTTCATCCTTTCCTATTTGCTCTTTTTCCTATCGTGTTTATCTATTCGATAAATTCTCAAGAAATTAAATTTACAGAAATATTTTCACTCTTTCTAATTATTTTACCCATTACTTTTGCAATAATTTTTCTTTTAAATTTAGTTTTTAAAAATAAAAAATCAATTGGATTTATTGTTTCAATAGGTTTCATCATGTTTTTTTCATATGGACATGTTCATAATTTAATATCTTATAATTTAGAATTAAGACATTTTTATTTACTGGCAATATTTTTAACATTTTTTGCTATTTCTGTATATTATTTTATAAGAACTAAAAGAAAATTAGATAACGCTGTAAAAATTACTAATGCTATAGGTCTAATTTTAATTATAATTTCTGGAATTAATATAATTTCAGATAATATTGATGGTAATACTTCTATTGACTTTATAGACACTTCTTCTAACATTAATACAAATCAAATTAGTGATAAGCCAGATGTTTACTATATTATTTTAGATGCATATGCTGGCAAAGATGTTTTAAATGATTATTTTGGATATGACAATAATGAATTTATTTCCTTTTTAGAGGAAAATAATTTTCATGTTGTACCACATGCTTTAACAAACTATCCTAATACCTCTTTATCCCTAGCATCCTCTCTTAATATGCAATATCTAGACTGTGTTGAAAATTCAAAAGTCATTAGAGAAGAATTTGAAGAAGCTGAATCTTGTTTTAGTGCTAGTACAGCTTATGAAATGGTTCAAAATAATGAAATAATGAAAAAATTTAACCAGGAAGGATATATTGTAATTAATTCTTATTCTGGAATTGAACCAACACGTAATTTTGATATTGCTTTTTCTAATTTATGTGGAAGATATTCTGGAATAATGAATTCTGAATTAACAATTACATTAATTGGAAAAAGTATTCTAAATCCATTCTATGTAGAATTATTTGAAGATGTAAAGCGAGATCAAATACTATGTGTATTATCTGAACTTGAAGAAGTACATAAAAAATATGATAAATCTATTTTTGTATTTGCTCATTTAATGTTGCCACACTCTCCATACATTTTTGGTCCTGACGGTGAATCTGTTAGTCCTGAAAAAATGGAAGCAAGATGGGAAGGATTAGAAAATGATAAACAAGGATATCTTAATCAAGTTAAATTTGCAAATAAAAAACTTGAACAAATTATAACAACAATTATTGATGAATCTACAATTCCACCTATAATCATTATTCAAGGGGATCATGGTCTAAAATCTAAAATTAATGATTTGAATAATCCTACAAATAAAGAATTTCATAATAGGTTATCTATAATTAATGCATATCATATTCCTACAACTAATGAACTTCCATATCAAAATATTACGCCTGTTAATTCTTTTAGAGTAGTTTTTAATGAATTATTTGATGAAAAGTTAGAAATATTACCAAACTTAAATTATTGGCAGTACAACGAAGCCCCAATTTTTAGAGAGGTTAATTCAGTTTTTATAGAAAATTGATATTTTGATAAACTTTTTCTAAATCTACTTATGTTTTAATATCTAATTTCACTTAATTTTAACAATATGCATAATATTCTATATAATTATGAATTCTTCATGTAGTAAAATCATATTAAAAAGTAAAACAATTTAAGTAAAAATCTTGTAAATAATTATTAGATTGGAAACTTTAGAAAATACCATTAATATTGAAAATGAAGATAAACGTATTGGAAGTAATTTTTTAGGAATATTAAATGATATTAAACGAAGACCTGAAGATGCAGCAAAAGAATTAGGAGTAAGTATTGAAGATATCAATTTAATCATTGAAGGTAAAAAAAAATTATCTTCTGAAATTATTAATCGTGCTGCAAAAATATGGCCTGTTAACGAACGTGATTTCTATATCATTCATGATGACTGTATCTCAGGAATTAAAATTATGAGATCTACTGATTCAGAAAAAAGTAGTAGGATTATGGAACGTGCAGGTAAACCATATTATGAATATAGAGATACTGTAATGAGTTGTTTAGCTCCATTTAGACCTGAATGGATTTTAGAACTATGTTATGTTGATGATAATGATCCTAACAATCCAAATGTTCAATGGAATAATGGTCATTTTATGCATCAATTTACATATTTTATTGGAAATGTTAATTTCTACTATCGTGATTCAAATGGAGATAAACAAGTTGCAGTTATGAATACTGGTGATTCTATGTACATTGCACCATTTACACCTCATACATTTGCTACAAGGTCAAATTCAAAACAAAAAGGTCTCATCTTAGCATTAACTTATGGAAATAAATTAACTGGAGATATTCAGCAAGAATTATCTTCTATCTCATCAGAATTAGGTCAAGAATACGTTTTAGATTTTTCTACAATAATGAGTACATTTTCTTCTCTTCTTAAATTTCATCGCGAAATGGGAAGTATTTCTATTAAAGAAATATCTCTTAGGAGTAAGTTATCTGAAAAAAATATTGAAGATTTTGAAAATAGTATCCATATGCCTTCTGAATCTCAACTTAAAAATTTGGCATCCTCTCTTAACATTAATGTAAGAGATTTACTTCCAAACGAAAAAATAGAAAAAAATGTAATTCTACAATTTCACAAAGATGGAAAAAATTGGTTTTATCCTGAATCTGATAGACATTATGAATTTCATGATTTAGCATCTTCTACTACTTTACCTTATTCTAAACCACTTGAAATAACCGTATTTTCTAATAGTAATTCTGTATTGGATCTTAAAGTAGGATTACATCAATATATTTACAATATTGGAAATACTGATTTAACTCTTAGTTGGTTATATCAGAATAAACAATATGATCAAATCATACATCCTAATGACTCTGTATATTTGAAACCGTTTATACAACATAGTTTTCATGGTTCTGGTAATCTCTTGGTATTGAGATTAGGTGGAAAAATTACTGGTGACTCACAACGAGAATTATCCTTTGTTGGAAAAACAAATGTTAAGAGAGCAATTAATGAATCGATCCAATGGTTTAATCCAAAAAATAATAATTAACTGAACATAGAAGATTTTTTTACTATTTCTAGATCTTGAGTAGTATCAATTTCAGCCCAATTGCCATTTGTTTTAATAGGTCTAACATCATTTCCTGAATTAATTATTTCTTGTAGCATGTCTGTAATGTATGCTTGATCAAGAGAATTTGCAGTATGAAAAGAACCTTGGTGGTTATCTTTCAATTGATTATATTTTTCTAGTAATATTTTTCCTCCTTTTTGAGATAATTTCATAATGCCTAAAAATTCTGCAATTTGTTGATCAAATGTATTTTTTGATATATTTTTCCTAATTTCATAAACTGATTCATTTTCAATTAACACATTTTCAGCTTCAGATAATGGATGGAAATTACGCCCTTCATAATTTTTTCTCCAATTCACATTAACGGCAATTCCAATATCTCCAGAAAATTCTAACATTTGTCGAATTATTTTTTGTTCAAATATTATGTCTGTGTATGAAATAATCACTTCATCAGTTAATTTTTTACTTGCACAAAACAAACTTTCATTAATATTAGTTGTAGCATAATTTTGATTTAGAATATAATCTACATTTGAATAATTTATTATTTCATTTTTATAACCAGTAACAATAGTTATATCTTCAATACCACAATTGCGATAAATTTCAATCTGTCTTTCAATTAATGTTTTACCAAATACTTCAAGCATTCCTTTTGGAATATTTTTAGTTACAGATCCTAGTCTAGATCCTTTTCCAGCAGCTAAAATAATTGCTTTCATTATTATAATTAAATATCTAGTGTTTATGACTTTTCCTACATAAATTTTAAAATTATTTCATGTTCAATTATTTTTTTTTAATTGATTTAATAATTCAATTATATTATTAGCTGATTTTTTTCCTGAACTTCCAATATTAAAAATTTCTTTATCTCTAATTTTTCTTATCATTTCTTTTTTTTCAAATGTTTGTTGTTTTAGAATTTCAATTTCTTTAGGAATTTGTTTAATTTCTGATGGTAAAATAATTTTACCAATTTTATCTCTAATGCTTTCTTCAATTGGAATTTGACTTATATCTTTAAAATCTTTATTATGAATTTTTTTTGGTACATCAATATACAAAATTGGTTTTTCAAATGCAAATGCAAATTCTAACGCAATTCCTGACCAATCTGAAATCATTATATCTGAACATAATAATGAATCAAAATTTGGCAAATCTAATTCTAATTTAAAATCTGGGTTTGTCGAAAATAATTTTTGAATTAATGTTATTTTCTTTTTTGATAATTTTAATGTCATTGGATGTGGTCTAAGAATAACTTTGTATTTTGCATCTAATAATTCTCTTACAACTTCTTCAATTATTGTTTCAAATAAACCTGTTTTTCCCCATGACGGTGCTATTATTATTTGATTTTGATTACTATCTTTAATATTTTCATCTTTTTTTTCAGTATTTTTTTTAATGAGATTATCTAAATGTGTATATCCACAAGGAAATAATTTTTTTGGTTTTAAATTATAAATTTTTTCTGCATTTCTAATTTCATCAATTTGATATTGTCCTACACATAAAATTGAATCATAATGATCAAATGCTTTTTTACGATAAACTAAATGAGTACTTACCATTGCATGAAAAATATAAACATAATGAACAGGATAAACTTTAGATTTTTTAATATGAAATGTTTCTAGATCTGGCATTGTCATAATTAAAATTTTTGTTTTTAAATTTAGGAAAAATTTAGTTCTTGCAATACCTTCTCCAATAAAAAATGTTTTCACTTTTTTATTTTTAAAATTTAGTTCATCTTTACTTGATGTTACATAACAAATATTTTTATCATATTTTGTAATTAATTCTTCAATTAATGATTCAAAAATAAATATTGAATTTTTATTTTCTGAATAAAATACAATTTCTTTTTCACAATCATCTAAATCTTGAAATCTTTTAACTTCATCTAATTCAGCACTAAATGAAAATTTACCTAAATTCATACTTAATTTATTTTATTTATTATTAATTATACGTATTTCTTTTTCTACAGATTTATTTTTGTTCCTTCTCCAACTAGAAAGATTTTTTCTGTATTTTTATCAGAAGTAATTGAAGAATTAAATGCAATTATACTGTTTTTAATATTGATATGAGCATTTATTTTACAATCTGCCATTATTATTGAATCTGAAATTGTAGCTTTACTAACAAAACTATTGTCTCCTATACTTGCATTTGGCCCAATTTTGGTATTTGACTCAATTATACAATTTTCTCCAATTATTACTGGACCAATAATCTCTGTCCCACTCTTAATTTTGGTATTTTTCCCAATCATCACATTTCCACTAATTATGACATCGTTTTCTTTTTCTCCTTCATTAAATGATTTCATTTTTTCTAAAATGACTCTATTTGCATGAATAATATCTTCTGGAGTACCTGTATCTTTCCAGTAATCTGTAATTATATGATAAGAAATTTTTTTGTTCATTTTAAGTAATTGATCTAATGCATCAGTTATTTCTAATTCATTACGCCATGATGGTTTTAGATCTTTTATAATTTCAAAGATTAAGGGTGTTAAAAAATAAATTCCTGTCACAGCTAAATTTGTAGGAGGATTTTTTGGTTTTTCTATAATTTCAATAATTTTCTTTCCTTTCATATTTGCAATTCCAAATCTTGAAGGATTATCTACTTCACATAACAGAATTGATGCATCATCATCTGATTTTTTAAAATTTTCTGTAAAATCTAAAATATTTTTATTAATTATGTTATCTCCTAAAAAAACTAAGAATTTTTCATTCTTTACAAAATCTTTACAAAGATTAATTGCATGAGCTATTCCTCTAGGTAAATCTTGTTCAATATATGAAATTTTTACTCCAAATTTTTCACCTGTTCCATAATACTCTTTTACTTTTTCTGAACCAATACCGCCGATAATAATTACAATTTCACAAATTCCTGCAGATTTAATTGCATCAATACAATATTCTGACATTGGTTTATTTGCAATAGGTAGTAATTGTTTTGGCCCTGTATGTGTTAATGGTCGTAATCTTGTTCCATGACCTCCATGCAAAATTATTCCTTTCATGATGAATACCTTATATTCTGATACAAATTTAATTTTTCCATCCCAATTTTGTTAATGCTTTTTTTGATATATTTTGTAATCCCTTCATATTTTCCATATACCATTCAATTGTCTCTTCTAGATTTTTATCAAAATTTAGTTTTGGTGACCAATTTAGCTCTTTTCTAATTTTTAATGAATCTAAACTATATCTAAAATCATGCCCTGGTCTGTCATTCACAAATTCTATATTTTCACTAGATTTTTCCATAATTTTTAGAATTTTCTTAACTATTGTTATGTTATCTAATTCATTTCCACTTGATATGTTGTATGTTTGGCCATTTTTTCCTTTTGTTATAATTTTGTTGATTGCATCACAATGTTCATTTACAAAAATCCAATCTCTGATATTTTTTCCAGATCCATAAATTGGAATTTTTTTATTTTGATAAGCTAACAAAATAGTTTTTGGAATAAGTTTTTCTGGAAATTGTCTTGGGCCAAAATTGTTTGTACATCTTGTGATAATGCATTCACAGTCAAAGGTTGTAACATAAGAGTTTACTAGTAATTCTGCTGCCGCTTTTGATGATGAATATGGACTAGATGGATTTAGTTTATAATTTTCATTAGCACTGTCTTTTTTTAAACTCCCAAAAACCTCATCAGTAGAAATTTGTATTAGTTTTTTTCTTTCATTTTTAATTTGTTCCAGTATATTAAAAACACCTGTAATATTCGAATCAATGAATGGTTTTGGATGTGAAATACTTCTATCTACATGTGATTCAGCAGCAAAATTTACCACTAAATCACATTTTTTAACTAATTTTTTAACTAATTTTTCATTACAGATATTACCTTTTACAAATTTATAATTTTTAGATTTTTTGACATTTTTTAAATTTAGGTGATTTGAACCATATAATTCATCGTCCAAATTTGTAATTTCATATTTTGGAAATTTTTTTAATATATTGATAATAAAATTACTTCCTATGAATCCTAGACCTCCTGTAACAAGTATTTTCATGCATGAATTCAATGATGTTATGAAATAATGTTTTCTATCTATTGTAATATTAAAAATTATTAGAATTATGCCTAATAATTGATAGAAGCATTCAAAACTTAATTGGTGGCTAAATTTAGCTATAATATGCCAAATTCTGAATATGAATTCAACTTAGAAAAACATGAAACAAAAGATGTTTCTGATAATCATGTTAATGGATCATTAACTGTAGTTTGGCGTGATTGGGATAATGTAATTCAAAATCATCCTAAAATGATCTATGTCAGCTCTGTTAATTCTAATGAAATTAAAGGTCCACATATTCATACTGAAAGAACAAGCCATTTCGTCTGTATAGAGGGTAAAGTTGTATTTATTATAAAAAATACTGATGGATCATATGATGAAATAATTTCAAGTGAGGAGAAACCTGTAATGGTACATATACCAAAAAATATTGCTTCAGCACACATCAATTTATCCAAAAATGCTTCCCGAGTTCTCGCTTTAGCTGATATTGCATGGAAACCAAATGACAATGAAATGAAAAATGTCAACTTTGATAATTATGATTGGAAGAAATGGAATATTTTGTCATAATATACTCTGTGTAGCTCATTCTATCTGATCCTTAGCAAAATAAATTAATGAATCAAAATTGAATTGATATTATTGGAAGAAAACTATATTTTTTTAAACAATACTGATTTTTCTCAGAAAGAACTTATGCAGTTAGATTTATCAAATTCAATTATATATTCTATGAATTTTAAAGTTCATGAATATCTTGAATCCTTATCAATAAAACATGAAATTAGTGAAGATGTATTAGATGAAATTGATTTTAATTTAATTTTTGATAAAACAGTAAAAATGTATAGATGGTATGATCATTCATTAATTTCTCAAAAATTACAATTTAATGATACAAATATACTTAGTATGATGGATGATGCTGAATTTCATGCATTTTTAATTAGTAAATTATATGATTTTCAAATAATTCAAAAAATTTTAAAAAATAAAACCCCAAATAAAATTTTTGCAAATAAAGAAATTATAAATTTAATAAAAAAAGTATTTAATAAAAAAATTGATTTAATAGAGTTTGGAAATTCAAATAAAAAAATAATGTATTATAATAAAATTGAAATAAAATTTAATTTAGGAAAAATTCCTATTTCATTTAAAATTTCACGCAATTATTATATAAAATTAAAATCTATCATTGAAAATATTGTATGCACAACAAATAATCTTTGGCTTGATATGTCAAAATTAAAAGAATCAATACTACTTTTAGAAATTAATCCTTCTGCCTATTCTGAACTATTATTACAACTTTCAAAAAGTGATAAACAAATAATACTATTCAATAATAGGAGACCTGCAATATGGAATCTTAACTCAATTTCAATTCTTAAAAAATCAAATGCAAAAATACTTAGTTTAGATCATATACTAGATAAAAAAGAATTACAAAATATTTATAATCAAGAAAATGAATATCAAAAAATCTTAAATGATTTATTAATTGATGAAACAATTTCTGATATTTTTTTAATTGATGGAATATCATTTTGGGATGAAATTAAATTTGAATTAATTAATACTTTTAGGCATAGATTGCAATGGTACATGAAATTAATTCTTGCATCAAAAAAATTTATTTCTAATTCTGATATTAATAGTGTATTATCATTAAATGTAATTGGTGAAACTGAAAAATTCATTCTAAATAAAATATCTAAAACTACTACTTCAGTTATGTTGGAACATGGATTTGCTAATTATACAAATGAGATATCTAGATATGATATTTTAAGTAGCTACACTCTGTTTCCTGATAAAATAGCTGTATGGGGCAATGTTCAAAAAAATTATTTATCAAATACACATAATATTCCAGATGATCGAATTATAATTTCTGGTAGTCCGCGACATGAATCTTTTTTTAAATTATCGTTAAATTCTTCTAAGAATAAAGAAAAAATAATTCTTTTTTGTCCAAGGCCTATCACTGAACATATGGGCAAGCATAATACTCGAATGTATATGGAGTATGGATCTAGTTTAAAAAAAATTATTAATCAATTGAATCAAATTAAAAATTACAAAGTAATTGTAAAATTACATCCAGCATATAATACTCACAATGACTTAATTAAAAAAATTATTAATAAAATTGATTCTAATATTATAATTTTTCATAGTAAAAAAATAGATGAATTAATTATTAAATCTGATTTAGTTGTAGTTCTTTCACCAGATGGTTTTGATCCTTCAACAGTACTTCTTGAATCGATTATATTGCAAAAACCTATCATTAATTTTGTCATAGATGAAAATTTTTATGATTTTTCATACGAACGACATAATGCAGTGATATCTATTACTAAAAAAAATAATCTAAAAGAAATAGTATGTAATATTCTTAATGATTTAGAATTTAAAAATAAGTTAATTGAAAATGGGAAGAACTTTCTAGATGATTATCTTAGTAATCATAAAATTGCTGCAGAAATACTCGCAAAAAAATTAGTTAAATTATGACTAAAATTATTCTATTTTTGAATAATTTGAATTAATTATATATTTTAATAATTATAAATTATTTTAGATTTACTTTTTTTTACAAATTTAATCTGATGTTAATTCAAATGTGTATTGAATTAATTTAAATCCATTTTTTTTAAAGAAATTTAAAGATTTTTTATTTTTTGGATTAACATTTGCTAAATAGCGTGATCGTGGATTCATTTCCATAATTTTTTCTAAAACTTTTTTCCCAATACCTTTATTTTCATTTGATTTTAAAATAAAAATTCCTATTTCATTTGTTTTTGTTAAATACACATTTCCAATTTTTTTATTTTTATTCATAATAATATACCACTTAGAATATGTATTTGATAAAATAAATTTTGAATGTTCTAAATATGTTGGCATTTTTTTATGTGAAATATTTATTGTTGAATCTCTTTCTTTTAATTGAGTATACAAAAATTTAATATCTGATTTTGTTACTGGTTTTAATTTAATAGATAATGTATCCATATTACACATGTTTTAATAATGATTGTATAAATATTCAATCATTGAAAGTATTCTCTATTGCTGAAATT
>TARA_B110000438_G_scaffold303794_1_pt1 | contig 16137 bp, 18 predicted proteins | sample TARA_B110000438 | Tara Oceans TARA_B110000438 (sample SAMEA4398413) | marine metagenome | biome: Polar Biome; feature: [MES] marine water layer (ENVO:01000295) within the mesopelagic zone...; material: water (ENVO:00002006), including particulate matter (ENVO:01000060) such... | reverse complement strand
CAGTCACTACGAAAACTATTGAGTTAACTCGTGGTATATGGACTGCATCATGGTCACAAGTTGATAGCGCTGATGCTACAACTTCGCTTAAAGCAAGTCTATCGTTCTAACTTAGTAGTTCATTACTCTAAGTAACCGCGGCTTTCCTTATTAGGCCGCTACCAATGGGGGATATATTTCTATATATTCCCCATTTCTCTATGTACATTTCCGTATAAATATGTTATAATAGTACTATGAATAAATCACAATATAGAATCCCTGATGGTCACGGTAAAACAAATTGTATCTTATGGACTGACTGGTTAAAATTTAAACATTCAAAACCAGAGTTATGGTGGACAGAAGATACGCCATTAGTGATCTTTCCAGATTGCAAACTAAATTATAAACTAGGAGAAGATGATGACGACAATGGACCATAGAAAATTAATGGGTGAATACTATAAAGACGACGGTAGTGTTGCTAAATTATATCAAGTTATAAATGGAATGGATGGAGAACATTCGTTCTTTTCAATAACATATAAGGATCCTGCAGGAGCAAGAATTGCTACAGAAGATTTCAAATATAAATCTTTAAGCTTTGTTGAAGATGCAGCTGAAAATTGGACACTAGGAATTAAACAATTATTAACGGAGTAAAAAAATGGCAAGTTTCGATTTTGGCTTTACGCTAGTTGATGAAGATGAATTAGATGTTGCAAAGGAAGTAGCAGCATCAACAGCATCGGCATCAAATGCACAAGATAGATTGGACAAATTGTTCAATGCTATCACACCTCTACTTAATAACCTTAAGGCTAATCCTGAGAAGGAATATATTAAATGGCCTAATAGAGTTGATAAAGTAGAAGCTTTCGAAGGACAAATATTAAAAATATATAAAGGTTAACTGTTTACTTTTGCAGTAAACTATGGTATAATATAACTATATTAAATAATAAAGGATCTACATTATGGCAAAACGTAAGATGAGCGAAGAAGCAAAGGCTGCAGCTGCAGCTAATCTAGCTAAGGCAAGAGCAGCTAAAAAGCCAGCAGCATATAAAAATATAGCTCCAAACGTGCTAGCATTAGAAGATGACAATGGTTTATCTGTAGTGAGCGTAAAGCGGTATTTAAAGGCCCAGAAAGACAAGATAAGTGACTTGAAGAAGGCTGTGCATCGGAATGAACGAGGTGCCTTAGCTAAGATAACTGCGGCCCAAGCTTATGTGAGAGGGCTGAATCAATACTTACGTGATGGTATGTACCCCTTTGATTTTTATGGTGATAATGAAGAAATTAGATTATACCATGAAACAATTGCACCAGCATATGACGAAAATGGTGATATAAAAGTTGATGCTGAATTGCAAAGAATGATTGATGAAGACAAAGGCTATGAAGTTGAGATGGCAACATGAGTCAGGATGATTTAAATAAAAAAACATTTTCAAGATTAGTTGAAACATACGTAAGAACACATAAAGATTGTCCCTATATGGATGCTGTTATAAATGTATGTGAAAAGAATGAAATTGATTTAAGGGATAGCAAAAAATTAATCTCAAAAGAAATAGTTGAACATGTTGAATTTGAAGCAAGGCAACTTAATTTATTACAGGGTGGTAATCCAACACATGTATTACCTCAATGAGAATGACAGGATATGAAGCATTTATACTACATCACGCCGTTAATCTACATTTTAATAGATCTTACGATTGTTGGAAGTATAATTTTAAAACTAACGTAACTGAAAAAACATATTGGAAAAGACCAGACAAATTTCAGCTAACAAAAATTGGTAAACGTTTTAAAACTCGTGATGATATTATTTTGTATTTTGCATCTCATCAAATTGCTGGTAATAAATACACAGGAGATATGATAAGAGATGAAGATACATATACGAAGTTTTTAAAACGTATAGATAGTATTAGTTATTTGTTTAAAAATGAATTAGAAGAAATTTCGGATGTAAAGTTTGATAAGCTTTTGGAAATAAAAGATACATATCCAAGAATTATCCAGCTTCATCTTGAAGGTACAGTTTCATTAGAGACTGTATGCATAGTGAATAGGCTAACAGGTTTTATTGAGAAAGCCAATTCACGAATAAGTGAGACCATTTTATGGCCTGACTTATATAACAAGATATCAAAGTATCAATCTTTCTTAAAGTTCGATGATAGTAAGATGAGAAAGATTATATTAGATGTCTTTAAATAATGATACAAAAAATATAAATTAATATAAAATTTTAAAGGAGATACAACTATGTCATTTCAAGACTTAAAAAACAAAGCCGGTGCGATAGATAGCAATTTACAAGCTGCGGCTTCAAGCACCACAGAAAAGAAATCATACGGCGATGATCGTCAATGGAAACCCACAGTAGATAAAGCAGGTAATGGTTATGCCGTTATTCGTTTCTTACCTACAGTAGAAGGTGATGACTTACCTTGGGCTAAATATTGGGATCATTTCTTTCAGGGACCAACAGGCCAATGGTATGTTGAAAAATCTTTGACCACTCTAGGTAAAGATGATCCTGTTTCTGAAATGAATTCTAAACTCTGGAACACTGGGATAGAATCAGACAAAGATACTGCACGTAAACGTAAGCGTCGCTTACATTATGTGTCAAATATTTGTGTTGTTTCGGATCCTGAAAATCCTGAAAATAACGGTAAAACATTCTTATATACTTATGGTGCTAAAATCTTTGAAAAGGTTATGAATAGCATGCAACCACAGTATGAAGATGAAACTGCTGTTAATCCATTTGATATGTGGAAAGGTGCCAATTTTAAAATGAAGATTGCTCAAGTCGCGGGATTCCGTAACTATGATCGATCTGAGTTTGGTGGTGTTGAAGCTTTAAATGCAGATGATACTGTGTTAGAAGATATATACAATAAACAGTATTCTCTTAAAGAGTTTACTGATCCTTCTTCTTATAAGTCTTATAGTGAGCTTAATCTTAAGTTAACTAGAGTTTTAGGTGAAGATGCTGGAACTTCTCAGGAAAAGACAGCAATGGCTGAATCAGTTGATGATTCACCATTTAATGATGAACCTACTATTTCAGATCCAGTTGCAACAGCAGCTGATCCAATAGCTAGAGCTGATTCAGATAATGATGATACTATGAGTTATTTCGCTAAATTAGCGGCTGAAGCTTAAAGTTAAATCAGTTTGATTAAAGGGCCGAAAGGCCCTTTTTTTAATATCCCATTCTAAGGCCACCAGCAGGTAATTCACGACCACCTGGCCATGATGCCGTACTAATGCCATCACCTACACTAAAATCAGGTGATTCATGTTTTTGAAGAATAGTAGTTTGTGATGAATTATCATTATTATTAATCACAGTAACTCCACCGTTAGTACCATTATTAGATTTAACAGGATTTCCATCGTATCCAGTTAATGCATGTTGTAATGCTAATATTCCATTAGCTGCTGTATCATATTGAAGAGCAGTTATATTTTTTATACCTGTTGCAACTGTTATGTCATTCATCAACCCTGGTTTTTGATACTTTCCACCATTCATTGCAATATCAATTGCATGGGCACCTAATACAAAATCATCTGCTAAATCAGCAAATTTTGGACCAGTTTGAATCTTTAAACCATTATAAGCATTAAGAGCTTTAACTACTGAATCAATACCAGTTGCTGCTTGGCTATATGTTTCATTAGGAACTTCAGCTAACATTTTCATAGGACTAACAATACCTGCAATTAAATTTTCTAATCCAGATGCACTAGTATCTTTATCCTTTTTACCTGACAACCATTCCCAATTAAATATATTTTTTACACCATCTACAGCATCACCTATAGTATCAGCTGTTCCAGTTCCAAATAATGCAGTTCCTAACCCAGCAATACCAATGCCTAATGAACCTAATCCTAAGCCAACATCTACTAAATTTTCACCCTTAACATCATTAAATCCTGCTAATCCACCGCCAAGATTTTCCATTATAGTTCTTAATCCAGTTCCATCAACACCTACTGCTTCAAAAAGCTTACCAACACCAGCCATAGCACCAAAGAATCCACCAATACCAGCACCAAATGCTGTCATACCAGCAGCTGCTGCTACATTTCCAATTCCACCAGTTGCAAGGCCTAATCCAGCTCCAACAGTTATAAATCCAACCATTGCTTTTTGTTGTTTATCTGTAAAAGAACCAATTCCTTCTGCAATATTCTTAGCTTGGTTTTTAAATGATGAACCATCAACGCCAGCCATAGAACCAAGTTTACCTGCGCCTGCAATACCTACCATGAAACCACCAATACCAGCACCAGCTAGTGATGCTCCAGCAGCAGCTAATGCCACAGTTCCAATACCAACTCTTGTTGATGCCATAAGAGCACCACCAGCAGCTAAGCCACCTAATGTAATTAAGATTGTATCATCAATAGTTTCTAAAGCTTTAATTGCTGCAACAGTATTAATTGCTTGGTCTTTAAATGTTGTGCCAGTAAATTTTCCTATATCTCCAGGAGCTGCAATACCTGTCATAAAGCCACCAAGTCCAGCACCTGCGATTGCTGCTCCACCAGCAGCTAATGTTGTAGTTCCAATACCAACTCGTGAGGCTGCCATAAGAGCACCACCGGCAGCAATAGTTCCTAATGTAGCTACTTGCGCTGTACTAAGATCGCCAAGGGCTTCTAATGCGGCTGATAGGTTTACAGCTTGAGCTGCAAAGACATCACCCTTAAATCCTGTAAGATCACCTGCTGCAACAATACCGGTCATAAAGCCACCGATACCTGCTCCCATTGTAGTCATACCGATAGCGGCTTTAGAACTCTTACCAACTCCACCAACCATTCCTAAGAAAGCACCACCAGCCAACATTACACCTAATGTTGCAATGGATTTATTACTCATCTTACCAAATTCGTCTAAACCTTCTGCTACGTTCTTTGCTTGGTCAGGGAAACCTTCGCCTTTAAACGCTTTAATATTTGACCATACCATTAGGCCTGACATAAAGCCACCGATACCTAAACCAAGTAAAGCCATACCTCCAGCAGCTTTTGCTGCATTTTTTAATATACCTGATTTACCGCCTTTATCTCCACCACCAGCTTTCTTATCATCTTTATCTTTCTTAGCATTTGCTTCTCTGTCAGCTTCACCTTTAGCGCTATCTAATGCTTTCCAGCGATCTTTAAACATTGTTGCAAGCTCCTCTGCTTGCAAGCGAGTTGCTGGTTTATCATCATCATCTGGTGCACCAATCTTACCTTTGTCTACAAGTGTTTTTGCTTGGCCAGCTAAGAATCTACGTTGGAAGTCTTGAGCACCATCAATAATTGTGGATTGTTGTTCCTCAGCAACTTCAGCTGATGCTGCCACTCTTTCTGCTCTATCAGCTATTTCTTTTTCACGTATTAAATCTTTTTTACTAACGGCATTGAGCTTACGCAGCTCGGCTACGATCATTCCTAATTGCGGGTCTGGTTTTCCTTGTTTTTCAGCCATATTATTTCTTCTGTTCCCTGTTACGTTCTTCGATCCACTGTGTTAAAAGGGTTACATAAATCTCCCTTTCCCACGGTAACATATTATCCAGATCTTCAAGCTGGAAATTATGCTGATGCATTAACGCAAAATTTGTTTGATAATGCGTTACTATCGAATCATGTGAAAGGGCTATATAAAAAAATCTGCTAAGCCCTTTAACTCCCTTGTATTCTTATGTCCACATTTTTTACATGCAAACTCTATATCATAACTAACATATGGTGTCTTTGTAAGCAATTCCATAACTTTAGTAAATTGTTCTGAACTTAAATTTTCTACAAATTCAACAACTTCTTCAAATTGTACATCCTTTGTCGAATGTATTTCTTCACCATGATAAATTGTTTTAATAGATTTAGCAACTTGGTTAATTAGTATTTCTGTACCAGTATCACCTGTTACTCCTCTATCGGCCATAGTAGGCCAACCAACTTCAACTGTCATATTATCACTAATTTTCAATTGAAGATCTTTACTATCAAAATCATTATTTTTTATTATCAATTTATCTAAATCAACTTTAATTTTATTTGGCGCTTCACAAGAATCACACTTCATTGATAAATCTATTCCTTCACCAACACTTCGTGCTCTTAATGTTAAAAATATATATTCAATATCAAAGCCTGTTAAAATATTAATATCAACACTATCATCTAAACAAGATTTAATAATATCACTTATAGCTTGTTCAATTTGCTTATCATCTTCCGATTCTAATGCAATTAATAATAGTTTTTCTTCTCTGACCACATATGGTCTGTATGTTATTACATCGCCTGTTGAGGGCACAATCATATCATACTTTGGGGTTGCAATTTTTGGCAACATATCAATCTCTCTCCATTTTTATAAAAATCTATCTAATGTACTTAACGTACTCCTTCCTATTCCGACCATTTGGCCTACAATATCTTCAAATCCATCTATTAATCCAATACTTCTCCAATTATCATATTCCCATGTAATACTTACTTCCATAACACCAGTTGCGCCATTACCTAATTCAATGGCTGACATTTGTATAGGATATGCATTTTCTAACTTAACTGTATATCCTGGTACTATATCATTAGATGAAGATAATTGTTGTATTGTTATATCAGTTGAATAGTCTCTTTTATAATATGCTTTATAATGATCTCCTTTACTATCAATAATCATTTCTTGCCACATATCAAAATATTTTTTAATATAATAATCACCGGTTAACATGAAGCTCATTGAGACTTCATCAGTCATCATTGAATATGGCTTCTTTGACATATTATGATTGTGTGTAGCTTCTGTTGTTGTTATACGTTTACCTGGTAATGCTACGCTTTGACAATATAAAAACATATCTCTTGGGTCACTAATAAAATCTCCAACATTTACACCTGAACCTGATATTAAATTACTTAATAAACTAGCTGGGTCAAATTTTAATAAGCTATTCATACCCTTTGATGGGTGTGAAATATAAACAGCAAACCTATTACCTCTTGCTATTCCGCCTCTACGATTAATAGATGATTTAATTGAATCTACATTAACTGGTAATGACATTAGTATTGACTCCTTGAATCAGCCCAAACTGCTCCCACAGATTTCTTCTTAAATTGGGCTGTTTGTAAAAATATTGCAATATTCCATTCTTCTGCTGAAACTTTCATAACAGATGAATTTACATTCTTCGTTAAATAATGTTTAAAGCATGGTTTAAAATATCTATAGTTCTTTGTTGCTTTTAATAAGTTATATGTAATTTTGAATTTAGTTGTTTTATTAAATTTTTTATTATTTGTTATATCACCTAATTTATCTAAAAAGATTGCACGAACTTTAGGTGGTAAATAATGTAAGTTAATACCATAGAAACCATCCTTTGCAGGACCAACAACAATCGTTAATGGAAATGTATCATAGTAAGGCAAAGACTTTTTAAGCTTTGGATCATATACATACATTACCATATCACCTGATGAAGCTTCTGTTTTTTCTAACCTATCATCTTTAAGCATTTTGGGTGCACCTATTGGTCCAAGCGCTTTCGCTTTCTTTGCGAACCAAGTATTTGCTTCTTTACTACGTGCTTGTATTCCTTTACGAAATGCTTCTGACTCTAATTGGTCAAATAAACTAGCCACTAAATGTCTCCATATCTTTTATTCATAAGAGTATTTATACCCTTTTCTTGAGTGTTTTCCATATTCTTTTACCAGTCTTTGTTTTACTTACTTTAAATTTCATTGACATTGTCTTAATACCCATAGCTTCTAACTCTTTTTCTGTCCATATTTGAAATTCATAACCTCTATCATCGCAATATTTCTTAGCATATTTCCACTTAGAAGTATTCTTCATATAGGCTAATGCTTCATTAAGCTTTTTACGTTTAGGAGGTTGTGTTTGTGCTGATGGTTTGATTTCAACCAATAGTGTTCTACCACTAGTTGTTCGTATAGTAAGGTCAACAAAGTATCTATGGGCCTTACGATCAGTCGAACATACATAAGGTATTATAGTTTCTTCAGATTGCCACCATTTAACCCAAGTAGCTGTATCTAAATGTCTAAATGCATTGCGTTCCCATAATGATCTGTAATGTATCATATCAACGTTACCATTATATTTTTCAGGGTGTTTTGGCTTCCATGAGCCAGAATAGTGCTTTTTCATAGTAGTATTTATATAAATTCGTATAAATAACTATATAACAAACTAAGGAACACATATGAACGATCCAGCAGAAGACCACAGACATCAACGCGGTAGAGAAAAAGCAGATGAAATTAGAGGCTATGCTTTCCAATCCTGGAAATACCCTGAGACAGTAGGTAATGATTCTTACCAAGACGACATAAGTTTTAATAGCCATGCAACTAGCGAATATGCAAAAATCAGAATGTCTAATTTAGCTCCAATGACACACGAACCATATATGATGTTTGAATTTATGAGAGTTGATAATGATAATTACGGCGAAGCAACATCTCAATATGTAGGAGAGCGTGCAGCTGAAGTTTGGAATGGAACATTAATGGGTGGAGCTGGAAATGTTGCAATGACGGCCGCTGCTGGTGGTGATGCGCTGGTTGGTGGATTAGTTAATAGTCTTGTGGCAGTGGAAGAAGATGGATTATATGGGGCTGCTAAAAAGAAAGCTGCAGAAACTTTTAATAAAATAAAAGGTTGGGCTCAAAGTATTGGTACTCTTGTAAAAAGAAAATATATGGGTTCAATTTGTTTATATATGCCAGTTGGTATAGAAATAAATGACCAAATGATTTATAACGATGATTCAAGAAAAATGGGTGCATTTGCAGAAACTTTATTTTCTGATGATTATGCAGATATATTTAATCCAACAACATTAACAAGCCCAACAGCACTAACTGCTGCTGGTTTTTTAGCAGGAAAAATACCTGGAGCAGGTGGTGGAATCATGGGAGCTCTTGTAGGTGCTGGACTTGGTACAGTAGCTCAAAATGAAGTACAAAGAGGTAGTGGTAAAATTGCTAATCCTAATGAAATCACAATGTATAATTCAACTGCATTAAGAACATTTACATTTAGTTATACAATATTACCAGACAATGCACATGAATCTGAACAAGCAACAGGTCTTATTAAAATGTTTAGGATGGCTGCTCATGCAAGGAAAGATAATAAAATGTTAGTAACTGTTCCTGATCATGTTATTGTATCATTTCACGGTGCTGGAGCAGCAAAAACAGAAATGATTCAATTGCCACCATGTGTTATTGAATCGGTTAATGTTTCATATAACCCAAATAACACTTCATTTTTTAAACAAAATAATGCACCTGTAGAAATTGGATTAAGCATAGGACTTAAAGAGATGGCTCCAATTTATCAAGATGATGTAGAGGCGGGGTACTAATATGTATTTTAATAATATTCAAGATGTAGCAATTGATGTTGATGGTTCTGGTAATACAGATCTATTAAAAAATCTAACAGCTAAAGCAAAAGTTTCAGATGACTTACTTAATAATGCTGGGTTTTACCAAACTCTAGAAATTATTGATGGTGAGAGGCCAGATCATTTAAGTCAACGATTATATAATACCTCTCAATTTCATTGGACATTTCTATTACTTAATCCTCAAATAAAAAATATATGGGATGACTGGCCAATGTCTGCTTCTCAGCTTATAGAATACTGTACAAATAAATATCAATATCTTGCTGGTGATACCGATGATTCATTAGTAGATAAATTTACAATAGGTGAAACAGTAACAGGCGGTGTTTCTGGAGCAACAGGAACTATAAAAGAAATCTATGTTAACTTAGGTTATGTTGTTATAGAAAAATTAACAGGTACATTTAGTGTAACTGGTGAAACTATTCAAGGTCTTACTTCTACAGACTCAGTTAACTGTAATTTTATTAAGTCACAAGCTTATGCACCTCATCATCATGTTGATGATTCAACTCAAGCATGGGTACAACGTAAAGCTTCTGGTACAACTCCATATACTTACATCGATTATGAGTCTGCTGTAACTGAACAGAATAGAAATATAAAAGTAATTAAGCCTGAAAATATAAGTGATGTAGCTCGTAAATTCGCTGCAGCAATGAGTAGATAATGTATAGTGTAGAAAATTTTAAAGTTACTATAGACGGTACTGACATACATGCAATGGTTACGTCTATGTCGATATACGAAAGTATTCATGGTAACCTTAAAGCAACTCTTATTATAAACGATCAGCTTAATTTCTTTGATTTATTTTTTAGAGGTGTTAATCAAAATATGGTACAAGTAGAGTATACATACTTTGATGTCCCAGTTAATATAATGTTTCAGGTTGATGGTATCTCTAATCAAAAAATTCATAAGCAGGGAAAGACATATCATATTGATTGCGTTTCTGTAAGCACATATAACCAAAAAACTGCCAAAGTATGTAAATCCTTTAGCGGAACTTCAAGTGATGTTCTTTTTCAAATATGGAGAAATACTGCTGCTCCAAAAGATATAATTAAACTTGATTCTAAAACTATTTCATCTGGAAAATACGTTGTTCCTAATATATCTGCACATGCAGCTATGAAAAATGTTGTAAATAGTGCTTATTGTGAAAAACAAACTCCAATGTTTTTATATCAAAGGCTAATTGACCAAGGTGTTACAAGATTTACGTCTGTAGATACTATGATAAATGATTATTTTATAGGAGATTTTGCAATACGTAATAGTGAAATAACAAGAAAAGGTATAGAAACACCACTAACAACTATAGGATCTACTACTAACTTTACATTAACACATTGGAATACAGGGTTTATAAGTAAAGCAGCTGGCGGTATGTGGGGTAAAGAAATAAGGTCAGTATCATTAGATGAAACTACAGATGTGGTAATTCCACCTGCAGAAGTTACTGCAGTTTCAATAACAAAAATAGGATTAAGCAAACATCTATTTGATGAGAAATGTTTATTGTCAGCTGAATCATCAACGCAGGGAGAAATATTAAAGAATGGAAAATTTAGATTGTTTAATGTACAGTTAAATGCAAGTGATGTTATAGCTATACCTGGTGCAGGATGTGGAATGGCTATACACGTTGAACAAGGAGCAGGTCAGACATCATCAACAAAAACAGATGGCCGTTATGTAATGGCTGACATTAATCATAAATTTTTTATGGATGATGGGAAAATGAATTATTTACAAGATATAGGATTGGTAAGAGAATAATATGGGAGTTGAATACGGAATAGTAGAAGATATAAATGATCCTTTAAAGCTAGGTAGGGTTAAGGTTAGGGTATATGGTGCTCATACTCTTAGCGATGGTAGTGGCAAATACAATATACCAACAAGTGATCTTGGTTGGTCCAATGTTGTATTACCAACAAATACACCTGCAATAAATGGTTTAGGCCATTCAGTAAATTTAATAGCAAGAACTTATTATAAAGATGGTGATTTATTACCTGAAGTATTTATAGATCGCTTTGGTCATGAACAATATGATGTCACTACAGAATCTGTTCCAGCTATTGGTGATGAAAAACAAACCGGTTCATTAGTTTGTGGTGCATTTGTAGATTCAGCTCAGCAAGAATTTTTAGTCACAGGAACACTCCCTACAAAAAGCCATGGCAAAGAAGATAATAATGATAGATTAAGAGGTGCTACCGGTGTTGAATCATTAGATGTTACAGGTACGTATGAACCTGATAGTGCATATGCACCAGAATATCCATATAATAATGTATATGAAACAGAGAGTGGCCACGTTAAAGAATACGATGATACACCTGGAATTGAACGTATTATGGAGAGACATAAGAGTGGTACTCAATATGAGATACAACCTGATGGTACAAAGGTTGAAAAGATTGTAAGGGATAACTATACATTAGTCATAGGTAATGATACACTCGAAGTCAAAGGAAATGTTAAAATATTTGTAAGTGGTGATGCCAATATAGCAGTAACCAAAAATTTAACAGCACAAGTCGGTCAGGATATGACTACTGTAGTAAATGGTAATGCATATACAACTGTTGATGGCAATGCAGACTTACTTGTTAAGGGTGACATTGATGGCGAGGTAAGAGGTAGTATATTATTTGATGTTGGTGAAGGTAAACCTGAGCATGTTATTCATAAAGACGGTTTTGAAGTCCATCATCATGATTTAAATGGTTTTACAAAACACCAAGCTATTACGAAATGGTTCCCTCCACAAACGACAAGCACATTCACATTGACGTATAGAAATATGAGAACGGTTAAAGAGATGTCAACAGAAGCACAAGCACCATACGCTACTGCATTAGCTACCTTTGATGACTATGATAGAGATAAGGTTAAATTGGTTGATGGCCAATGGACATATCCAGATAAAGAATCATATGTAGCTGAGTATGGAGTTATTGAGTTACATACCGAAGGAAAATTAAAAGCTGTTGTTGGTGGTGAAACAGATATTCTAGCATTGCAAAGTGCTAAAGTGACTGCCTTAGAAAATATTACTATAACTGCTACAGGTGATGAGAGCATTATTGATATAAATTCTACAGGTGTTTCAAGTCAAATTGATATAAACACTTTAGGTGCTTCAAGTCAAATTGAGGTAAATTCTGCAGGTACTCTCAAATTAGTTTCAACTGGTACAACAGACGTAGAGAGTACTGGTGATATGACATTAAAGTCAACTAATATAAAATTAGATGGTAATGTTGTTGTAACTGGTACAACTCGCACAAGTACATCACAACTACTTGATGGACATAACCATACTATTACCGGTGGATCAAGTGCTGGAAATACTGGCAATCTTAGTTAACAACAGGTATAAATAAGCTATATGGCAACAATTGCAAGACAAGAAACGTACAAAGATTTAGATTTTACTTTTAAGCAAAATCCTAATACCAATGACGTTGGTATAAAGAAAGATAATGCTTCAATTAAGCAAAGTGTATTAAATATATTACGTACGAATCATGGCGAACGTCCATTTCAATATTATTTTGGTGCTAATTTAAGAGCATATTTATTTGAAAATATAACAAATACAACAGCAGCACAAATGTCTACTTCTGTTAATGTTGCATTAGGCAATAGTGAACCAAGATTAGAAGTACTTAACACGAATATCCAGGCAAAAGCTGATAGTAACGAGGTATTCATAACAGTAACCGGTAGGGTTAAATCAAGTAATCAAATAGTTGATATTTCTACCACAATAGAGAGATTACGATAATGGCAATTGAAAGAAGAATTAATGCAAGTGAATTAGATTTTGATCAAATAAAATTAAATCTAGTCGCACATATGAAGGCAACGGATACTACCTTCAATGACTATAACTACGATGGCTCTGCAATGGCAACCATTATTGATGTTTTAGCATATGTAACACATGTTAATTCAATGAATGCAAACTTTGCATTAAATGAAACATTCCTTGACACAGCACAGTTAAGATCTTCAGTGGTATCTCATGCTAAGTTATTAGGTTATACCCCAAGGTCTATTGCCCCATCAACTGCTGTAGTTAATGTAAAAATGAATTATGATAATACTGCGACACCATTATTTAATCATGATGGAAGCAATATACCACTACCATTAACTATGGCAAGAGGTACAAAATTCCAAACAAGTATTGATGGTGTTAACTATCCAATGTTTAATTCAGCTACTCACACAATAAACTTTGATGCATCAACTGGGTGGAATTTTACAAATGTTAAAATTGAACAAGGAACATTATCAAGTACAGTTTATACATATCAAGATAATGCATATGAGCAATATTTAATTCCTGCAAATAATGTAAATACCAAATCGATTAAAGTTACTGTGACAGATTCTACTTCTACAAGTGCATCTAAAGTGTATTCTCTTAATAACAATGTGGTTAACATTGATGGCTCAAGTGAAGTGTTCTTTTTAGAGGAAGGAAGAGATGCTTATTATGAAGTTAAATTTGGTGATAATATTGTTGGTAAAAGACCAGGTAATGGTAATACAATAACAATTGAATATGCTACAATACCTTCAGGTGTTGATGTGAATGGAGCCACAGTATTTACTATGACTGATTCATTAAACGGTAATAGCAATGAGACTATCACACTTGTAAGTAAAGCTACTGGTGGTGCTGCAAGGGAAACTAAAGAAGCTATTAAATTTAATGCACCTCTTTCTCACGTATCACAAAATAGAGCTGTGACACCAGATGATTATAAAACTATTATTAAAAACGAATTTGCCGACATTGAAGCTGTTGCAGTATGGGGTGGAGAAGACAATGATGTACCAGATTATGGTAAGGTCTATATCTCCATCAAGCCATTATCCGCTGAAGTATTAACAGAAGCACAAAAGACTACAATTAAAACAAGTATTTTAAAGCCAAAAAACGTTGTAAGTATCACTCCGATCTTAGTTGACCCTGATTATACATACATTGATTTACAAATTTTCTTTAAATTTAATCCTAACCTTGCTACAGTAACTTCAAGTGGTTTGGCTACATCAATAAGGAATACACTTGTGACATATAATAACGACACATTAAAGAGTTTTGGCGGAGTGTATAGAGATTCAAATGTTCTTAAAAAGATTGATGATACTAATATTGCTATCTTATCTAACATTACTCGTATTAAGATGACTAAAAAAATTACACCAGTTCTTGGGGAAGCAACTAAATATACACTTAAGTTTAACCAAGCATTAACTGATATCGATGCTACTACAGGAACTACTGGCTCTTACGTAGAATCAACCAATTTTACATTTGCTGGAGTAACTGGTAAGCTTAAAGATTATTATGATGCTTCAAGTGATACAAGAATTATTCAAATAGTTGATACAGGTAATTTAGTATTGGCTACTAATGTTGGTGATGTAAATGAAGAGGAAGGAACAATTACTCTTAACTCATTCCAACCAACTGCATTACCTACAGGACTAACTACAATTGATGTGACGGTTAAACCGGCATCATCTGATATATCACCTACAAGGAATGAATTATTAACTATAAATACATCAACTGCAACAATTACAGGTGAAGTAGATACTATGGCAACAGGTGGTACAACTGCTGGTATTGATTATAATACGGTAAGTAACTAATGGCTGGGATAGGTAAATATAATATATCGTCGTATATAGATGAATTAGTACCTGATCACGTAGAATCTTCATTTCCTGAGCTTGTTAATTTTCTTAAGACGTATGCATTATATTTAGAGCGTGAAAATAAATCAGGATTTTATCTTAATTCATTAGATATCCAAAGGGATATTGATTTTGTAGAAGAAAGCCTCCTTACAGAACTCCAAAATGAAATTGGTATTGCAGTACCAAGAGATTTTGCTACAGACCCAAGGATGTTTTATAAGAGACTTGTTGAATTTTATAGAAGTAGAGGTACACCAGAATCTATAACATCATTCTTTAGAATGATATATGATGATGATGTAGAGACATATTTTCCATTTGTAGATATACTTAATCCATCGGATGGAGATTGGACAAATCAAGAAACGGCTATTAAAGCTGATAAATCTACATTTACTCCTAACCATGTATTTACAATTAGTGGCACACCATCAGTAACTCCTGCAAATAATGATGCAGCTCAAGCTGCTATTTTTGATGATGACGTTGTATTTGTAAACGATACACTTCAGACTCCAGTTACAGATTATAGCGAAGAGGTATATTCAGATTCAGGAGTAACTAAATATAGATTAAATTTTACAAGTGCATTAACAAATGGTGATGTTGTAAGAACATATGCTAAAGGATTATTTACTACGGTCAATGGTTTCTTATCAGACAAAAAGTTTTTACAAGACTCATTTTACTATCAGCAATTCTCATATGTATTAAAAACTGGTAAGAATGTTGCTGATTGGTCGAATGCATTTACAAGATTAGTCCACCCTGCAGGATTTAAATTCTTTGGTGAAATATTAATCAATATTTTAGCATTAAACCAAGGAAATACAGAAGTACAGATTGGTAATCAAGTACCGGTCGGTAAGATACAGTTAACTTTAGGTGCACATCAAATTGGACCAATAAGTTTCAATAGTCA
>TARA_B110000438_G_scaffold60007_1_pt1 | contig 16139 bp, 16 predicted proteins | sample TARA_B110000438 | Tara Oceans TARA_B110000438 (sample SAMEA4398413) | marine metagenome | biome: Polar Biome; feature: [MES] marine water layer (ENVO:01000295) within the mesopelagic zone...; material: water (ENVO:00002006), including particulate matter (ENVO:01000060) such as...... | reverse complement strand
CAATTGTTGCAATTATCTTTGTTCGTTTCATAGCGGTTAATTCATGCCTCTTATTCAAAAATTAAATCAGTTTAATACTTGGGGGGCTACCAAACGAAATCGTTTAATTTTTGCATCTATCTCGTGACCTTTGACATTTGCCATTCGAAAAGAGCCCTCCATAAATCCCATTGGTGTTTTTAGTGGGCAGTAGCTTGTATACTCAAAGCTCTCACCTGGATCAAGGGTTGGCGTTTTTCCAATTACGCCCGGCCCATAGATGTCCTCTGTGTTTCCCTGTCCATCTGTGATATGCCAGTGCCGACTCATCAACGTAAAAGTCTCTTCATCATTATTCTTAATGGTAATATGATATGCAAAAACATAATGCGACCTTAAAGGGTCGGAACGTTCCGGTATATAATAGGGATTTACACTTATATTAATACTGCTATTCACCGGGGAAAATTAATTGCTTTATCGTTGTGATACGATTTATTCCAATAATTATTTTGTTTTATTATGAATGAAAATTCAAAATCACTATATACTTTTTTAGTTATTGTTCTTCTAGGATTTATTTTAATCCAAGTTAAAAGAACTGGCAGCTCTACAGAGATAACAGAAAATGAGATCATGGGGCATATTCGTTACCTTTCTCATGAAAAAAGAGAGGGTCGTGCTCCTGGAACGCGAGGGTCTAAGGATGCAATCTCTTATATAATACGCAAACTAAAATCTTATGGGGTTGAGCCTGGAGCCAAAAACCAGTCTTTTATTCAGTCGTTTGATATTACATCTGGGGTTGAACTGGGCGAGTATAATCAATTTTATATTAATGATCGAGAACTAATAACCGGAGAAGATTATATCCCTCTCTCATTTTCTGGGAATGGAGAGATTTCAGCGATGGCTGTATTTGCTGGCTATGGATTTAAAATCAACCAAGAGAACCTTTTGTGGAATGATTATGCCGATATTGATCTTCGCGGTAAGTGGGCAATTGTAATGCGTCACGGCCCTGAGCGAAACATTAATCATTCTATATACGCAGACCATATGTCGCTTCATAAAAAAATGTTAGTTGCTCGCGATGAGGGCGCTATAGGAATTATTTTCGTATCTCAATTAGAAGATGAAGACCTGTATCCTTTAAAATATATTCCGGGCTACAACAATCTCAGTATTCCTGCGATACACCTCTCCAACAAAACTGCAGACAAAATTTTTAAACGTGTCGGCTGGACGCGACAAACAATCCAAGAAACCATGAATAGGACCCTGGAGCCTATAACGTTTGATCTCCCAAGTACAATAATTAAAGGATCCGTAGACCTTAACCCAATATATAATCGAGCAGCTAATGTGATTGGGGTAATCAAAAGTGGCAATAGAGAATTTCGAGATGAGCATATTGTAATTGGAGCGCATTTTGACCATGTTGGCATGGGGGGCGAAGGCTCAACCTCGAGAAAGCCAGGTAAAAAGACCCTGCATCCAGGAGCAGATGATAACGCATCAGGAATAGCCGGGTTGTTAGAGCTTGCTCAAAAACTAACAGCAAAAAAAAGCAGATTAAAACGAAGTGTTTTATTAATTGGATTTGATGCCGAAGAAAAAGGACTGCTGGGGTCTAAGTATTTTTTAGAAAATCCAACCATTAACATAAAAGATATTATAACCATGATCAATATGGATATGATAGGCCGGGTAAAAGACTCAACTGTGACGGCTGGAGGAGTCGGGACATCACCAATGTTTAAGTCATTGCTTGATAGCTTGGTCTTGAATAGAAATTTCAATTTAACAATGACCATGCCTGGAGCAGGCCCAAGCGACCATGCGTCATTCTATGCGCAAAATATTCCGGTTATGTTTTTCTTTTCTGGATTCCACAATGAATACCATACCCCTGACGATACGTGGAAGCTTATTAATCTAAAAGGGGAGAAGGGCATATTGGACCTCGTATATGATGTTGTGTTTCATCTTGCGAGAACACAAGAGCGTCCAAAGTTTAGCTTAGCAGGCCCAATCCAAAGGCAGCCACAAAGCCGCGTTAATTTTAAGGTCTCACTTCGAATAGTCCCCTCTTATGGCAACACAGAGCCCGGTTTAAAAGTAGATGCAATCTCAAGCCCAGACGGCCCCGCAGCACAGGCAGGAATTAAAGAAGGTGATTTAATAAAATCAATAAACGGAAAACAAATAAAAGATATATATGAATATATGGATCGGATGGGGGAGCTTAATAAAGGAATGACGATTCCAATTATAGTAGAAAGAAATGGGTCTCAGATTGAGCTAGATGTCTCTTTTTAATTATTAGTTTTTCGGAATATTAATACCAGTCTACTGATTTGCACGTTTACGAATTTCTTCTGTTAACTCAAGCACTGCCATAACATAATTATCTGCATGGTTATAGGCATAAACCGATTTCCAAATATCACCGTCTTTATCATAATTGACACTGCTTGCATTATACCCGTTCTTACGAAGATAATTTGCAATACTACCTAAAACATCAGGCCAATCATATGGCTCCCTGACGCCATCCTCATCAAAGTCTATAGCATAACGTGTAAAGCTTGATGGAATAAACTGTCCAAAACCAAATGCACCAGCATAAGACCCGCCAACCTCTTGAGGGTCAAGGTGGTCATTAAAACAATATTTTAAAAACTCAGCCAACTCTTTTGAAGCCCAGTTGGCCCTTCTTGGAATTTCATGAATTTGAGTATAGAGGGAATTAAATACTGTGTACTGAGAATGATGTACTCCATAATTGCTTTCAATTCCGGCAATTGTAACAATAATAAAAGGGTCTACCTTATACTGCTGTGAAACTTTTATTATTAACTTTTTATTTTGACTATAAAACTTGGCCCCCCCTGCTATTCTAGATTCTTTTACAAATATTTTCCGATATACTTCCCATGATTTTTTTTCATAAGGCCTTGAGAAACTCTCCGGTATTTTTTTATGAATTTCTATGTTATCGTGAGTAAAAGCTTCTCGCACGTATGCTTCAGGAAGAGAGCCATTTAAATTGTTAAGGACCATCTGGTATGCAATATCATTTTCTAAAGACTGTCCCATCGTAAAGCTAATTATTAAAAAAATTAAGTTTTTATACTTCATATGTGTTTCCATTTGCAGAGAAATAGATTAGTGTCTCCCTTCTTTTCTTGATTACGATTAGATGAAAATACTAAATATTTCCCATCCGGGCTAAACATTGGGAACCCATCAAATCCTTCAAACATCGTTATGCGTTCTAGGCCGGTACCATTAGTATTAATAGCATAAAGGTCAAAATCTCTTCCAGAGGGATCATGTAGATTAGAAGAAAAAATGATTTTCTTACCATCCGGAAAGAAATATGGGCCAAAATTCGCAGCGCTGTTATTTGTTATTTGTTTTTTATTTGAACCATCTGAGTTCATTGTCCAGATTTGTAGTGCCATGGGGCGTATTGAATTGTCTTTAAGCAGGTCCCTGTAATCGTTTATTTCTTCCTCGCTCTTTGGATGATAAACACGCCAAACAATTTTTGAAGCATCATGATTAAAGAAAGCACCTCCATCATACCCTAGCCGATCTGTTAAGGCCCGCTTATCAGTACCATCTGTATTCATTGTCCAGACCTCTAGGTCTCCGCTTGCCAAGGAAGTAAATAATATCTTACTACCATCAAATGCGACCGTTGCTTCTGCATCATAACTGGGTGTGTTTGTTAGTTGTTCTATTTTGTCCCCCTTGAGGTCTGATCTAAAAATATCATAGCCCGGATAAAGTTTCCAAACGTACCCCTTACTATAGTCGGGCTTTTTAGGACATTCTTTGCTGGAAAGATGGGTGGAAGAATAAATTATATTTTCACATTCAGGATATTCAAAATAGCTACATGTTGTAACACCGTGGCCTGTTGAAACCATTTCTTTTTGACCTCTGGCGATGTCCATGACATAGATCTGATCACAAAGGGTATCTCCATCGTGACTTTGAAAAATTAAGTTTTTTCCATCAGAAGAAAAATAAGCCTCGGCATTTTCACCGGAAAAGGTTAGCTGTCTCATGTTTTCAAAATATTTTTCACCGGATTCAATTAATAGGTCATTAAAAAGTGGACCCTGAATATTTTTTTTATCAATTGGGCGAAAAAAGATAGTTAAAAAAATCAAAGTAAAAACAAGGAAGATCTGTAGGCCTAGTGTTTTATCGGTCATTCTTAATAAATAAAAATAATTTTAATAATTTATAAACCATATAATGTAATGTTTTCCCAACGAAAATACAAAAGCTGTCATTAAAATATACTAATCAGTTGAATGCTGTAGTTTTTAATTAACGAAGTAAAATTTAATTAAATATTTCAGGGTCAAAAGTGGAACCGTGCTCAACCTTGTAAAGCCTCGCAATCCGCATTCCTAAAAAATTAAGGTAAACATATTGCCCATTAAACCCTGGGGCGTGGTAGGTCCTTGCTTCAACATCGAACATATCATTGTTCAGGGGAAAGTATCTTAGCCCAGCATCAATAGATGTTTGCAAACCTGAGGGTCCCCAAATATCTGAATAAGGTCCCGCTATACTAAAAAGATGTAACCGGACATCAGCTATAAGGCTTTCTCTGACCTGATAGGTCAGTATGTTGGTATATGCATTATAAGATAATGGCTTATTTCCATAAACCCCAAAACCCATTGTAAACTGTTGCCGGTGGTCAAACTTGGACTCATCTAAAAATAAAGGATGTTCATTAACTCGTTTTTCAGTCTGATATTCTGCCATTTTTGCTAGGGGCGTATCTGTTTTAAATTGTGCATCAAGTACTCCAAAAAAACAAATCATCCCAAGTGCTATAAATGGACCAAGCCGGTTTTGTTTGTTTTTTGGCCTTATCACTCTGAATTGTATACTGAAGATTGATAATATTTCATCTTAGCTAAATATACATCGCTTATGATATTTAAAGCATATCAATTGGCTCCCAGTAGATAGCCCTTAAAAACAAATAAGTTTATCGGGGGCGTTGGGACAACCCAGTGTCTTGGGAACACCTTGCCAGACCCTCACGAACCGGCGATTAATTCACCCCCGAAATTTAAACTTCAATGAACCCATCAATCGGCTTACAGACAATGAGAGCAATATCCTCTAGCACGTTAACATCCCAAACCATACTCAGCATTATGTATTCACCGGAGACTCCGTGCTTCCAACGCTGTATGGTGCTGTAACGAGATTCAGATATGGACTCCGTATGCTTTAACTTTTCTTGATTTCGTCGTACCCGTTTTAATTCATCTGGATGAATTAGGTCTTCTCTGTCATATCGAAGCCCTTTTAATTGAGCCTTTGTATACCCCATAACATCTTTCCACTTCCCATCTAGGTCCGTTATGATCCCATCAGAAACCCTGCCAGAAATAAAAAGAGAGTCAGCCATAATTCGATCAAATAGGCTGTCTTTTTTATCTGGAGACCGGATTTTTTTAATTTCTGACTCTAGAGAAATAGCCCGATCTTTAAGAGCTACGTTTTCACGCATAAGATAATCAACAACTGTTTTTAATTCTTCTGAAGAGGTCGGGGTTTCTAATTTTCCAGGTTTAAGTTTTTGTGTTTCTATCATTTTATTGTCTTGTGAGAGTTTCAGTAAATGCTTCGGCGGAATCTGGTCTTTTGCTATCCAAATACTTAGTGCCTGCGGTGTGACCCCAAAATAACCAGCAACGTCACGCTGGCGCCTAAAGCCATGGTCGTTCATGATATTGTTAATTATTTTTTTAGTTTTTTGCATTTTTATAGCTATTTGTGACGAATTTTGCTTGTGTTTTAACCTATGCTTAATTAAAATTAAAGAACGATTAACCATTGTACAAGTTAAAAAAAATGAACCAATTACATAATAACCGTTATAACTTTAAGCGATTCGACAACGAGGGAAGATTAAAAATGGTGCGGCTCCTTATAAAAGAGGTCCCTTTAATTAAGTTTCTGGAAAGCCCGACCAAAGAACAGAAACCCAATCTATCCGTTCCCACTAAAGACCTGACTACCAATATCTTAAAAAATAAAAGAATTCATTAACTAGGAGAAAAAGCAAAATGAAGCTTAATCATTGCGCCACAATATTCTTTCTTTCAGCTTTACTATTTGGACAAAACGGAAGCATCTTACCCGGACAACAGAAAGCCATTCAAAGCTTGTCAATAGGGGCGGGACTTAACGGTCAACAATTAGACGACCTTCTAATACAAACATACGGAAAATCGCTTGCCAATCTCTCTCAAACAGAGGGCGCTAGCGTAATACAGGACCTTCAATCGGGGCGCATCTCAAAACCAAAAGCCAAAAAGACTGAGGCCGCGACCGTGATAGAGACTGGAATGAAGAAGAGATTTCATTTTAAAGACGGGTCTGTACGTGAAGGAGAGGTTCTCTCTGTGATTGACGGGAAAGCCTCACTAAAAACCCAAAGTGGTACATTTTCTATACCAACAAACGAGTTTCTATCTGAAACAGCTGAGGTCACCAACAAAAAAGGTGAAAAATACAACGGGATTGTTCTTGGGGAAACCGCTGAAGAGTTTATAATTCGAACGGCTTTTGGAGATGCCGTAGTTCAAAAAAGAGACATACAAAACATGAAACGCTTCCATGGCGGCGTTCTTGACAGGCAGTCCGAAGAGCGCAGAAAGTTCTACCAGAGTGAGGCACAACTACTTAATGTGTTCATGGACCCGACGGCTTTCACCTTAGCTGGTAACACTTTTTATTTAAGTGGTATTTCAGTTGGCTATGGCCTGACAGAGAGATTTATGATCACCTCAAAATTTGGATCCAACTTTAGCGGAGACCTTAACCTACATCCCCGAATGAGATTCTATCATCGAAAATCAGCCCAGAAAGAAACGGCAGCTGCGTGGGGCATTGGATTGCACCGTGCATATTCAACAAAAAGCATTGTCGGAAAATATTCACATGCAATTAACGTTAAAAAACCCGGTGGTGTAATAAAACCCCTTAATGAAACAAACTACGAGACCTCTGATGTATTAGACACATCATCTGTTAGTAAGAAACTCTATGCTGAGGCTTTTCTTGTTTTTTCATCGAGGAGAGTAAACCCTACGGGTAGGGGCAAAGTGGGCTGGTCTGCTGGAATAAAAGCCACCAATGCATTTCAAGGAAGAGGAGAGCTCATAGTCGACACATTTACTGCACAAGGTGATACTGGTGTTACGGTTGCATGGAGCGAAGACTCTCGATATTCGATTCCATTTAGGTGCTGGGCATCTTTAGAGTACGACCTAAGAAAAGATTTAAAATTTGTAGGGTCACTGTGGGCCGACAATGGCTACAAAACTATGACCCTTGAAAGAACCATTGATGATTATTTTGGAAATGATGGGTCAGCAAGCTTTTCAATAGACTCTCCAAAAGGAGAGGTTAGTATGATCGATTTTGATTTTGGCTTACTCTATGCCGTAAATGACAACTTTCGAATTGGCCTTCACTTTCAACAACCCTTTATAGATATCTATTGGGAGTTTTTTGAGTTTTAGCTCTAAAAACACTTGAAGTTTTCACTTCTGGTCTTTGCCCTGGTTTTTTTGAACCCTGTCTATGCGCAACCTCTTAGTGGGAGTTCGCAAGCCGTGCGAGAGGTAAGGCTTGAGAGCTTTAAACGTAACTATGTCGGGAAAACAATCCGCTTTATTGACCGCTCATCTTTCTCTGTTCGAGGCCGTCTTTTAGACGTAACAAAAAACCACATTGTTGTTTCCGTAAATGAGGTGCCCGTTAGTTACGAACACGAATACATCGACCAAGTTTTTGTAGATCCCAGTGCAATCGATCTATTTATGACATTTGGGCTAAGCGCCCTTGGTGGTATTGCGGGTTACTTAACTCTAACAATTTTAAAATCAGACCCAGATGCGGCGATGAAGGGCGTTGTCCCCTCTATTGGTGTTGGTTTAGGTGGAATCCTTGGCTTAAAATCGTTTTATAAACCACTCCGGGTCGACATTAGTGGAAGAACACGTGCATAAAAAAGCGCTTCTTGTCTTTTCAATTACATGTTTTTTAATAACGGGGTGCTACAACAATGCACACCTTCGAACACAAAAACAATTAACACCTGAAGAGAAAGTGTTTTCGGGGAGTGGTATCGTGGCTATCGGTGGCGTATCCGGCGGCGGTTACCCCCACCATCTGTCGAATACGGGTGTGAGTGGTTTTCGTGCCGAGTTTTCCAAGCTTAAAGGTGGGCCCAAGCTAGAGGCCGGTCCTTATTTTGGAGCAGGGCTTATGGAAGACGGACCCGGTGTTTTTGGGGGCTATGATTACCGAAAATACAGCGATAAAAACAAACGAATACCAACAAAAACAGGGGCACAGATCGAGCTCAACGTTGGTCAGCCTGGCCTAACGTTTCACCTTCGACCATCAATAACAACGACAACCACAAAAAAACGATTAGTTTATGGGGGGCTACATGGAATCTTAGCAGCTGGGAACTTAACCAGTGATTTAAATTTTTATTGGACCACCAGGGCAAATCCAGATAACTTGAGTTCGTATGGTAATCCTCTCGACCACGATCAAAACATGAATGATAAAGATCAAAGCATAGATGTCAAATACCGCTTTAACAGCTTTGGGGCTGGACTCACTCTGGGCATCGAAAGACAACTGTACAATAGTTCTTTTCAAATACAGGTAGACGCATCAATAGTAAATAGTTTTTATATACCTAAGAACGAGATTGCCCCCCCCGCTATTGATACGCTCAACGTTCTCAGCTACTCATGGAGCGATTATAATCCGGCTTCAAATTTTGAAAGAAATGTAGTTCTTCCAATGGTAACGGGTAGCCTCGGCTTGAACTTTTTTAAACCAGGGCCTAAGATTGTTACTCCGTTCGAACCAATGCCAACTCCTCAAAAAAGAACTACACCATTCTACGACCCCGAAACAGGTGGGGAAATAAAACCAGAGAAACTACGTTTTGACCCCGAGACCGGAGAGAAAAGACCATCTAAAAAATTACGTTTTAACCCTGAAACCGGGGAGGAAATAAAAGAGAGCGTCAATTCTTCCTCAAATAAAGAAGGTCTTCAATTGGCTCCAGAAAAAAAGCTCACCAGAACAACAGAAGAAAGAGTTTTCATGGCTCACTCCGCTGCGAAACAAGCACACTCGAAGGAACTATACAGATTGGCTGGCGTAGGCTCGTGTATTATTTGGCCTATTGGAATTCCACTATCATTCTTGTTTGATATTTTAGGTCCCTCCCTTCCAATTACAACTCTAGATACTACTCACCCATCATATCTTGAACTAACAGGCCCAGAAGAACAAACTCTTTATAGAAAAGCATATAATAAAACAGAGAGACGTCTTCGCAGTGCCTCATGCCACAATACACAGAAAGGCTGTTTTGTGGTCTATCTGGCCCTAGCACTGCTAGCTAGCGGCGATATGTAATTTAAACGAATCCTTAACTAAAAAAAAACATGGCAGAGCCTTATAAAAGCATCTCTCCTTTTTATATGTTGGTGTTGGTTGTTTCAACACCTCTTGTTTCTTTTGCATACTACGGCATGGCCCTATTATTCAATAGCAGCCCAATGCCAATGTATGACTACCTGGTCTTTACGTGTATCTTGGGCATTCTTATTACCGGGGCATATCAGGTCTTTTTTTGGACCCAAAATAACAATTATTTTTTTAAAACACGCTGCCTTGCAATTAAGCTTGATGACCATATCCCCTTTTGGCCGATCTGGATCTGGCCCTATAGTTTTCTCTATTATTTAATGATCGGGATGGTTGTTGTAGAAATCAACTCCCTTGCCGATGGATTGTATATTGCTTTTGGTGGTATTGTGTTATTACTAACACAGTGTGCTTGTTTTATGATCTTTCCCTGCCGGGTGCCTGAAGGTTTTAGGAATTATAGAGTTCGAGGTCCCTCTACTCGATATTTACGATTTGTTCAAAACCTTGATAATGGCCGAAACTGTTTTCCCAGTATGCACAACTCTGTCGCTGTCTATGTTGCCCTGGTTCTTGTTCCTACCATTGGTATTTGGAGCTATGTTTTTGTAGCAACAATCGCCATATCAACAGTCCTTGTAAAGCAGCATAATGTGCTAGATGTTGTTCCTGGGCTGGTCCTTGGGTGGGGGATCCACAGTCTAATTTCACTTTTATAAACCCGGCTCTCTCTAATCTCATGGCATGCCCAATTTGAGCCCGGTTGAACGAGTGCTTAGCCTCCTCCTTTTTGTTTTGTAAGTTATTCTGATCTGTTAATTTTATTCATGCTCCAACGCTCTCTTCTTTGGTTCATCCATTTTGCCCCCTCAACCAAACGCTGGTTCTGGCGGACGTGGTATAATATTTTTGCAAGAAAAGCTTTTAATTCAGATTTTAGTTTTATGAATTATGGGTATGCGGAGGCTGGCTTTGCCCCAACACTCAATAACAAAGATGAAGGTGAGCGCTATCCTATTCACCTTTACCATCATGTAACCACACAAGCCGAGATAAAGGGGAAAGATCTTCTAGAGATTGGTTCTGGCAGGGGTGGTGGAGCCTCATACATTGCTCGATATCTTGAACCTGGTTCAGTCCACGGTATTGATATTTCGAGCGCTGCTGTAGACCTGTGTTCAAAAATTCACACAGTTGACAATCTCTCGTTCTCAGAGGGCGACTCTGAAAACCTTCTTTTTTCTAAAAACTTTTATGATGTTGTCTTAAACGTTGAATCGTCCCACTGTTATGGAGACGTTGATCAGTTTATTAAAGAAGTATACCGCGTACTAAGGCCTGGTGGCGTTTTTCTTTGGGCTGATTTTAGACCCGTAGAATCAATGGAAGGGCTATTTAAAAAGTTTTACAGTTCCGGGTTTCAACTGATAACCAAAAAAGACATTACCTTAAATATTATTGAGGCCCTTGACCTTCTCACAGAATCTCGAAAAACAGCCATTGGCGAACGCGTGCCCAAACCAATAAGAAAGGTTTTTGAGTCTTATGCGGGTCTCCGCGGTGGGAGCATCCACAACGCTTTCTTATCCGGAGAGCTGATATATATGAGCGCCGCGTTTAAAAAGAGCCCAAAATAAAGGAGGGCAATATGCTTTATCAATTAAAATATTATTCTATGATATTAACTGTTACAGGACTTAGTTACGCTCAGGTAACAATAATACACTGTGGTACACTAATCGATGGAAACTCAAAAAAAGCTTCAAAAGTTGTTTCTGTTTTGATTGAAGATGGTATTATCATAGACGTATCCGAGGGGTACGTGGACCCCGATGAGGGCGACATCGTTATTGACCTTAATTCATTTACTGTTCTACCTGGCCTTATGGATATGCACACACATTTATCTGGAGAGTCGAATCCTAAAAGGTATATGGAGCGATTTACTATGGACCTTGATGATTATGCATTCCGCTCTATTCAGTATGCCGAAAAAACCCTTCTGGCCGGTTTTACCACCGTAAGGGACCTGGGAGGGCCGGTCAACACTTCTCTGAGAGACGCTATAAATAAAGGACATTTATCCGGGCCACGAATTTTTAGCGCCGGAAAATCATTGGCAACCACGGGTGGCCACGCTGACCCTACCAATGGCATGAGGTTTGAACTTATGGGAGACCCTGGCCCCGCAGAGGGGGTTGTAAATGGTATCTCCGACGCTAGAAAAGCTGTACGCCAGAGATATAAAAACGGAGCTGACCTTATTAAGATCACGGCTACAGGAGGGGTACTCAGTGTCGCAAAAAACGGTGAAAACCCACAATTCAAAGAAGAGGAGATCTTGGCTATTGTTGAGACCGCACAAGACTATGGTATGCATGTAGCCGCCCACGCTCACGGAGCCGAGGGAATGAAACGAGCCATTCGAGCGGGTGTCCGCTCCATAGAGCATGGCACTTTAATGGATGATGAAACCATAAAGCTTATGAAAGAACATGGGACATATTATGTTCCAACGATATCCGCGGGCGAATTTGTAGCAGAAAAGGCAAAGATAGACGGGTACTACCCAGAGATCATTCGGCCTAAAGCATCCAAAATCGGCCCCCAAATAAAAAAGACATTCGAACGAGCCCATAAAGCCGGAGTAAAGATCGCATTTGGTACCGATTCGGGCGTTTCATATCACGGAGACAATGCAAAAGAATTTTTATATATGACAGCCGGAGGAATGAAGCCAATAGATGCCATCAGGTCAGCAACTATTGTTGCTGCAGAATTATTAGGTGTTGAGGCCTCTCTGGGGAGTATTGAAATTGGAAAAATAGCTGATATTATTGCCGTAAAAGAAAACCCTTTAGTAAATATAGAGACTTTGAAAAACGTAGAGTTCGTTATGAAAAAGGGGAAGGTCTACAAACAACCCTTACCGTGATGTGCTAGGCGAATCTCTGGTATATTCTATCTCTATCTATTGAATATTTACTAACCAAATAAAGAAAAATGAATAAAGAAAAACTACAATCCTCTATTGATACCTTTTGGGATAGCCAAATTGTCCCAACTCTAAAAGAATATATAAAAATTCCAAATAAGTCCCCCTCTTTTGACCCCAAATGGAAACAAAATGGGCATATGGACAGGGTGCTCAAGCTTGCAACCGACTGGGCAAAAGAGCATCTTCCATCCGGTGCTAAATTAATAGTAAAAGAGGTTGAGGGGAAAACACCTCTGATCCTTGTTGATGTTCCAGGAGATCGGAATGGAAATGTTTTAATGTATGGGCACCTTGATAAGCAACCCGAAATGGAGGGCTGGGATGAGGGTATGGGGCCCTGGAAACCCGTTATGAAAGATGAAAAGTTATATGGTCGTGGTGGTGCCGATGACGGGTACGCTATGTTTGCCTCTTTGTGCGCTCTTAATAAGCTTAAGGAACAGTCTGTCCCCCTTCCAAGGGTATTGGTGTTGATAGAGTTTTGCGAAGAAAGTGGGTCGCCTGACCTCCCCCACTATATGGATATTTGTTCCGAAATAATTGGATCACCAGACCTTGTTATCTGCCTAGACTCGGGTGCGGGAGACTACAAACGATTCTGGACAACAACATCATTAAGGGGCCTCATTGGGGGAACGCTAAGAGTCGATGTTTTAACCGAAGGTATCCACTCTGGAGCAAGTGGACTTGCTCCTTCATCGTTCAGGGTTATTAGAAAATTATTGTCTCGGATAGAGGATGAAGATAGTGGGGAAATCCTCCTGGATAAACTAAAAACCAAGATCCCAGACCATCGGAGAAGTGAAGTAGAGTCTCTTGTCGCTGTTTTGGGTGAAGGGGACGATGGGGGGATACCCTGGAAAGATAACATGTCTCCATCAACACAAGATCCCGTAGAGGGTTGGCTAAGGCTTACCTGGAGGCCTGCGCTATCTGTTGTCGGCGCCGATGGTCTACCCTTATCAAGTAACGCAGGGAATGTACTGCGCCCATTTACACAGCTAAGGTTATCTATGAGGATACCACCACTCGTAAACCACTTGGAGGCTCAAGCTGAATTAGAGAAGTTGCTTACAAAGGATCCACCTTATGGCGCAAAGGTCACTATGCATTTTGAAGAACCTGCCTCCGGATGGAGCGCCCCAGAGACAGCTCCCTGGCTATCCGAGGCAATGAATAGTGCATCTGAAGAATTTTTTGGAGAGCCTGCTTGCAGCATGGGAGAAGGGGGAACCATTCCTTTTATGGCCATGCTAGGAGAACAGTTTCCTGAAGCTCAGTTTGTAATAACGGGTGTTTTGGGCCCCGGGGCGAACGCACACGGACCTAATGAGTTTTTACATATTCCCTACGCTAAAAGGCTCACTGCCTGTGTTGCATCTATTCTAAGCGATTTTCCCGAATAACTCTTTGTCTCTTCGGCTTTACCTTATCCTGGCGCTTGCCATGGTCTCGGTCAGCACAACATCTCTTGTAATTCGATATGTTGCTTTTGTCCCGGCTCTTGTACTTGCTTTTTGGAGAATGTTAACCGCAAGTGGTATGCTCTGGGGATATAGCGCTGTACTTCCAGCGCAGGAATTAACTCTAAAAAATAGAACAAGGATTGTTTTTGCAGGTTTTTTTTTAGGGCTTCATTTTGCTTTTTTCTTTTTGAGCGTTCGACATACATCGATCGCCAATGCCACCCTTTTAGCAAACACTGGTCCCTTTTTTACTGTTCTTATTGCTCTTATACTCAAACAGCACATATCGCGTGAAACCTATCTTGGGCTGGGGATTGCGGCATTAGGTCTAGTTGTAGTTCAGGGGTCTAGCTTTCGGTTGGCAACTGACACTCTCTATGGGAATTCACTCGCGATCCTAAGCGGGCTCTGTATCGCCCTCACTTATATTTTCGCATCAAAAATAAGGCAGAATACCGATAATACTATTTACGGAAGAACGTTGTTTTTTATTGCGGCAATAACCATTGGTCTAATAGCGCTAGCCAACGGAGACGGTCTTTTATCTTTTAAGAAGGAACATGTTTTTTGGCTCCTGTTCTTGGGGTTTGTCCCTTCAATCCTCGGACACAATATGCTTAACTACTCACTTAAATACTTATCACCAACCGCTGTTGCCTCTGTACCTCTTGGGGAACCCATTATTGCGTCTATCTTTGGTTATATTCTTTTTAAAGAGAGCATTCCCTTGGGCGCCTATCTAGGTGGGCCTATTATTTTAGCAGGTATCTATATTATTCTGTGGGGACAAAAGACGGACTCAACATAGCCTTTTTTGGAAGGTAGCCATTCTCTTTTTGATAAAAGGGAATCTTCGTATCGCCATCACAAACTCCGTGCCTCTCTTTTGGTAAAAGGGCCGCAATTCTAGTCATCATTTCATATCCAATTGTTTCTATTTTTGAGGTCTTTTCTTTTTTATTTCCACCTATCTCAAATGGACCAAACGGTGAGCCTATATTAATATGTACTCTTGGTCGAACTCCTCTAAACAAATCTTCCCATGCTGTCTCAGCTCCATATATTGCCAGAGGAACAATTGGCACCTTCTCAACTGTTGATAAAAAAACAGCTCCATTCTTTGGCATTCGTAAAGAACTAGACGTTGAGGTCCCTTCCGGAAACACACCCAAAACCTCTCCTCTTTTTAAAGCTTTTTTAGCCATTTTAATAGTAGACGGAGCCAGATTTGCTCTATCTGTTGGAATAAAACCATAGAGTCGGGGTGCCCACATATAATACCAATCAATTTCCTGGTCGCTTGCCGCAAGAAAATTAATCGGGGATCTTATCGCATACTTAAAAAAAGGGGGGTCGATAAAACTGAAGTGATTTGCCGCCACAATGTAGGGCCCTTTTCTTGGAAGAAGCCATCTCCCACGTATCTTGATCTTTGCTAAAACAGAACCAAGAAAAAGAGCGGGGTAGCCTAATTGTTTCCTAAACCAAGTGGGTCTCGGTGTTAGTTTTTTTAAGCCTTCAGGGCCAGTCATTTTTTCCCGACGTGCTATCTTTTAAAAGGGCAGGTCGTCATCGCTATCATTTGATGCTGGAGCGCTTGATGCTGGAGCGCTTGGCTGAGCTCCAGCTTGTTGATTGCTTCCCATTAGCTCTACATTATTTACAAACACGTTTAAACTCGCACCGCCAGTTCCGTCTTTTTTCTGATATTGATTAAGCGAGATCTCTCCCTCGACTACGACTTGCTGGCCCTTAAGCATATAATCTTTTAATTTACCCTCTGCGCGCTTACCAAATATTGAGCAATCAAAGTAATGCGTTTTTTGATTATCACCAAACCCTGTATTATTCGCCACGCTAAACGACAAAACCGCAGTTCCGCTAGGGATAAATCGTGCTTCTGCGTCACGGGTTAACCTTCCACTAATTATCAATTTGTTCATTTTACGACCTCTTGTTTATAAAATTTTACTGTGTTATAGGTCTGCAATCTTAGACAGAACGTACGCCAATCGGTATCTTCTTTTGCACAATTCAAATCTATTTTAATAAACCGGTACATTTCATGTTTGAGAAATTTTTATCGCCCTTTATCTTTTTTACACTTTTTTAAGGAAGGCTTTTGTTAAATAAAAAGGGCCCGGATAACCGGGCCCTTTTTCATACATATTGTTTGTGGA
>TARA_B110000438_G_scaffold290755_1_pt1 | contig 16144 bp, 7 predicted proteins | sample TARA_B110000438 | Tara Oceans TARA_B110000438 (sample SAMEA4398413) | marine metagenome | biome: Polar Biome; feature: [MES] marine water layer (ENVO:01000295) within the mesopelagic zone...; material: water (ENVO:00002006), including particulate matter (ENVO:01000060) such as...... | reverse complement strand
CAAAATGAGCCTGTTCGTTATCAAACACCTTCTTAGCATGCAGTACAATATTAGCTTCTAAACAACCACCACTGACTAAACCATGGGATTGCCCTAAGTTATTCACCAGCATAATAGCGCCTGGAGAGCGATAACTTGAACCTTCTTTACTGACTATAGTGGCAAGTACCCAGTTAAGTTTTTCACTATGATTAAGGTAATATTCGAGTAAGGAAAAATGAGAGTGATTGTTAAGCAAGGAAAATCCTTAGTGTTCGGGTAATTCAGTTTATAAGTACAAGAAAGGTAACTGAGTATTTAAGAGTTGGAATTTATGGTGCCTAGCCAATATATACATAATTATATCGGCTAGACATATTTTAAATTAATATTTAACTGAGTAAAGCTTCAATATCAAATTCATCAAGTTGTTTAGGGTCAGCAAAGTTTATAATGTATTGTTCATAAACTTTAGAGCGCACAAATATAGCAAATAAATCAGAGTCTAGATGATTGTTTTTTGCCATGTTGCTCATTATTTTTAAACACTCACTTACCGGCTTTGCACTTTTATAAGGTCTATCGGCGGCGGATAACGCTTCAAAAATATCAGCTAATGCCATTAATCTTGCAGGCACCGACATTTGTTCTTTGACCAGACCTCGAGGATAACCTTTACCGTCCATTGTTTCATGATGGCCTAAAGCATATTCAGCTACATTCGAAAGGTGCTTAGGAAATGGTAATGCTTCGAGAATATCTAAAGTAACATCCATGTGCTTTTGAATAATTTTTCTTTCGTCATTATTCAATGTACCGCGCTTGATACTTAAATTGATTATTTCATCTTCAGATAAAATGGGTTGTTTTACTTTATCAATAGTAACTTCATATCTCGCTGAAATAGCGTGTATGTTTTGCTCTTGATCGTCAGTTAGAAATTCGCCACCAACATTAACTTTTTGTAAAAATGCGGTATCTAATGTTAATTGTTTTCGCGCTAAATCTCTTTCACGCTCTAATTGTTCTACCCTAACTGTTTTACCTGCTTTTAATGCCGTTATCATTTGTTCTTGAAATTTTAGATCAATATCTCGACGGGCAATTTCTAGCTTAGCAGTAACATAATGTATACGATCAAATATAGTTTCTAACTTTCTTGATTTTTCCATCACATGATCAGGTGTCGCAATTTTGCCACAATCATGCAGCCAACCTGCAATACTTAACTGATGTCTATCTTGTGCTGAAAGTTTAAACGATGCTAAGGGCCCCTCATCATAATCACTTACTGCGTCAGCAATCATTAACGTAAGTTCAGGCACTCGCTTGCAGTGCCCTCCGGTATGAGAAGATTTAGCATCAATTGCCACAGCAATGGTTTTAGCAAATGACTCAAACAATTGCTGCATGTTTAAAATAAGTGCACGATTTGTTAAAGCAATAGCACCTAATGATGCAAAGGATAAAATTTGTTGCTCAACTTCAGTTGAAAAGCTAATTATATCTGAACCTTCCATCGCATTTATTAATTGAATAACGCCAATAATATCACCTGTGTGATCTTGTAGCGGAAAAGTCAGCATTGATTTTGTTCGGTAACCCGTTGTGCTATCCATTTTCCTTGCAGCACTAAAGTCGAATGGCAGCGCATCATAAACATCTTCAATGTTAATGACTTCACCGGTGTTTGCAGCATGTGCAACAATGGCTGAACGATTTGGCTGGTTATCAATAAATAATGGAATACCAGGAAAGTTGATAGGCGAATCAGAACTGCCACCTAGGTGAAGATTCATACTTTGATTGTATATGGTGCGAAACTCTAACTCTTTTAAGCCATTAACCAAATAGATAGAACCGGCATCTGAATTTGAAACTTCTACTGCCGCAAACAAAATTTTCTCCATCAGTAAGTCGGTATTTTCTTCTTTACTTAATTGGATACTAATATTTAATAAATGCTCAAAGGCAGCTTGTTGTGATGATTTTTTTGTCATAATGAATTACTTACTTTCATGGGTATATACCCCATCCCAGTTCGTGGCATCGACATTATCGATAAGGTTAGCTATTCGTTCTATCAATATACTATAAATTGTTATTGGTAAATTAGCATTTTGTTTTAATTGCGTAAACATTTCTTGAGCTTCGATAAAATTTCCCGTGAGATAATGCTCAATAGCGACTTCATGTAATAAAACATCGTCTTTGATTGCATCAGTTAAATCAGCATCAAAACCTATAGGCTGATAAATTTCAACCGCCGTATTTTTACCTTTTACTTTAATTCTATCCATTTTTCTACAGATGACATTATGTTGAGTAATATCCTCAAAAGTGTTGCTTGACACTAAAATATCGACGCCATAATATTTAGTTAACGACTCGATTCTAGCCCCCAAATTCACCGCATCGCCAAGTACCGTATAAGCTTTACGATAGGTGGAGCCCATATCGCCAACAACCATTTCACCAGAGCTTATGCCAATACCGACACGAATAGCTGGCCAGTTTTTTTCTTTAAATTGCTCGCTTAATACTTCTGTTAATGAAATTAATTGCATGGCACTGATAACCGCGTTTACTGCATGATTTTCATCTTCTAGCGGTGCATTCCAAAGCGCCATGATCATATCGCCAACGTATTTATCAATGGTGCCTTTGTTGTTGAATATTATCGCGGTGGCTTCAGATAAGTATTCTTTTAGAAAGTCACTTAATTCTTCCGGCGTAAACTGTTCTGACAAGGTAGTAAAGTCTCTAATATCAGCAAACAATACCGACATTTCTTTGCGCTCAGTTTTAAGTTCTACGCCTTTTGCTGAGCGGATCATTTTTTCGATATATGCCGGTGGTACATATTGATCAAACATGTTTTTTATTTTTTTACGATTAGCATTTTCTGAGACAAAACCAGCAGCACCATAATAAATGGTCAATAGTGTTATCAGTAAAATAACTTGAAACAGTGGCAAGCTAATTTTCAATGCCCACCAGCAATACCAATTAAAACTGATATGCAAAGCAAAGCTTACGAGACTAATGATTAAAATTCTCATTGGCCCTTGATTGGTCATTAGCATTGCGAGAATAAACCCAGTAAGCAGTAATAAAGTAAAAACAAGCGCTATGGTGATATCGAGTTCTACCGGCAGTATTTCTGGGTGAATAAGTCCTTCGAATACATTGGCATGTACTTCAACTCCAGGGTATTGCACGCCTACTGAGGTGGTTCGCAAGTCGGCTAACCCAACTGCCGACGTTCCAATAAATGCGACTGAACCGTCTAATAAATCATGTTCAACACGATCATTTAACACATCTGTGGCTGAAATATATTGGAAGCTACGTTCACGCCCTTTATAAGGGATGAATATTTGGCCTTTTTCATTGGTAGGAATAAAGTGACTTCCAAAACTTAGCCCTTGCAGCCAAGTTGCGTCACCCGATACTTTACTTTTGGCCTCTATATTATCAGCTAAGGTATATACACGTGCCGCCTCTAATGCCAATGATGGGTACAACTGACCTTGGTAGTTTAATACCAGTGAAGCCTTGCGGATAAAACCATCGCTTTCAGGTACCGAGTTTATAAACCCAGCACCTGTTGCTGCAGACTGCAGTATTGATATGTTTCCAAGTACATGTTCAAAAGTTGCTATTTCAGATAATTGGTCTTGTTCATGAGACCAGTCAATAACCGCATCTGGCAGTTGCCCTGAGTTTTGTGCACTATCATCAAATAAAAAACCTAATACAACTTCTGAGTTTCCGAGCGTTTCTGCAAATTCTTGATCAAAGTTAACTGAGCCTATCAACTGCTTGAGCTGCGCTTTGGATTGCGAATCGAGGTGCTGGTTTTTACTCAACACGACTTCAATGGCATTTCTTTCAGACTCAGCAAAAAAAATATCAAATGCGACTACAACAACACCAGCATCCATTAATTTTGTAACTAGATCACTGACTTTACTGCGACTCCAAGGGTATCTACCTTGTTCGCGCATACTCTTTTCGTCAATATCGATAATGATGACTTGCTCATCAAATTGCCGTGGTTTCTCTGACAGCGTTGCTACTAAACGAGCATCATACAAAATCCCCTCAATACGCTGTAGTAGCTTTTGAACATTATCAACGCGGATAAAATTCAAACCAATGACCAAAAAGGTAATAACTAAACCGACTAAAAAACCTTTTGAGCGCAAGCTTGTGATCATTTATCGATTAACTTCTAATGGCTGGTTATTATCTTGCTTTGATAAATCAACAATCGTACCTTCTCGTGCGCAAAAAATATTTAGTTTGCCTTTGTACTCTGTTTGCAGCATTTTTTCTTCGTGTAATAACTCATTGTCAGTACGAGCTGGGTCGTGACTAATAATATATAAGCTTTTCACTTTTGCTTCGCACGCTAATCTGGCGACCTCAGCAAAGGTACTGTGCCCCCAACCGAGCTTTAAAGGTAGATCGGCTTCGATATATTGAGCGTCATGAATTAACATATCGGCGTCAGCAATAAACTCAAGCCATTGCTGCCACGAGGTATTCTTTACATCGGGTGAATTTAATTCATTGTCGGTAACATAGGCAACTTTCTTACCTTCTGCCATTAAACAATAGGCAGTGCCACCATCAGGATGGTTTAATCGTTGGGTATTAATTTTAAAGCCGGGGATTTCAAAATTAGGTTTTTTTGACTGCTCAACATGCACCGAAATATCGGCGGGTAGTTGTTGAAACTTTACCGGGTGAGTCGACCCTGACATTTGTGTGAGTACCGCACGCTTGTCATCACCATCAATTTCACCCGATACGATATCAATTTTCCTATTAATTTGAAAAATCGGCTTAAAATAAGGAAAGCCTTGAATATGGTCCCAGTGATTATGTGTTAACAATATATTGATGGGGTGTTGAGTTTTTTCCAACCTATCGCCGAGTTCAATAATGCCGGTGCCAGAATCTAGAATCACATCGTGGCCATTCTCTAGACAAATATAAATACAGGAGGTGTTGCCGCCAAAGATCAGGGTATTCTTACCCGGTGTAGGGGTAGAGCCCCTAACACCGTAGAATTCTACTTTCATAAAATCAGTTACCGCTTTAGAAAAAGGTTAATTTAATGTGTAATGGCTAATTTCAATATTATTTTTAAATATGCTATTTATATAACATTGACCTGCAACAATAAATGAGCTGTTATTGAGTAAGATAATGGACTCTAGCTTAGCTGCATTTGGACAAGTCGGTGACCTAAAGTAACCATTAAAATCAAATGCATTATCTAAACTGCCATTGGGTTTTATCCGCCCAAGCATTTTCTTTTGTTTGACTAAATTAATGTCACTGTAGCCAACCACTACAATATTATTATTGCTATCGATAACGGCATTGGTCACTCCAGCCTCAGCGCTCAATTCTAGTAGTGAACTCATATCAAAACTCGCTTTACCGTCGCCAGAAAAGCTGCTATCAAGTACACCTGAAGTGTTTGATTTTACTATCACAATTTCCGCTGATGCGCCTAGGTCGTTACCAATCCAGTATAGGTCATTGTTGCTATCAAAAAGCAATTGCTCAACGCTTTCATCAATTCCCGAGTTTGTATCAACGGTTACCGCGTTATCAAGTACTCCTGTTACTAAATATTTAGCCATTAACAGGTCTTTGTCGCCACTAAGGCGATTGCCACCAGCATAAATATTATCGATAGCATCAATAGCAACAGTTATATAATCGTCAGTACTGGCACCAATGACATAGCCAGGCGTATCTAAAGCATTAAATAGTGTAGTATCAAGTATACCTGTAGCGGTTAATCGTAAAACAAAAGCACTGATACTGCCGCTTTCAAAATTACCTACTGCAATTAGTTTGCCTTGGCTATCTACTTTTACTTGATTAAATTGAATATTAGTCGCACTTATCGCCGAGGTGGTATAAATGCCGCTACTTGCAAAACTAGTATCTAACAGGCCGTTTTGATCAATACGGGCAACAAAGCCATTAGTACTGACACCTTCTTTGACATTGCCATAAACAATAAAGTTGCCGCTAGCTAATTCAAATAGACCTTTAACCGCGGCGCTGGTGCCTATTTTTAATTGCTTATGTCCGTCGCTATCAAACGTAGTGTCTAATTGCCCTAAACTGGTTAGCCTAGTTAAAATAATATGTTGATTGGTTGCATCATCCGCAATAGAAGCGGTTAAGTATTTACCAACTTGCACGCCACTTTGTATTTGGATAATTTCAACAGCACTGTCGTCTGAATATAAACTGGAATGCGTTAAGGTGTTTTTTCCATTAACAAGTTCATTGCTATTAAAAACATCTCCAATTGAGTCGAAAGCACTGATAATCATGTTTTTATTGCTACCTGATTCAACATAGCCCGGCACCCACATTTTTTTACTGCTATCTAAACTCATCGCCAACGCATAAGCATTGTTACTATAATCTAAGATTTGATAGCCGTTGATGCCATAATTAGCAGAATCGACAGCACCGTCTGTTGAGGCTATACGAGTAACGAAAGGTTTAAATTGTCCATCAAATAAGGTTCCACTTAAATATAAATCGCCATTATCATAGGTATAACCTGTGAACTCAGTACTACCAGCGCCTGAACCACCATCAGCATCGACATCGTAAGTGGCAATACCGTTAGTACCAAAACCAGAAACTTTCGCGGTAAATTTATCTATTTCAAGAATAAAGCCTTCTTTATTGTCATTTGTTAACACCGTTGAACCCACCAAATGTGCAGTGTGAATATCCTGATTTAAACCACCTATAGCATGAACATTATCATCTTTACCTAAACCACTGATGTCATAAGGCATTGGTACACTGTTATTAAAATTCGCGTTAATACCATCAGCATGTCTAGGATCAATAATCCAAGCAAAAACGTCGGTATCACCATTCAATGTTAATACATTACCTGCGATCATAATCTCTTGATTATGCGGGTTATATAATGAAACGGCTTCATCATCAAGCCCTGAACCACTAACATCTAGAATAATATGTGGCGAATAAGTAGTCGCGCCGATAATAGTATTTTGAAAGTCTCCATTTGCATTGATTCGGATAACTAATGTATCAGCATCAGTACCTTGCACTTTACCAACAGCAACAATCATAGGCTCAAGATTTGTTGTGACACCCTGTACGGTAGGTAGCGGCATGTTCACGGCGTTATTAATCGAAAAGGTTTTTTGTTCAGTCGTACAACGAAGACCACTATCAGCAAAGGTTGTATCTATCCCACCAAAAGTATCGATCTTTAAAAAACACACTTCGGTATAGGTGCCGTCAAAGGTATCGAAGACGAGGTATAAATTTCCAGAAAGCTCTACAATTGCTTTGCCGTACTCTTGTGCACCGAAATCAAAGGTTTTTTTACCATCGCTATCAAATGTGGTGTCTAAACTACCATTTTCATTATAGGCCACAACATAAATGTCTTTATCGACATTATCGATACTGCCAATAAAGTACAGTTTTGTGCCAACACTTACTGAGTTATTAAGCTGTGCTTGGGTTTTAGCACCCGTTAATTCTAGCGAGCCAAAAGCTGTGCGACCAAAGTTTGCTTCTTCGGTTAAAGTGGCGTTGCCTATTATGTCGAGTATATTAATGCTAACGGCAACATTGCTAGACTCTGCAATGGGGGTGCCATTGTCGGTAATAGTTGCTGTTACCGTATGTTGGATATTGGTTTCAAAATCTAGAGGAAAAGTGCCTTTTACCGTGATAACTCCACTTGATGGGTCGATTTGAAACAAGCTGATATCACCAGAGGTAAGTGAATAAACCAGTGGGTCACTCTCTATATCGCTTGCGCTAATTGTGCCAACTACGTCACCATCAGTTGCTCCTTCACTAATGCTAAAAGTATAAGAGTCTAAATCTGGAGTAGGTGCATCGTTTACCGCTTGAATATTGAGCGAGACAGTAACAGTTTCGCTTACGCCGCCTTTACCATCAATTACTTGATAAGTAAAAGTGTCCGCGTCAATTCCATTAATATTAAGGTTAGGAATATATTGGAACGAACCATCACCATTGACCGTTAGAAGGCCATTATTAGTAACACCTGAATCTAACGTTACCGTTAAACTATCGCCGTCAACATCGCTGGCACCAGTTAACAGGTTATTATCATCAGTGGCTAACTTTATCAAAGTCATATCTTCATCGAAGGTGAAACTCTTCGTATTACTAACAACTACAGGAATATCATTAACAGCATTAACGATTAACGTTACACTCGCCTGTGCAGTGCCACCTTTGCCATCACTAATCTCATAAGTAAAACTGTCTTGACTGAAAAAATCTGCATCAGGTATATAAGTGAATGAACCATCGCTATTCAAGGTTAATGTACCATTACTAACACCCGAAATTGGCATGGTATTAACGGTTAACACGTCGCTATCAGCATCGGTATCATTACTCAATAACTGATCACCATCAGTAACAGCTCTAACCCATGTAAAATCTTCAGCAAAACTATAACTATCATCCAGAGCAACAGGTAAATCATTAACCGCATTAACCGTTAAGGTAACACTTGCTTGTGCCGTGCCACCATTACCGTCGCTTATCTGATAAATAAAGCTGTCCGTGCTATTAAAATTAAGATTAGGCGTGTAATTAAAAGCGCCATCACTATTTAATGATAACGTGCCGTTACTCGTCCCTGACACTAGAGAAACCGTTAAGGTATCGCTATCAGCATCGCTATCATTATTTAATAGGTTATTGGCATCTGTGGCTAAGATACTCAACACAATATCTTCGTTAATACTGAAGGCATCTGAAACGGCTATAGGAAGGTCGTTAACTGCGCTAACAGTTAACGTAACATTACCTTGCGCCTTACCACCATTGCCATCTAAAACTTCATAGGTAAAACTGTCTGTGCCATTAAAGTTGAGGCTTGGGATATAACTAAAAGCACCATTGGCGCTTAGGGTTAAGCTGCCATTATTAACATTTGAAACGGGAGTTGTATTGATTGATAAGCTGTCACCGTCTGCATCACTCGCACCACTCAGTAAATTATCGATATCACCCACTAACTTAGTTAAATTTGCATCTTCAAGTATCGTGAATATTTTATTTACTATTATTTCAGGTACATCATTCAGTGCAGCAACGGCTAATGTAACACTCGCTTGTGCCGTGCCACCATTACCGTCTGTTATTTGGTAAGTAAAGCTATCGATGCCATTGAAATTCAAATTAGGAATATAAGTAAAGGAACCATCACTATTAAGCGTTAAGCTACCATTAGTAACGTCCGACAATGCCTTAGTATTTACGGTAAAGTTATTGGTATTAACATTGACTACTGGAGTGGTATTAACCGTTAATGTATCACCCTCAATATCACTATCGTTACTTAACAAGTGGTTATCACTGCTAGCTAAAACTCTTAGCACAGCATCTTCACCTAGACTATATCTGTCATCAACAGCTATTGGTGCATCATTTATAGGTAAAACAGTTAGCATGAGTGTGCCTGAACTAGGCGCATTAATGCTATCAGTTATGGTATAGGTGACCGTAATGTCACCAAAAAAGTTTAGTGCTGGCGTGATATCAAGTTTGCCATTTACAATCGCTGCTGTGCCATTTTCTAAGTTGACTGAAATGATAGCAAGCACATCGCTTTCTGTATCAATATCGTTTGCCAAAACATCAACGGTGATTTGAGTATCTTCATTCGTTGTAGCTATGTCATTAACCGCTACAGGGGCATCATTTAAAGGTATTACCGAGATATTAACATTAGCAGTATTGGTCAGCCCTGTGCCACTGATCACCTGATAAGTAAAACTATCAACCCCATTAAAGTCAGTGTTGGGTAAGTAACTAAAACCGCCATCAGCAGCTAACACTAAACTACCATTTTGCGGAGCACTTACAGGGGTTGTATTGACAGTTAAATTTGAGTCGTCAAAGTTTACATCATTAATTAATAAGCCATTTGAACTGTCAACATTCAACTGAATATCTTCTTGAGTTTGATAATTATCATCTAAGGCGACCGGTATATCGGCGGTAGGATTAACCTTTATTGTGACAAAAGCCTGTGCAACTAAATCAGCCGAATTTCTTATTTGGTATTGAAATTGATCAACACCAAAAAAGTTACTATTAGGGATATAAGTAAATGTGCCATCTAGTGCTAAATTTAATTGTCCGTGTTGTGGCTGAATAAGTAGCGTTTCTTGTAATTCAAATGGTAAATCATTCGGATCACTATCATTAGCTAAAATACCTAAATTAACTGAGGTTATCACCAGTGTGTTGTCCTCATTGACGATATAATCATCATTCAGCGCGATAGGTGGTAAAACATTACCGTTAGGTAATATAGTCACGGTTGCCGTAGCTGTGCCACCTTGACCATCGGTAACTTGATAAACAAACTGGTCATTTTCAGTTAAAACACCAGAAGATTGATAAGAAAAACTGCCATCCGCATTGATTGATACAGTACCAAACTGTGCAGGCGTAATAGGTGTAGTTGATACAGTTAAATCATCACCATCTATATCTGAATCGTTGTTTAATAAGTTGGTGTTATCGGCAACAATGTTGCCATTTACATCAACGCCATAGGTATCATCTACAGCAATAGGGTTGTCATTAACAGATAACACTTCAAAAAAAACAGTGGCTTCTGCCGTTGCACCTTCAGCATCGATAACTCGGTAACTGGCACTATCACTACCATGGAAATTTAACCTCGGTACATAGGTAAAGTTACCGGCGTCATCTTGCGTTAATGTGCCATTAAAAGGCGGTAATAAAATACTGTCGATTATTAATGCTAAGCCTTCAGGATCAAAGTCATTATCCAGAACATTAACAGTTAGGGATTCGTCTTCATTAACTTGATAATTGTCATTGTTTGCCACAGGAGGCAAGTTAGTTATACCGCCAAGTTTAGCTAGGCTATAAGGCACTGACTTCCCACTTTCACCACCATTATCGATACCAGTAACAAGCAAATGGTAATTCTTGCTTTCATCCACATCCGTAAATTGTGCCGTTGTGCCATTAATGGCGAGTTGTTGGATACCGTTTTCAAGTTCAATCGCATTTTCAGAAGTTATTCCGACTTCAGTAGCTGCATATAAATTATAACGTTCAAGCGCTGAGTTACCTGACCAAGAAACGGTAACAGTTCCATTTTCTCGACTTGCACTAATCGCTGAAATTTGAATCGGTTGCCAGTTAACACTAAGCGCATCGACTACTGCACTATTGCCTAAATTGTCTTCTACGATAAGTTCTATACGTAATGAACCGGCGACTTCATTGGCAAATTGTGGGTTAAAACCTGTGATTGTTGCTTGAAAATCTGGAGTACAATTATTCGAACATAAAACAAAGCTACGAGCAGCATTCGGCAAATATAGCGATACTTTATTCATTACATCAGTATCTGATGCTGTTATCCCAAAAGTTAAATTACCTTCAACATTACTCGTTGAGCTTGCAAGTCTGAGTGTGCCTATAGCATTTGAAAAGCTAGTACTAACCGTGCTGTTACTTTCGCTTTGCGTACCTGCAACTTTTTGGGGTACAGCTAGCGCTATGCCTGACTTTCCTGTTAAATCAAACGTTTGAGTATTAGAGGGTTGTGGTAAACTTATGACAGGGACGGAATCAATAGTTTCTTTTGCAGGTGCTGACTCACCGCCACCACAAGCTGTAAGGCCCAATAAAGTAATAATATATATACATCTATTAATATACATTTTTATAATCCTAATGTTTATGGGCGAATATTAAATGAGCCGTCAGCATTTACTGATGGGTTATTAATTTCTTGTAAGTTAAAACCACCAATAATTTCATCTAAACCGTTGGTAAAAGCAGCAAATATAATACCTTCCGCTTTATTATCACCGTGTGAAGCGAAATTAATGCCTAAATCAAGTTGGTCGATATTTATCAAACCTGAGTAAGCCGCAAACCACTCACCTTGGCTGTCTGTAAAACTTAACGAGCCACCCGGTACAGAAGCATTATCAAAATCTATGGTCATGTTCATAGAAAAATCACTTACTGGTCCTGCGCTCGATATCACCGTACTTTGGGTTACGTTGTTATAATCAATAGTGCCTGTGCGCTCTGCTAACAACTCTGCGACAGATGAACCATTAATTCCTAGCCATTCAGATTCATTATAAACATCGCTGTCAGTAAGGTTTTCATTATCAAGTGTATCGGAATCGACAGGGCTTACGCCTGAGTCTGCAATGGCTGTTTGGGGTGATTCATTTGTATCGTTTTCTTCATCTGTAGCATCAGGTGAAACATCTGAAAATCCTAAAGAAATGGTAGCAGGGGCTTGAGTCATACGTGTAATTTGACCTTGAGCGTTAACAGAGGCAAATGCGAAATCTTCTGAGCTACCAAGTGATAAAATACTTTGATCGTTTAATTCAACATCAATATTGCCGCTGTATACTGCTAAAAAAGTTTCTTCTCCAACCACTTCAACAGCAAAGTGTGTACCACGAATACCAATACTTCCTACCGGCGTTTTAACTTGATAATCACCACCAGACTTTTTAATGAGACCACTGATTGAGCGAAAACCACCGTTAACAACTTCGAGAGTTGCCGAGGCCTCACCTGCTTCTGGGTTATATTTATAATTGGTGATTAAAATTTCTGTATTTTCTTTTAAGGTAATTAAACCACCATCAGACATGCTGAACTGAGCTTTACTTTTATTGCCAGTAATAATTTTATCAGCACTGAATATTTGCGAGCGACGCTTAAGTTTGCGCGTTTCATTACTGTTTAAATCAAACGACTCTACTGTGCCCTTAGCTAAAATGGTTTTACCCGCTACATCACTTGCTAAAGCGGTATGTTGAGAACCCAAGACACAAATAAAAATAGTGCATAATAAACGAGTGCTAAATACTTTGCTGCTGGTTAGATACTTTAATTTGTTCATCGTTTACTCCTAGAAGCTCATACGAGCAGATAAATTAATCTCAGCGCGTTGATATGAAAAAAGTGCAAGATTACTGTCTTTGTCTTGCATATTAGCACTTAATTGATATGTCCAATTCGAAGAATCATTATATTGAATTGACGAACTAAACAACCACAGGTCATCCTTCTGCTTTTCTAAGAAGAAAGGATGATCATACTGATAAGCTTGGTGTTGATAACTAATATTAGCCGTTGCTAGCCATTGTTGATTAATAGCAAAGTTAACCATGTAATTAATGGTGTTGGTATCTTTACTGTTATGCTGACTTTCGACAAATTCACTCTCTTCTTGAGAGTAGATTAGTGAGATAACATGTCGCCATTTTTGCATTAGATACTGAGTAGATATTTGAATTGAAGCATCATCGGTGTTTAAAAGTTTATTAATGTCATTTTTAGATTGTCCAACAAAAGCCTGTGTTGAAACCATCCATTGTTGATCAATAGTCTTACTTAAACCTAACGTGGCACCATATTGTGTACGGTAATATTCACCATCCAACCAAAGAGGTACTGCCCTAACACCAACATTAGTACTAAAGGCTTCAAAATCTTTATGATATTGCATGTTAGTTCGTAGCGTAAATCGGTTGAATTCTGAGTCATTATTAAAATTATGTAATTTACCGCTACCAAAAAAAGTTAATTTAGATGATTGCGTTAACGCCTTGCTACCTATTAACTGATAACCAAGTCCCAGATAACTATCACTGTTCTCTTTACTGTTTTCCGATAGGATGATTTCTTGATCTAAAAACGGTAAATAAATATTATCTTCGCTAGTACCGGCATTTATATTGGAGTCATAGCCCAAACTGACATTAACAGATTGTTGAATGAATAATGATTGCTTATTTAGCGCTGCGTGTGACTGACGGTTTAAGTTCTCGGCTGACGCTTTAAGTTTAGGAGATATGGCATCGATATTAATTAACGATTGAGTAATATCATTGGAAGCATGGTAATTTTTCATCAGATGATAAGTACGAGCGAGATAAAGCTGTGCATCTAACCACTGCGGTTTATTAGCAACTACACGTTCAAAAGCATACACCGCACGCTCATTCTCTTTTACTTGAAGCGCCGCAAGACCATAAAGAAAATCAAAGTCGACATCACCTAAGTGTTCATCTTCAAGGTTGGTTGCCAGTTGCCATGCACTGTTAGCATCATTCTCTTGAATTTTTTGTCTTAATTCAGCATAGGCACTGTTGTCTCTAAACGTTTTCGCATCAATAGCGTTACTGGTGAATAACAACAAGAAAGTAACTAATAAAACGTTCTTCACTCGACCATCCTTTTTATAAATATTATTATTACTTCATTCAAACTTATAAACCGTAGAAAAGCAATTAAATAATGCCTAAATTGATGATTATCAACACCATATACACGCTAAAACTTGATGAAGTTTACTGCTTCGACTATTAATAATTATTGTAAGGGCAATAAGCAAGATTGTACTGAATGCTTAGATAGCTAGATTTGGCGAGATATTTGTTATTTAACGTAAATACATTCGGGTATGGGGTAATAAAAATAGGGTTATCAACGCTATAAGTCACTAAGAACACGTTAGTGCCTATTAAAATTTACTCACAAATCTTCAGGTTAAAAACAAAAAAGCCAATGAACACAATAGAGTTCACTGGCTTAGATTAATCTTCAATAATAGAGGCTTTATTAATTATTTAACGCCGCTTTGCATGCGTCAGTAATTTTAGACCATTGTTCATTAGCAACCCATTCTGGATTAGCGATCCAAGTACCACCAACCGCAAAAACATTATTCAACGCTAAAAATTCATGTTGATTGGCTTGGTTAATTCCGCCTGTAGGACAAAACGAAATATCTTTAAAAACTGATCCCATCGCCTTCAAAAAAGGAGCGCCACCAGACAACGAAGCAGGAAATAACTTCACTTCACTATAACCAAACTCTTTAGCTAACAGAATATCAGAAGTATTAGATACACCTGGAAGCACGGGAACGGTACATTTTGCTAAATGTGTTAACAGGCTATTTGTAATGGTAGGCGTAATAATAAAATCACTACCGGCATCAATTGCTTGTTTTAAAATATCAGCATCTATAATAGTACCCGCGCCAACTTTTAGGGCTGGAAGCTCTTGCTTAATAGCTTTAATCACATCAAGTGATGCTTCTGTTCTTAATACAACTTCTACTAAGCCAATACCGGCAGCAGACATAGCCTTCGCTATTTCTAATCCTTGATTAACTGAGTCTGCCTGTATAATAGGGAGCAACTTTTGCTTTCCCATTAAAGTAGAGAATAATGTCATGAGTGTTCCTTTTGAACAATTTTATAAAATAGTTAAACTAAATGAAAATATACTGGCCAATAAGATTTAATAACTAATTCGCCATAAACTCTTGATAAGCGTCTTTATCTACAATTGCACCTTTGTGCTGTATAACAAAACCTGCGGCCTTTGAAGCTGAAGCGATTGACTCAGCAACCGAGTGCCCTTCAATGCGCGCACCAAGATAAACACCATTAAATGAATCACCCGCTGACGTTGTATCAACAACGTTCTTAACCGGGGTAATTGAGAAGTGAGTAACCTCACCATTAACAACCACTAAAATACCCTGCTCACCGTTTTTGATGACCAACTCATTTAAACCAAATTGTTGACAATATTCATTAACTTCTTCAGCTGTTTTCATACCAAACAACTGTTCAAAGTCATCAACACCAGGTAGTGACAAATCAGATTTTTGTAATGCTAATTCGAATTGATCTTGTGCTTCTTCAGGGCTGCTCCATAAACGAGGACGATAGTTAGGATCAAATACTATCTTTACCCCTGCAGCTTTTAGTTTATCAATTAAAGACCAGAAAGAAGCTCGCGCCGACGGCTCAAGTACTGCTAAAGAAATTCCCGAAAAGAAAAACATATCACCGATAGATAATCGACTAATAGCATCATTCGTTATATGTTGCATAACTTGACGAGCAGCGGAATTTTCACGCCAATAAGTGAAGCTACGCTCACCTTCGTCATCAAGTTGAATAGAATATAAACCGGGAATTTTAGTTTCTGATTGGTACACAAAATCGGTACCAATGTTTTCACTTTCAAAATATTGGAT
>TARA_B110000438_G_scaffold234799_1_pt1 | contig 16176 bp, 18 predicted proteins | sample TARA_B110000438 | Tara Oceans TARA_B110000438 (sample SAMEA4398413) | marine metagenome | biome: Polar Biome; feature: [MES] marine water layer (ENVO:01000295) within the mesopelagic zone...; material: water (ENVO:00002006), including particulate matter (ENVO:01000060) such... | reverse complement strand
TTATTGTTGTTGAGCATGATACTGAAACAATGGAAAATGCAGATCACATAATAGATCTTGGTCCTGAAGCTGGTATTAATGGTGGACAAATCATAGCGCAAGGAAAAATTAAAGATATAGAAAAAAATGAAAAAAGTATTACAGGAAATTATCTTTCTGGGAAAAAAAAGATTTTTTTACCAAAAATAAGAAAAACTGCAAAAAATGGAAGATTTTTGGAAATAAGTGGAGCAAGTGGAAACAATTTAAAAAATGTTAATTTAAAGATACCTTTTGGAACTTTTACATGTGTTACAGGGGTTTCTGGAAGCGGTAAATCAACTTTAATACTACAAACATTATACAACGCTTTAAATCTTTCTCTAAATAATAATAAGTCTAGAAAAATACCAAAACCCTTTAGGGGCTATAAAGGGATTGAATTAATAGACAAAGTAATAAATATTGATCAATCGCCAATTGGAAGAACCCCAAGATCAAATCCAGCAACATATACTGGAGCATTTGGACCTATTAGGGATTGGTTTACTGGTTTGCCAGAATCAAAAACAAGAGGCTATAAACCTGGTAGATTTACTTTTAATGTTAAAGGAGGTCGTTGTGAAGCTTGTGAAGGCGATGGTGTTATTACCTATGAAATGCATTTTTTACCCGATGTTTATGTAACGTGCGACGAATGTAAAGGTAGTAGATACAATAGAGAAACTTTAGAAATTAAATTTAAAGACAAAAGTATAGCGGATGTACTGGATATGACCGTAGATGAAGGATGTGATTATTTTGAAAATATCTCCACTATTAAGTCTAAACTATTAACACTTAAAAAAGTTGGTTTGGGTTATATTAAAGTTGGACAACAAGCTACCACTCTATCTGGAGGAGAAGCTCAGAGAATAAAATTAGCAAAAGAATTATCTAAAAGATCAACGGGAAGAACACTATATATCCTGGATGAACCAACCACTGGACTTCATCAACATGATATTAAAAAATTATTAGAAATTCTTCATACCTTTGTATCTTTAGGCAATACTGTTGTTGTCATAGAACATAACTTAGATGTAATAAAAACTGCAGACTGGATCGTTGATATGGGACCGGAAGGTGGAGTTAATGGTGGAAATATAATAGCTGAAGGAAATCCTGAAAAAGTTAGTAAAATAGACACTAGTTACACCGGTCAATTCTTAAAAAAAATTCTTGAAAAAAAACTAAAAAAAATAGCTTAAATAAGAAAAAAAGTGTAATAATAAAGGAATCATGGGAAACTTATTATCATCTTTACCAAAGACAATTCACTCATCTCTTTTATTGGCCATAATTTTATTTTTAGGTCTTTTTTTTGGTAACGGCGGTTTTGAATTTGATAGATATTTTTGGAGTTGGTTATTTAGATTGGCACATGTAGTTGTTGCAATAATGTGGATCGGTTTATTGTGGTATTTTAATTTTGTACAGATACCAAATATGTCAAAAATTCCAGATGATCAAAAACCCGCGATTGGAAAAGTTATTGCGCCAGCAGCTTTATTTTATTTTAGATGGGCTGCATTAGCTACTGTTGTTACAGGATTAATATTAGCAGGTCTTAGTGGATATTTACATGACGCAATGACACTAGGTATTAGTTCTGGTGGTGGTAAGAATACAGCAATTGGTATTGGTATGTGGCTAGGTCTATATATGGCTTTTAATGTTTGGTTTATTATATGGCCAAACCAAAAAAGAGCTCTTGGTATGGTAGATTGTGAACCTGAGATTAAAGTAAAGTCAGCAAGAACAGCAATGTTGTTCTCTAGAACTAATACCTTATTATCTCTGCCAATGCTTCTTTCGATGGTAGCAGCACAAAATTTATATTAGTTTTAATCCTCTTTAACAATTGTTCTATAGCTGACTTTTAGATATTCCAAAACTGGATTTGCTATATAGATAGATGAATAGGTACCAAAAACTACTCCTAGAATCATTGCAAAAGAAAAACCTTTTAATACCTCTCCACCAAAAATAAATATTGAAATTAGGGCCAGTAAAGTTGTTAAGGATGTTATAATAGTTCTTGATAAAGTTTCGTTAATTGAAATATTTGTAATTTCATAAATTTTTTTACTAGAATGTTTTTTAATATTTTCTCTTACACGATCAAAAATAACCACTGTATCATTCATAGAATAACCAACTATAGTAAGTACTGCAGCAACTATTGATAAATTTATTTCTAAATTTAATATTGAAAAAAAACCTAAAGTAATTATTACATCATGAATAAGTGCAAGTATGGCACCTAAACTAAATTGCCATTCAAATCTTAACCAAATATAAATAAGCATAGCTGATAATGACAACAAAATTGCAATAATCCCTGATTTTAAAAGTTCTTTACTAACTTTTGGTCCAACATTTTCTACTCTTCTAAAATTAAAACTTTCTCCTATATCTAAAGTTAATTTTTTTTTAATATTTTCAATAAAATTAATATTTTTATTATCCATTTTTTCAAATTTAATTAAAAAATCAGTATCATTACCAAATTTTTTGATATTAAGGTCTCCCAGATTCATTTTTGAAAAAGATTTTCTTATTGTTGGTAAGTCTATATTTCTATCTTGAACTCTTAATTCAATTAGTGTGCCACCTTTGAAATCTACCCCATAATTTAAGCCTTTATAAATAAGTGCTATTATTGAAATAATAATTAAAAATATTGAAATAACATTAAATAATCTAAAATACTTATTGAAGTTAATATCTGAAGGGATTTTGATCATAATATTGTTGAATTTGTTTTATTTTTATAAACATAAAAAGATGTTAATTGTCTGGCTAAAAAATATACTGAAAACAAAGTAGTTAATATTCCTACTCCCAAAGTTATAGAAAATCCTTTTACAGGTCCAGAGCCCATCATAAACAATATGAAAGCTGAAATTAAAGTAGTAATATTAGCATCCAATATTGCTGTTTTTGATTTTTTGTAACCATCGTCAAAGGCTATTAAGATATTTTTTTCAATCTTTAATTCTTCTTTAATTCTTTCATAAATCAATACATTTGCATCCACAGCCATACCAACTGTTAATATAATTCCAGCTATGCCTGGTAATGTTAGTGTAGCTTCAAAAATTGTTAATACACCTATAAGTAAAAATAAGTTTATAACTAATGTAAAATTAGCAATTAATCCAAAAATTTTATATTTTATAAACATAAAAATTATTACAAGTGAAAAACCTATAATTAGAGAGATAATTCCAGATTTTATTGAATCTTGACCTAAGTCAGGACCAACCGTTCTCTCCTCAATGATAGTTAATGGGGCCGGAAGTGCACCCGATCTTAAGAGTAAAGCTAAATCTGTAGCAGTTTGAAAAGTAAAATTTCCACTTATCTGTCCGTTTCCTCCAACAATAGAATCTCTTATTATAGGTGCGCTTATTATCTTGCCATCAAGAACTATAGCTAATCGTCTCCCCACCCCCCTTGTGGTTGCCTTAGCAAATCTTTTTGCACCCAATCTATCAAGTGAAAATGAGACTATAGTTTCACTTGTCTGATTATCAACTCTTGGTTTGGCATCTATCAAATTATCTCCACTTAAAATAATTCTTTTGCTGACTAAAGCTTCTTCATCTGAATTTTCAAATTTTAAAATCTCTGAACCAAAATTCTCTTCTGATTGTTGAGATATAAATCTAAAGGATAAATTTGCAGTTTTACCTAAAAGATTTTTTATTCTCGATGGGTCATCTAATCCTGGTAACTCAACTAATATTCTTTCGTTACCTCTTTTCAAAATGTTTGGTTCATTAGTTCCAAGTTCATCAATTCTTCGTCTAACAATTTCTAATGCCTGGTCTATAGAATCATTTTTAAGTTCGATAAGACCATATTTTGAGTAAGATATAGAAACAGTTTGATCTATAATTGTGTGTTCAAATTCAAAGGATTTAAATGTATCATAGTATGAATTTATTGGATTACTTTTATCTAAAAAAATTTTTTCAAACTTAGTGATTGAATTTTTATTTATTTCAAAAATAATTTGTTCATTTAAGATCTTAATATTTTTATAATCAATATTATTTTCTTTAAAATTATTTTTAATAGCTATTAATTTATTTTGTAATTTTTGAAGTATAATTGGTGTGTTATCTATTTCTAAAAGTAAATACGAACCTCCCTGTAAATCTAAACCTAAATTAATTTTTTTACTTAATAAATTTTTATCTTCAAATATAAAGTTTGATAAAGCAAAAAAACTTATACATAATATAAAAGAATAAGTTAAAAAAATTCTTAATTTAGAAAAATATAACACTTAATTAATTAAAACTATTTTTTTTGATCAGTAGAATTTAAAAGCATTTGAACACCCGAGCTTTTAACAAGTTCAATAGATACGTTGTCTGATATAGAAACTTCCATTCTATCATCATCCATAATTCTTTCGACAGTACCAAATATCCCTCCAGAAGTAATTATTTTATCACCTCTCTTCAATGAGTTAACCATATTTTTATGTTCTTTAGCTTTTTTTTGCTGCGGTCTAATTAAAAAAAAGTAAAAAATAACAAATATTAATATTAATGGAATAAATTGACCAATACCTTCTGACATAGTTTCTCCTTAATTTTCAAATTTTTTATACTATTAAGTTATATATAACAACTATTTATATTTTTTATTTAATTATGTCTACATTACCCATATATGGTTTAAGAATATCTGGTATGAGAATACTTCCATCTTTTTGTTGATAATTTTCCATTATTGCAATTAATGTTCTTCCTATAGCCAACCCGCTGCCATTTAAAGTTCCTAAATATACAGTTTCATTTTTATCATTTTTATATCTAGCTTTCATTCTTCTGGCTTGAAATGTGCCACATGAAGAACAACTTGAAATTTCTCTATATTTATTTTCAGATGGTATCCAGACCTCAATATCAAAAGTTTTTTCTGAGCTAAATCCCATATCACCAGTACATAAAATTATTTTTCTGTATGGTAATTTAAGTAATTCTAAAATCTTTGTAGCACAATTGGTCATTCTATCTAATTCGTTTAAACATTCATTTGGTTCAACAATACTAACCATTTCAACTTTATAAAATTGGTGTTGTCTAATCATTCCTTTTGTGTCTTTGCCATAACTTCCAGCTTCTTTTCTGAAACAAGGTGTCGAAGCAACAAGTCTTAAAGGTAAATCTTTTTTATTTAAAATTTTATCTTTCACCATATTTGTTAAAATAACTTCTGCAGTAGGAATTAAAAACTTTCTTTCGTTGGATGTTTTATCATCTAATAGAATTTCATATTGATCATTTTCAAATTTTGGTAACTGTCCAGTACCAAACATTGAGCTTTCAGAAGCCATTAATGGTGGCGACACTTCATAATAACCGTTTATATTAACGTGTGTATCGAGCATAAAATTTGAGATTGCTCTTTCCAGTAGTGCCAATTTATCTTTAACAAAAACAAATCTTGATCCTGTAGTTTTGGTTGCTAAATCAAAATCAAGCATATTTAAAGATTCACCTAACTCAATATGTGATTTTAATTTAAAATCAAAATTATTTATTTTACCAGACTTTAAAATTTCTATGTTAAAATTTTCATCTTTTCCAATTGGTATTTCATCTAAAGGGGTATTTGGTAGATTGATTAATATAGAGTTAAGATTTTTTTGAGAAACTTTTTGTTTTATTTCAATATCATCTATAGCGTCTGATAATTTCTTAGATTTTTCAAAGTTTTTTATATCTTTAGATTTGGATATTATTTTTTTTTCTTGTTCTAAAGATTCTTTTTTTTGAATTAGTTCGCGATTATTTTTGTCTAATAATATTAATTTATCAAGATCATATGAATCATTTCTTGAAGATAATTTTTTTTTAAAAAAAACTAATTTTTTTCTAATTTCTTTTATATCAAGCATCTTCTTATTTTTTTTTTTCAATTATTTTTACAGATAATATAGATAATTCATATAATATTAAAAGTGGTATTGCTAAACCTATTTGTGTTATGGGATCAGGGGGTGTTAATATTGCAGCAGCTATAAAGATTATAACAACAACATATTTTCTTCTTTTTTTTAGAAATGTAGAATCAATAAAACCAACTCTTGCTAAGAGACTAAGTGCAACAGGCAATTGAAAGCTTATACCAAAAGCAAAAATTAATTTCATTATTAAAGACAGATATTCATTAACTTTAGCTTCCAGCTGTATGGGTAAGGTGGTATTTGCATATGAAGTTTCAAAAGATAAAAAAAATTTAATAGCTAAAGGCATAATTAAATAATAAACAAGCATTCCCCCTAGTAGAAAAAGTAAAGGTGTTGCTATTAGATAAGGCATTATTGCTTTTTTTTCATTATTATAAAGGCCTGGGGCTATAAATTTCCAGATTTGAATTAAAATTAATGGACTAGATATAAAAAAGGCAGCAAAAAAAGAAACTTTTAGATATGTTAGAAACGTTTCTTGCAATGCAGTAAAAATTAATCTTCTTTCTAGATCATCATTTTGAACAGCGTTTGCGTAAGGTTCAACTAAAAAAGAATATATTTTTTCTGAAAAAAAATAACATATTATAAAAAAAACAAATAAAAATATTAAAGAATTAATTATTCTAGTCCTAAGTTCTGTTAAATGACTAACTAAACCAATTTTTTCAGAATTTTGATTATTCATCTTTTTTTATTTTATTTTCATTATTTTTTGTTTCGTCAAAATCAATATTTTCATTTTCATATAGGGAAACTTCATCTTGGATAGAATTAAAATATCTTTTAATTGAACCAATCCAAGAGCCAACTTTTTTTAACATTAATGGAAAATCTTTTGGACCAACTACTATTATCGCTATTGATGCAATTAGAAGAATTTCAAACCAGCCAATTTGTGGCATTTATGAATTATTTCTGTTCTGAGTCTGAATTATTATCAGATATATTATTTGATTTGGAATCAGAATTGTTATCAGAAATATTATTTAAGTCTGTGTCCTCATTAATATCGGTAGACATTCCTTTTTTAAAACTTTTAATACCTTTTGCTACATCTCCCATTAAACTAGATATTTTACCTCTACCAAATAGAAGTACTACCAAAATTACAACAATTGCGATTTGCCAAAAGCCTATACTCATAAATATTTTTATACATCTTTTTCCAATTTAATTAAAGTAAACTTTTTATTTATCATCAGTTTCAAGTGTACTTTTTAACATTTCATCAATATTAGAATAAATATCTTCTTTTTTTTCATCTTGTTTTTCCTTAAAAAAAGTTCCAGTACCAAATATTGATGAATCTATGTTTCCAGAATCAATTAAGCCGGCGGAACCAAGTTCATCAACGGTAGGTAAATCAGACAATTTTTGTAAGTTGAAATGACTTAGAAAATCATCTGTGGTTGCATATAACAAAGGTCTTCCAGGAATGTCTTTTCTTCCAGCAGGTTTAACCCAATTAAGTTCCATTAATATTTCAAGTGTATTTGTTCCAAAAGCTACACCTCTTATTTCTTCAATCTCAGATCTGGTTACCGGTTGATGATAAACTATAATTGACAGTGTTTCTATTGCTGCTTTAGAAAGTTTTTTTTGAACTGATTTTTGTTGAGTCATAAGTGTTGATAATTTTTCAGAAGTTCTAAATGACCATTTTTTTGAAATACAAACTAAATTAATACCTCGATTTGAATAGTATTCTTTTAGTTTATTTAATGACTTAGATAAGTTTTTACTTTTATTTATTTTTGCTTGGATAGACTCTTCGTCAAGAGGTTCTTCGGCAGCAAAAAGAATTGCCTCAATTTCTTTTTCTTCTTGGGAAATTTCTTTTGGAAAATTTATTATATTATTTTTTGAAATTTTGTTCATAGTTTTTGTTTTATATAGACTTTATCAAACAATTTATTTTGTTTAATAACAATATTTCCTTCTTTAACAAGTTCAAGAGAGCCTGAAAAAATACCTGCAATACCAGATTTTTTTAATGATTTGGTTGATGTAAATTTTTCAGGAATTAATTTATTAATATCTTTCCAGTCTAATAATGTTTCAAATAAGGATCTTATTTGTTTTATTCCATCTTCAGGTGAAAAAGTAGGAAGCTTAGGTATATTTATTCTTTGAAAATCTTTTTTCATAACAATACCTGAATAACATTTTAAGATTTCATAAAGAGTAGCAGAGTAACTAGTGTTGTATATAGATCTAATGCCTCCTTTAACACCTCTGAAAAATATATTCACACCTATTCTTTTTCTTTTTAGCATTTGGTCAGATAGTAATCTTATTAATTCAAGTTTTTTTAATTGAAGTTTTAATTTATTTGCTACCGCAATAGCTTCGAACTGTTCTTCTTCAGTTTCAGGTAATAATAATTTTGATTTAAGATAAGTTAACCATGTTGCCATTAATAAATATTCTGAAGCAAGCTCTAGATTTAATTTTTTTGTTTTAATTACAAAATTATGAAATTGATTAGCAAGCTCTGTTACAGAAATTTGATTTAAGTCAACTTTTTGGGATTTGGCTAAATCCAACAATACATCTAGCGGCCCATTATAATTAGATATTTTTAAACTTAGTTTATTTGAATCGTTCATCTTACAAGTCAATCTACAATAAAAATTTATATAATTCTGATGTTTTTTTAAGTATAAAATTGTCTATATTTGGTGAAATACCAGCAAGTATATTCATCTCTTTAAGATTTCCATTGCAGTGTAATACTATATTACACCCTGCTTCGAAAGCTTTACTTATGTTGGTTTTAAAATCATATTTAAGTGACTTCATTGATATATCATCAGAAATCAAAATATTTTTAAATTTGATTTCTTTTCTAATTATTTTTTTAATAATAATTTTTGAATGAGTGGCAGTATTAATAGGATCAAAATTTTTGTAAATTATATGAGCAGTCATAGCTAATAAAACTTTTTTATTTTTAAAAACAATAAAATCATTTTTTTTTAATATTTTTTTACTTTCTTTTATAATGGGAGTAAATTTATGACTATCAGAAGTAGCTAAACCATGGCCAGGTATATGCTTGATCATTGTTGCTATTTTATTTTTAGAATATATTTTAATACAATAATTGCCTAATTTTGACACGATAGCAGGATTATTTGAATAGGATCTATTTTGGAGAACTTTACTAGTTTTTTTTCTATTTACATCAAGAACTGGAACTGTATTAATATTTATACCAATATTATTAAGTATTGAAGAAATAGAATTTATATATATTTCATAATATAAAATGAATTTTTTTTTATTAACTTTGTATAAATTTGAAAAATATTTAGCTGTAAAATTTTTTGTATCAATTATATTTTTTAATCTAGAAACAGCACCACCCTCTTCATCGATTAGAATTGGGTAATTCGGATCGTTAAAACATTTTTTTATTTGAAATACTAAATTTTTTGCTTGATTAATATTTTTAATGTTTCTGGAAAAAAGTATAACCCCCCAAGGTTTATGTTTAATCAGGTAATTTCTTTCATTTTTTTTTAAAATATACGAAGATAAACCAACAATAATAGCTTTTCTATTTTTCATTATTATATTATTTTATTATTTCTTCAAACTTTCTTATTTTAGGTCTTGTTAAATCATCATAGTTATCAATTAGTTTAATTATGTTGTTTGTATCACTTTTAATAAAAGGAATTTCCTTATTAAAGATTGATTGTTTCATAAAATTATTTACTGAATTAAAACTTTTTTTTTTATAAGAATCTGAAAAATAATAATTTAACGTTATATATATAAAAAAAACTAATAAAGATGTTATTAATAAAAATTTAATTTCTTTAAACATTACATTCTATCAGGTGCATTTACGCCTATTATTTTCATGCCCGATTTAATTAAATTGGATATACTTTTTAAAAGTAACGTTCTAGATTCAGTAATATTATTTTTATCATTTATAAATCTTAAATTAATGTCATCTTTACCCATATTCCAATAAGAATGAAACAATGAAGCAAGTTCATATAAATAAACAGGTATTCTATGTGGCTCCAGTTTCTTTGAACTGATCTCAATACATTTTGGCCATTGTGATATCTTTTTTAATATTTCTGATTCATGTTTGTTGAATTCTAAATTTTTATTAGAAATAACAAATTTATCATTAATAGAAATATTTGCTTTTCTAAAAACTGAAGATATTCTCGCATGGCAATATTGAACATAATATAAAGGATTATCTTTTGATTTTTCTTTAACTTTTGTAAAGTCAAAATCAAGCTCAACATCACTACTTCTGTTAAGCATAATAAATCTTGTAGCGTCTTTTCCAACTTCGCTAATAAGATCTTCAACAGTTATATAGTCACCTTTTCTTTTTGACATCTTAAAAGGTTTGCCATCTTTAATAAGTTTAACTAACTGACTAACCTTACATATTAATTTTTTTTTGTTTTCAGTTAATGCATGAACAGCAGCAGTAATTCTCTTTATATATCCTGCATGATCTGCACCAAGAATATTAATTAACATGTCATAATTTCGATTAATCTTATTATTGTGATACGCTGCATCACTGGCAAAATAAGTCCAAGATTTATCTGATTTTTGTAACGATCTATCTTTATCATCACCAAATTCTGTAGATCTAAATAATAATTGCTTTCTTTCAATCCAATTATTATCAGAATCATCCTTTGGTGCTTTAATCTTGCCCTCATAAATAAAGTTATTTTTTTTTAATTTTTTAATAACATCATCAACTTCATTGTTTTTTACTATATCTGTTTCTCTTACAAAGAAATCATGCTTTATACCAAGATTCTTCAAATTTAATTTGATTAGGATTAATGATTCATCCACAGAAAGTTTGGTTAATTGATTAGAAATATTTTCAAAATTTTCAAAATTTTTAATAATCTTTTTAGATATAATTTTTTTTGCTATTTCTACTAAATAATCACCTGGATATAAATCTGGATTATCTAAAGGGAATTTTTCTTTATACAGTAATTCTCTAATTCTTAAGTATACCGATTTAGTAAAACTAATAATTTGATTGCCATAATCATTAACATAATATTCTTTTGAAACTTTGTGTTTATTGAAAATTAAAAGATTGGAAATTACATCTCCCAAAATTGCACCCCTGCAATGGCCAACATGTAATGGCCCTGTTGGATTTGCTGATACAAATTCAATTAAATAATTATGTTTACTGCCAATTTCATTTACACCAAAAAGATCATTATTTAAAATAATATATTTTAGAAAATTATCCCAAAATGAAGATTTAAATTTAATATTTATAAAGCCAGGTTTAACAACAGTTATTAAATCAATTTCATTTTCATTTTTTTTTATTATCTTTTTTAAAAAACTAGCTAATTCAATTGGTGATTTGTTGTTAATCTTAGCTAATACCATAGCAACATTTGTTGAAATATCACTATCGATATTTTGAGGTGGAATATCCACATTAATGCTACTTAAATCATCAGGGATTTTAATTAAACCTTCTTTATTTAATTTTAATATCAATTTTTTAATATTCTCGAGATATATGTTAAAAATATTCATTAAATTTTTTTATATAAATTAATTGCATACCTGTCGGTCATACCTGATATAAAATCAGCAATTGCTCTGTCTTTGTTGTTTCTCAATTGATCTTTATCTAAAAATCTTTTTGGGTTTGAGCTTATTTTTTTAAATAGTTTTTTTATTATTTTTTTACCTTCATTATTTTTAATTTTTACATTTTTATTATTATACATTTTATTTCTTAGAAAAATTCTAATTTCATTTTCAATATCTACATATTTGCTTGAAAAACAAACTAATGGAATTTTTGACTTATAAACATTATTTATAGTTTTAATTTTATTTTTTTTCAAATTTTTAATTGTGTTTTTTATTAAATCTTTAACCATTAAATTAATTGAATCTCTAATTATTTGATAAATTAAAATGTTATCATTATTATTAATTATCATTTTCTTTTTATAAGATTTATATATTTCCTTAAAAAAATTTATTTCTATTAAATCACTTAATTTAAAAAGATTAGCTTTTATCCCATCTTGGATATCATGATTGTTATAAGCTATATCGTCAGCAATTGAAGAAATTTGAGCTTCTAAAGACGCAAAATTTTCATAAATTATTTTATTATTTAAATTTTTTAAACCTATCATTTCATCTATTCTAATTTTATCTAATATTGGTCCATTGTGTTTTAAAAGACCATCTAAGGTCTCTAGTGTTAGATTTAAACCTTTAAATTTTAAGTATTTATGTTCTAAAAACATAACTATTCTCAGTGTTTGTAAATTGTGATCAAACCCACCTAGATTTTCCATGCATTCATTTAAAGCTTCTTCTCCAGCGTGACCAAAAGGAGTGTGACCAAGATCGTGTGCCAGGCTTAAGGTTTCTGCTAAATCATCATTTAGTTTAAGATATTTTGCTATAGATCTTGCTATTTGTGCAACTTCGATAGAGTGAGTAATTCTTGTTCTAAAATGGTCACCTTCTGTATTAACAAAAACTTGTGTTTTGTGTTTTAATCTTCTAAATGAGGCGCTATGAATTATTCTGTCTCTATCTCTTTGAAAAGGAGTGCGATATTTATTGATAGATTCATTAAAAATACGACCTTTTGTTTTTTTAATGCTTAAATTTAGATATTTATTCATACTTTAATTTAACAAAATATATATTATATTAGTATTATCAATCTAAAGACATGATTAAAAAAATTAAATTTACTGATAAAGCAATAAAACAGATAGAAATCCTTTTAACTAAAAAAGAATCTGGGACTTTTTTTAGAATCGCTATTTTGGGTGGTGGTTGTTCAGGATTCAAATATGATTTTTCATTTGATAAACAAATAGATAAAGATGACATTAAATTTAATCAGATTCTAATAGATAAGAATTCTGCAGATATGCTGAAAGGATCAGAAGTAGATTATGTATCTGAATTAATTGGAGATTCATTTAAAATAAATAATCCACAAAGTAAGTCTTCTTGTGGTTGTGGTGTTTCTTTTGCAATTTAATGATTATTAGTTCTTGGAATGTAAATTCTGTTAGAGCTAGAATAGATAATATAAAGGTATATATTAATAAATTTTCACCAGATATATTATTACTTCAAGAAATTAAAACAGAAAATATTAATTTTCCAATATTAGAGTTTAAAAAATTAAAATATGAATGTTATGTGCATGGACAAAAAAGCTATAATGGAGTGGCAATAATCTCAAAAAAAAAAATTAATAATATTAATATAAATCTGATTAAAGATAAGAATAAACAAGCAAGAATAATGAGTTCAGATTTTTTTTTAAAAAAAAAAAAAATTAAATTAATTAATATATATACTCCAAATGGAAACCCAGTTGATACAGAAAAATATAATTATAAAATTGAATGGCTTGAAAAATTGATTAAAAAATTAAAAGTCTTAATTAAAGAAAATGAAAATATAATTATTGCAGGTGATTTTAATATAATACCAACACCGGATGATGTTTACAGTTATAAAAGATATGAAGATGATGCGCTATATAGGCTGGAGATAAGAAAAAAATTTAGAGAAATAATTAATTTAGGATTTCATGATTCATTTAGATATATTAACGGAAACAAACAAGAATATACATTTTGGGATTATATGAGCGGTGCTTGGCAAAAAAATAATGGAATGAGAATTGATCATTTTTTAGTTTCGAGTTCTTTAATTAAAAATATCCAAAACACTTCAATTAATAAATATCCGAGAGCACAAATCAAACCATCAGATCATACACCGATTGAGATCGAGCTTAAATAAATGAATAAAAAATTTATTTATATAATACCAAGTTTAATACTTTATATATCAATGTTAATTGGTTTTTACCTTAATGAAGATTTTACTATTGGAGCAAGTTATGACTTTAATATTCATATAGCTACTTTAAACGAATTTATTAATAACTTTAATTTTGCATTCTTAAATTATGGTTCAATGTCTATTGGTGATTGTAATACTCCTCCATGTAATACACATACACCAATTTTTATAATGTTTTTACAATCTATTAATTTTTATGGAACAGATATAATGAGATTAATAAATCTACATATATGCTTATTGTTACCGCTAGCATTTTATGTTGCGTTAAAAACAAGATATAAATTACCAAATAAAAATTATCTTTTATTTTATTTTAGTTTGTTTTTTTTAGTTTCGCCTTATTTTAGAGCGCTCTCTATTTGGCCTGGTAGTGAAAACATATCAATATTATTTCTAATACTCTCAATTTATTTTTATATTAAATTTAAAGAGATAGATATTAAGTCAAAAAAAATTAATTATTTAATTCTAAATATTTTATTTTTAGCTATTTGTTGTTATTTTAGACCTTTATATTTTTTCTTTTCATTTTTTTTCTTTTATGAAATGGTTTTAAAAGAAAAAAGAACTAATTTTTTTATAATATATGTATTAACAAGTTTTGTATTAAGTTTTCCTGCATTTTATTACATATTTATAATGAAAGTTGATTTTTTTTCAGGTTGGATGGAAAATAATTTTAATTTAATTAATTCTACAGGCCTTGGTTATACAATGTTATTTTTTTATTTATTACCATTTATTTTAATAGAAAAAAAATTAATATTAGAAATTAATAAAAAAAAAATTATTTTTAATTTATTTCTATTTTTAATAATTTTATATTTTTTTAATTACTCAACATATCAGGGTGGTGGTATTTTTTATCATCTTTCACATTTAATTTTTGATAATAACATAATACTTTATGTTGTTATGTTAATATCTATATTGTATTTTAATCAATTAGTTAATGTATTTAATACATCAAATTTTATTTTGATTTTTATTCTTATTGTTTTAGAAATTGATCATTATTTTTACCAAGAAACATATGACCCTCTGGTATTGATATGTTTGACATTATTATTTAGTAGTAAAATTATTGATAATTTTTTTTATAAAATAAATTTAACAAAAGTTAATTTATTTTTATTTTATTGTTTATCGTTTTATGCTGTAATGGCTTTTAGAAATGAAATACATTTATTAAAGAATACTATTTTTAACTTTTAGCTCGACCCTATAAGCCTTGAAATCCCACAATATCACTTTCTTTTAACATTAACTCAACTTGTGATTCAATAATCCTTACGGTTTTTTTTTATATTTTTTCATTATAAATTTTCTACAATTAATGATATTTTTTTAAAATCATTTTTTAAATTATTTAAATATTTATATATAGCAAAAAGTAATTGATGGTGAATAGCCAGTTTTATTTTTATTTACTCTAAAAGATTCTATTATTTTCAATTTTTTATTAATTAGTTTTTTATTGATATTAACAATAACAATATAGGTTTTATTTTTTTTTTGTTTGTTGGCAGAAATAATTTTTTTCTGTAATTCTATTGTATCTTTAGGTTTTTTTAAAGGATCTATTATTATGTAACATTTTGCTTTATTTTTTGAGAAATTTACTTCTAAAATATTTTTGTTAAATATTTTTACACGCTTATTTTTTAATTTAATTGATTTTTCAAAAACCTGTTTATCTAGCTCAAATCCAGTTATTTTAGAATTAGTGTTGTCTGCAAGAAAGTTTGTAACTCTTCCAAATCCAGAACCCAAATCAATAATGCTCTTTATCTTATTTTTTTTAATGAATTTAGCAATTTTATTTAAAAAATAATATACACATGGAACAGTATCTGTCGCTACACTATTTTTACTACCTGTAAGATGAGATCCAAATTCAAAATATTTTAATGAATAAATAATTTCATAAAAAAGTGTTGGAAATAATATTTTATTATAATTTATGAAAAAATTACCTAGATATTTTAGTTTAAAAAACATTTTGTTTGGTTGCGGGGGACGGATTTGAACCACCGACCTTCAGGTTATGAGCCTGACGCCCGTACCTTTCTGGGAGCCCCTGGATACATTGATCATGTTTAATTTCTAACTTTCTCGCCGCAATTAATATAATGGAATCTTAACATGTGGTGGATTCTTCTGTCAAGTGTGGTCAAGTACGTTCAGAATAAAATCTCAGATATTGCAGTAGGATAATTCAACTCTTAAGATTCTTTTGACGCAAAGATTTAACTGTTCGCTCG
>TARA_B110000438_G_scaffold128492_1_pt1 | contig 16195 bp, 11 predicted proteins | sample TARA_B110000438 | Tara Oceans TARA_B110000438 (sample SAMEA4398413) | marine metagenome | biome: Polar Biome; feature: [MES] marine water layer (ENVO:01000295) within the mesopelagic zone...; material: water (ENVO:00002006), including particulate matter (ENVO:01000060) such... | reverse complement strand
GCAGGAGCTTTTTCAGATCGTCGCCAAAGGCGTCTGCGGCAAACTGCATTTGTCTTGCGTGAAGCCAGTTTTCATTCCCGCGAACAGTATTGATTTCACCGTTGTGACAAAGGTAACGGAAAGGTTGAGCACGCAACCAATTGGGGAAAGTATTCGTAGAAAATCGGGAATGCGTCAGGGCAAGAGCGGACTCCATGTCGGGATGACGCAAGTCAGGGAAGTACTGATCCAACTGTCCCGTCGTAAGCATTCCCTTGTAGGTCATGGTCCGAGCAGATAGAGACGCTATGTAAAACATTTCTGAAAGATCATCCCGAAAATAACGAAGGCGATGACTGGCGACTCGTCGAAAAATGTAAAGTTTACGCTCAAAGGCGAGACCGCGCTCAGTCTCTTTACTGCGCCTCACAAAAAATTGACTCATGTAAGGTTCGCAATCAAAGGACGCCTTACCAAGAATATCACTATTCACCGGCACCTCGCGCCATCCAAGCATCTCCATGCCCAACTCGACCGAGATTTGCTCGACAGTCTCCATTTGGGCGCGACGACAAGTTTGATCCTTGGACAAATAAGCAAAGCCGACCCCGTAGTCACCTTCATCAGGAATTTCAAAACCGATGTCTTGATTGCAATTGCTCAAGAAGAACTTGTGAGGGAGTTGAATGAATATGCCGGCTCCGTCTCCAGTAATCGGATCGCACCCGCAACCACCTCGGTGATCGAGATTGCGACAAATCTCAAGGGCACCACTAACAATATCGTGAGAACGTCGGCCTCTCATATCAACGATGAGCCCGATCCCACAGTTCTCCCGTTCGTACTTCGGATCGTAAAGCCCTTGGGCTGTTGGTGAATTTAAACTTTTAGTTTTGGAAATCATTAAAGAAAGTGAAGGAGGAGGAAATTGGAGTAATTGTTTGAGAAGAAATCTGTCGGGTTACTGGCTTGCTTCTCGCTAAAGAAATGGTCTACCAGATAGTGGGCTTAGGCCTCATTTGGTCAAGGTAATTTCAAGCATATCGCACCTCTAAAGCAACTGCCAATGGAAGGAGATCTTCAAGCTTGCTTGATAAAAACCAAGCTCGTCAGCAAGCCTTTGGAAAAACTAATGCAGCGGGACTCACTTAATCCGTGAGTCCTTAATATTTTGTGAGGTGAAACTACTCTGCGAGCCTCAATCCCGCATGTTAATCTGAAAAAGGCATAAAGTATTCTGAGGCAAAGAAATTGAGGGAGGGAGCGAAGAGCATTCGGAGAAGGTTCAACGAAGTCCGCTATTAGCCATTTGCCGTTAGGACGCAAAGTTGAACTTAACTTCTCTAACAAGGCGGACAAAGTTTCCTCCGTAAAACAATCTAAAAAGAAATGTGAGACCACAGCGTCAAACGCTTCGAATGGGAACGTGCATTTTGTCGCATCTTCTTTACAAAAGTGAATCTCCCCTTGAAATGTAGCGGGAACTTTGGTCTTGGCCAAAGCCAACATAATCGGGCTAGCGTCCAACACGGTTACCAGGCAATCCGGGTTAATTGAAGTGAGCTTTGCCAAAAAACGACCATCGCCTTCGCCGAGCAAAAGAATCCTCTTGGCCTCGGAAATCGAGTCCAGACAAGCAAACCTAGTTTTCTCTAGGGCATCCTTGAACACGAGTTTTTCAAGGAAGTTGTATGCTCGAGCAAAGCGACAAAATGCAACAGGCCTTGCCCTGTTATTCATAGAAGCACGCACCCCGCCGAAAGAAGCAATCCGAGGTCGGCAAGCAGTCTCTTGTTTTCCGGTCCGTTTATCAAGATATCGATCAAAGGAAGGGACAGTACCGCCGAACCGATGGCGAGAAAGAAAAGATGTAGATTTTCTGAGAGAAAGAAGCTCAAAATAATACAGCCGAAAGCCATTAAAAACGATATTAAACGAACAAGACCCAATAAAGGCTTCCTTCTTAAAATTAGAGAGCTTTGACCTTGAGCCATGTCCACGGCGCGGTCCCAGCTTGCTGCGTAGCAACAATTTGCAAAACATAAAGAAGCGAATGAAAGGAATGTAATCCATGACCATGTCGTAAACTCGGGCAACCCCAAAGCCACAAAAAGAAACACTCCGCTCGCAAAAAGTAGCGCTGTGCGTAACTCCTTTGGAATTAGGAAGTTACCAAATTTATCAAATAAATTAACGAGTGAGTTAAACCCACAGAAAATTGCCAATAAAAAGCACTTATGCAACTCTCTGAAAGGCAAAGCATGAAAAGCAAAACAAATAGAGAGAAGCAAGACGGCAACCCATGTAAGCAATAGAATTTCACGATAGCGAAAAGCGATGGAATGCCGTGCCGAGCAAACGCGTTCGGTAATTTGAAAACCGTCTAATACGCGATCGGCCATATATCCTAGCCAGACTGCTGCCCCTAATAGTATTCGATGACAATGCTCTAGTTCTATTTCGAACACTTCAGCTACCAGAGACTGCCAGAAGATTGCGATCAAAACAGTGTCCGCTGCTACTGCATTAAAACAAAGCCACCAATTAAGCTTTAGATCCCTCGCGACATTCGAAACATAACGGGTGCCGAAAAAACTTATTCTTATATTTGCCATTTCTCAAAAAATGCTATTAAGTAAGGACTTCCGCAAGTAATTAGAAATACTATTATAGCCATGGAAATTAATGCTTATCTAAAACCACAATGTGGATGGAGTATGGGAGTTCGTGCCATCATGGGCAAGTATGACCTGAAGTACAACGATCTCGATATCGTGAACAATCCGGATATTTATGCCAAAATGGTGGAAAAGTCAGGACAACCATTATCTCCGTGTGTAGAAGTAGATGGGGTTATGCTGGCGGACGTGAGTGGCGAGGAAGTCGAAAACTACTTATTGGGGAACAACCTAGTTACGCCTAGTAGGGTTGCCCCCTCGGCACCGACTAACTCCCCTTGTTCCGATGAGGAGCATGCCGCCAGGGCATTAGATAATAGCGAAGGGAAACCTGTTCGTTTTTTCTAGCGTACTCTTTTGAGCAAGAGTATTTAACTATCTAAAACTTGTAAGGGTACAAGTCTTTCAAGTTGCCAATGTTTTTCTAATCTACAGATTTATTAAATATGACATATATAGTTACCGAAAAATGTGTGGATTGCGTCTTCACCAGTTGCGTGACCGTTTGTCCCGTTGATGCGTTCCACGAATTACCAGACCGCCTATACATCAACCCGGAGACTTGCATTGATTGCAATGCATGCGTGGACGAATGTCCTGTGGAAGCCATTTACCCCGACATGGATGTGCCGGAAGAACTTCAGGAATGGATTGAACTGAATGAACAAGCAGACCAACATCCTCAGATTCTTGGTCAAAAAGATCCGCTTAAAGGACCGAAATGTTCTGATCCAAACGCGGATCAATAATAAAAAATCAAAATCTTGATTTGCTGGGTGTTTAGGAAGAACTGAACGCCCAAATTCTTTTGAATCAATTCAGAAGATTACAACGATTCATCTTCTAGATTGACGTTGGGGAAGAAGGTGTAGGAACAATCTTAAGTCAATCCAGTGGATCATGGATTAACTTCCCTAGACTTTTTGATTTATGGGTTCAGCCCCCCAAGTATGTGAGGGCTCTCGGTATGGGAAGAGTATAAAAGGCGGCACGATCAAGACCAATTTCATCGATCTTCTTGGCTACTGAGTCTCGTACCTTGTCAACGTTGGCAGGACCGAGAGAAGTATAGACCAAAGCCCATTCCTCGTTTTGTGCCTGCTCGGCATCACCAGCATCGGCATCGTTCATGACGCCAAAATTAGTGCTCACACCAGGGGCACCTGCCGCAAGGATAGCATCGTAAACATCGGAATAATTGTCCCGTGGCACAATGCAGTAAAGGCCAATTAAGTCTTTTAGAGGATTAGTCTGAAAAGCCTTGCTCTTGGCGGATTCTGCGGCGGTTGCGCGCCAATCCTTACCGCCTTTGATTTCATCGATGGCAGCGATGACTTGCTCCATGTTGGCTCCATGAGCTGCTGTGGAAGCAACACTGGAAACATTTACGATACCCGAACTGACTGGGATGGAGTACATGAATCCACGACCTGGTTCGGAAATGTGACCGGCACGAGCCATATCAGCGAAAATCTCGTCAGCTTCATTCTTATCCACAACGCACCATACGAATTCCTTTTCAGGCCCCTTGGTGATTCGCAGAAGAGGAATTTTGTCGCGCACGCCACCACCTTCTCCGAAGGTCACCGTAGGTCCTGGGGCACCATTTTGGAGGGCTGCTTTTGCGATATCGTCGGCTATGCCTATCTCGCAAATGCAGCAAATGGCTTCGAGGTCTGCGGTGTAAGTGCCTGAAGAACCGTTGGCATCTTCAACGGATGAGGAAGGAGCTGGAAACTTTTCAGTGTGGCGGGTATCGTTACAATCGATAACAAAGACGGCTCCTGCTCCAACCCGATTGAGGTTTCCGGCCTGTACCGCTGCATCTGTAACAGCATCTACCTTGTCGTTGGGAACAAGCGTTTGTAGAAGGTGTTGTTCCGGAGCGGGGGGGGGGAACATCCGTTGGAGAAAACCACCCTCGTTCAATACTGAACCGCGGGCGGTTACGTCGAAGATACCCGATGCACCTGCCTTGCCGATGGCCTCGGAGACCGTGACGACTGACTCTTTCGGCAGAATGAGGGAGAGAAGGGAGAAGTTATCGCTTTGCGTGTAGTTACTCATCTTAAACAGCCTCCGTTGCGGTTATCATTTCATCTTCATCCGTTTTCGGTTTTTTTCGAACGATAAGACCTACGGTGAGAACAGTGATGATGGGCCCAATTGAGGCGAGAGCAAGCACCCCGAAGCCATCTATGGCTCCAGTCTTGGAGCCGATGCCCAAGCCCATGGCGAGAACCAGCGGTACGGTGATGGGTCCAGTGGTGACCCCTGCACTGTCCCAACCGAAGTTAACGAAATCCTCGCTCGAAAGGTATGTGATGAACATCAATATGGTATAAGGAGGAATAAGCAAGTACCATAGATCGAGATTAAAGGCGATCTTAGCGACACCTGTGGAGATGCCGATGGCCACTCCAGTTGCGACGGTCTGCATGAGTAGGCTTTTCTTGAAAGCACCGACTGTGATTTTTTCTACCGTGGAGCCAAGTGCGTTGAGTGCCGGTTCCGCCAAAGTTGCCCCGTAGCCAAGAATAAAGCCAAAGAGTATCGCCAAAGCCTTACCCAAGTTGGAAGAGGCGAACATCGGATCAACAAAGCCTTCCGCAGCCCAAGGTTCAATGGCGGCGAAACTAGATACGACGTTACCTCCCAATTGCTCTCCCAATGGGGTTAAACCGAGTGCTATGCCAAGATTAAAGAGGCCCATACCAATAACTGCGCAGATGATCCCAATAAATAATTCGTCGTAGTGCTTTGGCGGTTGTCTGAGGCCAACAACAAGGACGAGCAACAAGATGGAGCAAAGTGGAACAATTGCCCAAAGAGCACCTTCAATTGCTCCGCGATCCTGATCGGGTCCGTCGAGAACAGCCTTTGGATTTACTATACCTTCTTTATTGTACATAGGTACTCCGTCAACTAAACTGTAAATGTCTTCCCCTGGATCTAGCTTACCATTGCCGTTTGAGTCTTCATCAGGCTTGAATGTGTTTGGAAAGAAATCAAAGTTATTGGTCAAGGCCGCCATGATTTCTGTTCCGGGATCCCAAACTTCATCGGGTGTGGATACGCCGTCCCTGACGATAATGGAGTCGGTGCTCGTTGGCTGAACAATGGAACGAGAATTATTGTCCTCCTTGTCAAGTGGATCAGCGTCGAGGGAACTGCCGTCAATCTGCGTTTTGAGTGAGTATCCCATGGGCAGTTTGCCGGTATCATTCAATGACGCCTGCACCTCGGCTAAATCTACTTTTGAGAGAGAGCTAGCCATGGAATCCCCTTCTGAAGCTCCCGTTGCCGAATCTAATCTTCTTTTTGCGACGATGTCACCGAATCTTTGTAAGTCAGGATCGTATTCGACGCCATATCGTTCGTCACCTTCCTGCTTCGCCTTTTCAATGGCAATCGTGTGCCAATCTGCTTTTGAAAAGGTAGCGAAGTAATAATCCTTGGTTTGGAATAGGAAGGTGGCATAGCAGAGGACTGCAAAGATAGGAAAGAGAGACGCAAGAGTAACAACGCCGAAACCCGTGTTGCTGGACCCGCCCGTCGACACAATGCGACAAACGCCTATGCCAAGTGCGAGAACAAGTGGCACAGTGACTGGTCCGGTTGTTACTGCACCACAGTCCCAAGCTAACCCGAGGACATGCTGGAGTCGTGCATCCGAGAATTGAAAATACAATGTAAAGGTGGAAAGAACAATAACCCCGACATAGATAAATGGCTTGAGAGACCAACCTTTATAAAAGCGAAGTACACCCAAAAGAACGGCAATGCCGACGCCCGCTCCCACGCAATTTACGAGGTTGGTAGCTCCAGTATTGAGAATAGTCCACAACAAAGGGGCAAGGGTTGGATCGACACCGGCGCCAGCCGCTCTCAGCACACCGATCGCGGGCTCGGCAAAAGTAGCAAATGCACCGAGAACAAAGCCGAAAGCCAAACTTGCCGGCAGGCATGGAATGCCAAATATCTTTTTTCGTGGAAGAGTGGACCCGAGCGTTTCACCGAGTGGCATTAGACCTAGTCGAAGTCCTTCCATGAAAAAGGCGAGTCCGATGATGACGATGCCTATGCCTACCGCTATCATCAACGAATACACGATAGGCAAACCGAGCACCAGCAACTGAAAGACGACCAGATAGAGAATGATGAACCAGACGCATTGAATCTGCTCGACCACCTTGTCTTTGGCAAAGGAACAGAGAATGCCTATCTTCTGCTGTGTTGTCAGGCGGAGTGTGTCTTGATCAGATGATTGTTCAGCAGACATGGCAAGTAACTAGATGGGTTGTGCCGCAAAATGAGGCTAGGGAGAAGAATATTTAGAAATTAGAGGAGGTTTCGACAGAGTGTGCAACACCTAATTTCACAGGGCAAGAGGCAACAACATCCCGATGATTAGAGACTCCACGATGCATTTGCAATCGTAAGAGAAACCTTATTACGTCCAGATTTCACCTTAACGGGTACCGACCACGTCACCCCAACCTGTCCAAGCGAAGCCGTGCCTATAATGTAGTAATTGCCAGCAGCAAGACTGCGAATTTCGCCCGAGTTTCCGTCAATGTCTGTGCGGATTCGGCGACCAGGACTTTTCTCGTCATCAATGGAGTCAAGTAGAACCTTTCGTATTTCCTTTTGAAGGTCAGGGTAACGAAAAGGATATTTTCGACTTTGAGCCCAAAGTTCTGCATGAGATGAAATATTCTTGTATTTGGCATTATCTAGGTTGATGCCGGCGCCCTCAAGGGTTTCGCGCAAATCGGATTTCGCTATGAAAAATTCAGTGTAAAAGGCTTCTTTGATCTTGCCGTTTGCGGCCGTAACTACGGCATCGAAGTCGAGAGATCCTGTTGGTGGTGACACGGTCAACACCTTTCCTGTACTTTGGAGGGGAGCAACTACGGGCAAGTCGGGTAGCAACTTGTCAAGGGTATCGTCAGGAGTTACAACATTTGTTGACTCTCTGGCAGGGTTGACACTGGCAGGTGGAGGGGAAACCCAAGTTCTTTGTGCCGCTGGTTCTAAATTGTCGAGCCTGTTGAGTAGTTCTTTGTTATATTCACGAAGTTCATCAAGTTCTTTTACTTTTAGTGTAAAGGTATTTTTCAATTTGAGTAGATCATCGCGCAAGGCTTGCATTTCACCATTTATTGGCAGGTTTCCTGACGCTCCGGGACTCGTTTTCCTAAGACGGTTCAATTCGTTGCGTAATTGCTGGTTAATGAGTTTGAAGCTGTTGATGGTCTCATCCCGTTGTTCGACCATTTTTTTTAGGGACTCAATTTGCTCTTCAAGGGCCAGTTTGCTGTTGTTGAGTTTAGAAAGCAAATCTTCAAGATCTTGTTCGGGGGAAGGGTGTACATCTTCCGTTGCTTCCGTATGTGCGAGTGAGACTCTTGGCTCAATATGTTGCCCGTGATTGCTACTTTCTGCTCCGTGAGCAGGCTCACCAGCTACTGGAGGGGCACCGCCTAGAAGAGCTTCCAAGTCGTTTGCAGAACTCGATGCCCCATGATTTGCAGATTCCGCGGTTTCATGTTTGCTGACAATCGGCGCATGAACACTTGTCTCGCCATGAGGGGAATCTGTCTCTTCCAGCATGGTGAGCAGATTTTCCTGAGACTTGGGTGCATGCGAGTCACTGTCGTGACCCGAACCTGAGTGATTTTCGCCAGCATGATCATCTCCACATGAAGCAAGGAAGAAAATCAGCAAGAAAGTAGTACAGGAAAAGAGAGTTTTGTCGAAAATTTTCATTGGGCGTGAACCTAGGGAATGAAGCACTTGGTGGAAGTCCTGAAAAAAAATCATGTGAAGGCAACCCTAAATTCATGAGCCAATGTTAATGTTTACAAGCTTGACGGAAAGTTCTAGTAATTAATTCCTTTCCCCATGTGCTCAAACCAAGGCAAACCCAATTGCTGATGTCGGAGATTGAATCTACCGAAGACCTATCGGCAAAGGAGAATCGTTTTCTCAAGCAAACGATTCTGGCTTTTCGAGATGAATTGGAAAAGGCCGAGGCTTTTCGTGAAGAATGTTTGCAACAAGCAAATATGGATTCTCGGCGTGAAATCGACCAACTCAAGGTCACTGCTCTTGAATTGCGAGATCAATTGGAGCACAGTCGTATAGAGTTTGACGAAGAACGACAGAACATTGCGGCAACTGATCGTGAAGAAAGTCGCCAATTCCGTGAGACGGTTAACACATTGCGAGAGCAGCTCGAACGGACAAAATCCAAAGAACAAGAAAACATTCAAAAGGCGATGGCTTCGTCGTCGGGCGAAAATCGCCAATTAAAGATCAACCTGCAAAAACTTAGGGAAGAGTTAGATAAGGCGAGTGTAGACAAAGACGAAGCCTTGCAAAGGGTTGCATCATCTTCGCAAAATGAGATTCGGCAACTTCGAGAGACATCCCAAGCCTTGCGAGAGCAATTGGGGCGTGCCAAAATAGAGCAAGATGAAAGAGTCCAAAAAGCGAAGGCGACAGCTGGTACCGAAATCCGCTCGCTGAAGGAAAGTCTCATCTCTTTGCGAGAGGAACTTGAGCAATCGCGTGTTCGAGAAGATGAGGCTGCTCGTAAAGCTTCTTCCGTGGCAGAGGGAGAAATTAGACAACTGAAAAGTGCCCTTGTCGTGGTTAGAGATAGGCTCGAACGCTCTAAGGCGGATGGTGATGACCGGATTCAGCGGGCAGTGGCGACCGCGAACACAGAAATCAGTTCATTAAAGGAAACTGCCACTAACTTGAGACAGGAACTTGACCATGCGGCGTCAAGGGAGGCGGGCAGTATTCAAAAAGCCATCTCTGCTTCGGGGGACGAGATTCGACAATTAAAGAGTGCTTTATTGATTGCTCGCGAACATCTAGAACGAGCTAAAGCGAGAGAGGGTGAGAAAATACAAAGAGCGGTTGCTACCGCCGAGGCCGAAATGCGTTCGTTAAGAGAAACAGCAACTAGCCTTCGAGTCGAACTTGAGCAAGCCGCCATCAATGAGGCACAGACCGTTCAGCGGGCAGTGTCCTCTCACAATAACGAGATGCGCCAACTTAAAGCCTCTCTTTCTGCATTGCGAGATCAACTTGAGAAATCAAAAGCAAATGAAGAAGGTCGAATTCAAAAAGCGGTGGTAGTCGCGGAAAACGAGATACGTTCCCTCAAATCCACTTGTACCGCTTTGCGAGAAGAACTCGACAATGCTCAGGCTCACGAAATGGATAGTGTGCAAAAGGCGATGGTCACTGCCCACGGAGAAGTTCAGCATTTAAAAAATTCACTTCAGGCGATTAGGGATCAGCTGGAAAAGGCACAGGCGAGGCAGGAGGAACGAGTACAATCTGCAGTTGCTACATCGGAAAGAGAGATCAGGTCGTTGAGGGATACCGCCACCTCTCTAAGGGAGGAGCTTGATGGGGCAAGTGTACGTGAAGCCGCTCGCGTTCAGCAAGTCGAAGCTGCGGCAGTTACTGAAATTCGCCAATTGCGGGAAAGTCTTGCCATTACGCGAGACCGGTTGGAGCGGGTGGGACAAGAGAAAGATTCAGCCGTTCAGCAAGCCCACGTACAGGGGGAAAATGAAACTCGTGTTCTCAAAGTGAACATAGCTCAATTGCGCGAAGAATTGGAGCGTAAAGACATTGAGCGCGAAGATGCCGTACAGAAGGCTTCTGCATCGGCGGGCAAAGAGCTATCGCAACTTAAGAATACCGCCACAGCCTTGCGGGATCAAATTGACCGCATGCAATCAGGGCGCGAAGAAGCTGTCCAGAGGGCTATCGCGGAGACTTCCACGGAGTTGAGAAGCCTTCGCGAGAATGTAGCGTCTCTGCGGCATGAACTTGAACGTGCAGAAGTTATCCAGTCGGAGGCGGTACAAAAAGCTGTTGCCTCCCAACACGGAGAGGTTACTCACTTTAAACGCATCGTTAATGCATTACGAGATGAGCTTGAACTCAAAGGTAATTTACACGATGAAAAAATTCAGAAGGAAAATCAATTAAAGACAATGGAATTCAAGCAACTGCAGGAAACCATTGTCGAGCTAAGAGATGAACTAGAAAAGAGCCATGGAAACTAAAAGTAAAGCCGAGAAAGACTCAGATCGCGCGGCACGCGTTAAACGAACGGAGCGCTTTGCAAAAATGCTGCTCCAAGTTACCAATGATCTTGCTCAAACAAATTCGTTGGACGAAGCACTTGAGACGCTGGTCAACATTACGACCTCTTCCATTGGAGCCGAGAGAGGTACCATTTTCCTTAATGATGAGGCCACGGGCGAACTATATTCTAGGGTGGCTCAAGGGAACTTCCGGCGAGAAATCCGAATCCTTAATACAAAGGGAGTGGCCGGTTGGGCCTTCTCGCATGATCAAGGCGTGATCATCCACGATGCCTACAAGGACGAGCGGTTCAACAAGGCAGTCGATGTCAGAACGGGGTTTAGAACGAAAAGCATCCTCTGTGCGCCGCTTCGAACTGTCCGCGGCGATAAGATTGGCGTGTCGCAAATTCTCAACAAAATTGACAGTCAATTCTCTCAGGATGATCTCGATCTTCTCGAGGCTATGACTGAACAAGCTGCCATAGCAATTCAGGGAAACATTATCGTCGAGCAAATTGAAGCAGCTCGGAAGCAAGAGTTGGAATTTCTCGACGTTGTCTCACAAGTATCTTCGGAGTTGGAACTCACTCCCCTTTTGCAAAAGATAATCAGCACCATTTCAAAGATGCTTGATTGTGAAAGGGCTACACTTTTCATCAATGATGAAAAAACAAACGAGCTCTATACCGAAGTTGGTGAAGGATTGGATGAAAAATCAGTGATCCGCTTCCCGAATCACATGGGAATCGCCGGAACCGTGTTCAGTTCGGCAAAACCCGTAAACATTCCCCACGCTTACGCAGACCTGCGTTTCAATCCCGGTTTCGATAAGCAGACGGGCTTCTTTACTCGCTCCATGCTATGTATGCCGGTTCTCAATAAAGAAGGTAAAACCATAGGCGTCAGCCAAGTACTGAATAAACGTGGGGGTTCCTTCAATTCCGAAGACGAAAAACGGTTAGCTGCCTTCACCTCGCAAATTTCGATGGGGATAGAGAACGCGAAACTCTTCGCCGATGTGCAGACCCAGCAAAATTATTCAGAGAGCATCCTCTCAAGCATGCACGACGCGGTCATAACCCTCGACGACGAGGGCGTTATCAAAACTTGCAACCTGTCGGGGATGCGAATCTTCAAGGTTCCCATTCTCGCTGACGTAATAGGCAAGACGGCAGACGATTTCTTCTCCGGGTCTAACGATTGGATGGCTGAAAAGCTCAAGGGCGTGACCGAAAAGGACGAATACCTCGATGCTGAATTGCAAGTGGATGGCGAGACGTTGTCTGTCAATGTCTCCATAATGCCACTACTCGGGGAAAAGAAGGAAGTGCTCGGGGCGATGGTCATGATCGAAGACATCAGCTCGGAGAAACGCATGAAGTCAACCATGTCCCGCTATATGGATCCCGAATTGGCCGACCAGCTCATGGAGGCGGGGGACAGCGATGACTTCCTCGGAGGCAAGCAGAGCGTGGGATCGGTCCTTTTCTCCGATGTGCGCAGCTTCACCACCATCACCGAAGAGCTTGGGGCTCAAGGCACGGTGAAACTCCTCAACGAGTACTTTACCATCATGGTCGACTGCATCACTGATGAAGGCGGTATGCTCGACAAGTTCATCGGCGATGCCATGATGTGCATCTTCGGCACTCCTGTTCCTCACGACGACGATCCCGACCGGGCTGTACGTGCAGCCATTCGGATGATGACTGACTTGAAGGTCTACAACGACCAGCGAGCCGCCGAAGGCAAGTTGCCCATTGATCACGGCATGGGCATCAACACCGACTCTATCGTTTCCGGCAACATAGGTTCGCCCAAGCGCATGGACTACACAGTGATTGGCGACGGAGTGAACTTGGCGGCCCGTATCGAAAGTGCCTGCAAACAGTACGGTGCCCATATCCTAATAAGTGAATTCACCCTCAGGGCGGTCAAGGCCACCTATAGGACTCGGCAGGTGGACTACGTAATAGTCAAGGGCAAGACCGAACCGGTTGGAGTATACGAAGTGCTCGACTACCACGATGACGAGTCCTATCCAAATCTAGTTGATGCTCTCGGCACCTTTAACGATGGTCATCGCTGCTGGAACGAAGGCAAATGGGACCAGAGCACCAAGCTCTTCAAGGATGTGCTCAAAATCAATCCCGACGACAAGGCTGCCCAGCTCTATATCGATCGTTGCGTCCATATGAAGAAGAACCCGCCAAAAGGCGATTGGGACGGCGTTTGGGTAATGACCACCAAATAAAACCCACCACCGCCCTTTAAAATTCCTTGCCTTCGACACGACGTTATGAACGACGCCCGCGAACACTTAGAACAAGCAATAGAGATAAACCCCGAATATGCCGAGGCATACTATAAGCTCGGTCTCCTCGAAAAAGGCGAAGGAAACATCGAAGGCGCCTGGGGACATTTCCAAAAAGCCGTATCCTTGAATGCCAATTACGCCGAGGCCCAGTGCGAACTAGCTGTCGCGTTTGCTGCCAAAGGTGAATACGAAACATCGAGAAGTCATTACCTTAATGCTCTCGAAATCAATCCCAACTATGCCGACGCCTACTTTAATTACGCTCTTCTGCTGGTTGAGTTAAACGATGTTGAAGAGGCCAAGAACAACTTGGAAAAGGTAACGGAAATCAATCAAAACTACGCGGAAGCTTATTACCACAAAGCTCGCTTACTCACTAATCCGGACGACTTTGAAGAAGCCCGAAAGAACTTTGAAACCGCCATCGACATACGCCCGGACTTCATCGATGCCTTGTATTACATGGGTAAACTGCTTTCCGGTGGAGTAGCCACGGATAAGGAAGGCGTAATCATAGATTCCACTGATCTACCAGAAGCGAAGGATCATTTCCTTAAAGTTCTGGAGCTTGAAAAAAAGCATCCTAAAGCACTCTACAATATTGCTAAGATACTCTCTCTGGAAGGCGACCACAAGCAAGCTCGCGAAAGACTGGAAAAGGCCATATCAATCGATCCGGAATACTCGAAGGCACATTTTTCCCTCGCTCACATTCTTGGCGAATTAAATTTCTCGACCGAGGCCAAAAAGCATTTCATCGAATCCATTAAGCATTATGAGAAGAATGCCCCTGCCCATTTTCGACTTGGTCTGATTCTTCGCAACGAAGGAAATGACAAAGAAGCTTTGGAGAATTTTAAAAAAGCGGTGGGTTTTGACCCCGAGCACGCTGAAGCCCACTATCACCTTGCCTGGTTACTCTCTCCGGACGAAGATTCCGCACCCGCCAAAAAGCACTTTTACCGAGCTCTTGAAATTGATCCCGAATTTGCCCTAGCCTACTTTCACTTGGCTGGTCATCTCGAACGAACCAACGAGCTCACCGAGGCCAAGATGCACTATCAAAAAGCATCGGACGTAGACCAGAATTACGTTGAAGCCTATTTCAATCTTGCGCGCATTCTCACGACTCCAGCCGAATACGATCAAGCCGTTCGCAACTACGAAACGGCAATTGAAATTGACCCTTCGCACGCTAAAAGTCACTACTGGCTGGCAAAAATACTGGCTGGGGGCGAAAGGCTAACCGCCGATGGCACCTTGGTTAAAGAACCCAAATTAGATATTGCCGAACACCACTTTCGTCGTGCTATAGAAATTGACCCTAAGTATGCAAAGGCGCACTTCCGTTTAGGGCTATTGTTAAGGGAGTTGAGGCATTACGCAGATGCATTCAAGCACTACTCGGAAGCTTTAAGGATTAATCCGAGCTATTCGGAAGCCCACTATCGTATGGCAGTTCTTCTTATGGATCCTGCCGCCTCTAAAGATTTACTTCCCAAAAAACCAACTGTTTCGGCAAAAAAAGAAACTTCTTCTTCGAAACCCAAAACCAAGGGGAAGTCTCGGTCTGTCCCTAAGAAAAAATAGTGTAACTGGAGTTGGATCGTGATTCATCCCGATGCTCTTGGTCACCTAGAAAAGGCCATCGCCCTTGACCCCAACCATCTTGCTGCTCGTCTTGCGCTAGCTGATCTTTACCGGCAAGAAAATCTTTTGGATGAAGCCAAGGACATCCTTTTAAAAGCGATTGCAGGGGAGACGGATGTTCCTGTCGCTCACTTTGCTCTAGCGGAAATATTAATTGATGAAGGACAGGAAGAGCAGGCAATTAAGCACCTTTTGGAAGCAACCTCTGGAGATCTCGCTGATTCAGCGTCACGTTTTCGACTGGCAGAGCTTCTTGCGGCAAAGGGGCAAATAAAGGCTGCGGCTGATCAACTTGAAAATGTCATTAGCCTAGACCACCTCAATGGTGAAGCCCATTTCCGTCTCGCAACTTTTCTGGAACACCCTGACGATTTCGACAGAGCCAAGCTTTTGCTCGAAATATCGATCGATCTCTTACCCGAGGACCCTCGCCCTTGCTTTCATCTTGCCCAGTTACTCGACAAGGGTGAAAAATCTGATCGCGAAGGCAATATATTCAGAGAATCTGATTATACTTCTGCAAAGCAACGCTATGAACAAACACTGCGTTTAAGTCCGAGTCATGGTCCCGCTAATTTTCGATTGGGCGTTATGTTCGAAGGCGAAGGAAATATCCGAGCCGCAATCGATTGCTATAACAAAGCGGCAAAAGTGAAAGGTATTGCTGGAGATGCTTACCTTTGCCTAGCGAGACTTGCACTTGCAGAGAACGACAATGTAAAAGTGGAAAATTTTCTAACTCTCGCCATTCGAGAACCCGAAGTTAAGGGACAATCTCTTCTGGAAAGAGCAGAGGTGTTTATCGAGCAAGGTAAGACAGATGCAGCCAAGAAAGACTTAATGGAGGCTTTGAGCACATTCGAGAAAGACGAGAAGAAATTCAGGGAAGACTCGGACGTTGCCGCCGACAACGCAAATTTCATTAGAGCGCGACGTCGTTTGGAAAAGGCCGAGAATGCTCGGCGTTCCCAATCCCCTGCATTATGTCATTTGGCAAAGATTGAGGTGATGGGTGGAAGCAATGAAAAAGCAATTCAGCTTCTAGACAAAGCGGTTGCCAAATCGCCGGCATTCGCTCCAGCCCGTTACGAACTCGCCATTCTTCTCGACGACAGTAATCGAGCAAACGAAGCAACCAGACACTACGAAGCTGTCGTTCAAGCCGAATGGGTTCATCCCCCCGCCCATTTTCGATTAGGTGAAATTGCTCTTGCTGGAAAAGACCTCAATAAAGCAGAGATGCACTTCCTTATTGTTACCGATCTTGAACCTTCCCATGCAAAAGCGAACGCCTATCTTACACAGATTGCCGCATCAAAGTTCAAAAACGAGACATAGCGACATTATTTTCTTGGATTGTCTTTACTGTGGGCAGTTATGCTGAACGGTAAGCTCGATAGATACAAGGCTCCAAGCGAAAAAAGAAAGATCCAAGGTTCCTTTGAAAA
>TARA_B110000438_G_scaffold59499_1_pt1 | contig 16230 bp, 16 predicted proteins | sample TARA_B110000438 | Tara Oceans TARA_B110000438 (sample SAMEA4398413) | marine metagenome | biome: Polar Biome; feature: [MES] marine water layer (ENVO:01000295) within the mesopelagic zone...; material: water (ENVO:00002006), including particulate matter (ENVO:01000060) such as...... | reverse complement strand
ACCATCATTTTTAAAGGATCGAATTTAGGAAAAGTTAACCAAGATTTAAAACGATGCCAATGGCTTTTTTTCTTACCTGGTGCCATATCTGAAATACCAAAAGAACAAACACGGCCGCCAGAACCCAAACATCTATAAGATTTCATTAGATTCTCACCGCCTATAGGGTCTAAAACTAAATCTACACCTTTATTATCAGTCCAATCCATTATTTCTGCCAAAAAATCATTCCGATCTACTGGAAGAACTCCTCTTTCCCTAACAAAATCATGCTTTTCCGGTGAACAAGTACCAAATATTGTTTTAGCTCCAGCTATTTTAGCTAATTCTATAGATGCTAAACCTATCCCTCCTGCAACACCATGAATCAATATGCTTTCATTCTTTTGCAAAGCTCCAGGATGGATTATCATCAAGTAAGAAGTAAGATAAACTGCAGGAAAGGCTGCCGCAACTTCAAAAGAGATATTATCTGGAATCTTAAAAACACCACCTACTTTGGAAACTATGTGTGTAGAATAACCTCCATTTGTTCCCGAACCTACTACTCGATCGCCAATTTCATATTCTTTAACATCGGGGCCAATTTCATGAATTGTGCCTGATACTTCCATACCTGGAGTAAAAGGAGGTTTAGGAGCTCCAGGATACAAACCCATACGGGAAAGAATATCTGCAAAATTTATTCCAGCTTTAGAAACACGAATGCAAACCTCACCTGGGCCTGGTATTGGCGTTGGCAATTCCTGAATTTTTAAGTTTTCAGGAGAACCATATTTTGTAACGACTACAGATTTCATCAATCGTCCTCGTAATAATAATCCAAACCAAGATGAGTAATAAGCGCCTCACCCATTAAATGGCGAAGTGTATTTTCTAATTTAGCTTTTTGTGCAAATAAATCATGTACTGGATATAAATCAGGTTTACACATTGGTGATTTGAAATAAAAAGACAACCATTCTTGAATTCCATGCATTCCTGAACGTTGTGCCAAATCTAGGAAGAGTGCTAAATCAAGTACTATTGGAGCTGCAAGTATAGAATCTCTACACAAGAAATCCACTTTAATCTGCATAGGGTACCCTAACCAACCTTTGATATCAATATTATCCCATCCTTCTTTGTTATCACCTCGAGGTGGATAATAATTAATGCGAACTTTATGATATAAGTCTCCATACAATTCAGGATACTTTTCAGGTTCGAGGATTTGTTCAAGAACGCCTAATTTAGAAACCTCTTTTGTCTTAAAAGATTCAGGATCATCTAGAACTTCACCATCTCTGTTACCTAAAATATTAGTTGAAAACCAACCATCAATACCCAATTTTCTAGCTTTGAATCCTGGAGCTAAAATTGTTTTCATTAAAGTCTGTCCCGTCTTGAAATCTTTACCTGCAATTGGAGTTTTTTCTTTGGCAGCTAGTGAATACATTGCTGGAAAATCTACTGACAAGTTAGGAGCTCCATTAGCATAAGGTATTCCTTCTTTTAGTGCTGCATACGCATAGAGAATTGAAGGCGCCATGGCAATGTCATCATCATCTAATGCCTTTTCAAATGATTCGATTGAACCGTAAACAGAATTATGAGGATCTTGATAAATCTCAGTACTACCGCACCAAATCATAACGGCTCTATCTAAATTATTTTTTTCTTTAAAGTCACGTATATCTTGGCGTAAAGCCTCAATTCGAGCTCTGTGACCTTTAACTGATTTAATGTAAGTCCCATCTAATTTCTTGACAAAATTCTTGTCAAAAACTGCTTTCATAGGTTTGATAATAGATAACTCTGATTTGAGTTGATTAAGTAACTCTTTCTCAATAACACCTGCTTTTACAGCTGCTTCATAACAATTATCCTCAAATATATCCCAACCTCCAAAAACTAAATCATCTAATTTAGTCAAAGGTACAAAATCTTTGATATTTACCTCACGATTCTCATTCCTTTTTCCTAACCGTAATAAACCCATTTGTGTTATAGAACCTATTGGACTTGAAAAACCATTACGAATTGCCAATGTTCCAGCTATGAATGTGGTACTCACAGCCCCTAGTCCAGGCATAAGAACACCTAGTTTACCTTTGGAATCTTCTATCTTTGCAGGACTATTGATAGCAGTCATGGGATAAATAATGTATTAGGTGATTATATTAACAATTATAGTTATTCATAAATTACTGAAAGACAGGTTAATGAACCATCTCCAGCTTTGAATTGAGACATTTCCATGTAATGTAAATTAAGGCCTTTGTCTATTAAAATTTTAGAAGTTCCCTCATAACCCTTAGAAACCATTACATCATTTCCAAATGAAATTACATTGGCACCATAAGCTTCCTCACTAGGAACTAAAAGAATTTCTACACCTTCTGGGAAATCTGACGACTTAAACCAACCTTCAGGGGCAAGAAGTACACCTGGCATAGGTGAAGTACAAACTGAGATTAGATGGAGTGATTTTTTAGGAACTTCAATAATATGTAAATCGAATCCTCTAAATTCAACAAAATCTTTCAAATTTTGAATTCCTTGATTATTAGTACGGCTGCTATGCCCAACTAAAAATTTATCTCCCAATTGAAATACATCACCTCCATCCATTCGCCCTCCTGGATTCATAAATTCTAACTTTAGATCTCCATCCAAAGCCTCTACGATGGCGTTTTTTTCACCCAATCGAGAGTCGTGACCTGCATTTGTAATAAGTGCTGAATCTCCAGCTATAATTGCATGATCTTCAACAAAACAACAATCAGGGTAATCTATATGGGAATCTAATTCTTTAACCGTTAATCCTAATTCTCTTAATTTCAAAACATATGCTAAGTGCTGTTGTTTTGCTTCCTCTAAATCAGTTGGACCATTGCCAAAGAATGATGCCAATGCTTTTTCATATGAGTTTGAAACGCCACGTACTATAGCTTTCACAATAAAGGCCCCAAAATTAATGGCAGCATAACTGTTGCATCGCCCTCAACTGTTATTCGCCTTGCCTTAGGCTGAACTTTACCCCAAGAAACAGCTTCTCTAACTCTAGCACCACTAAGAGAACCATCCCATTCGGGAGCAGTAGTTACTTGAACGGCATAATCTAATCCTTCTCTAAATTGATTCCACCAAATAGTATGATGTTTAGATATACCTCCACCAACCATCAAAGCTCCAGTACTTTCAGCTTCATGCACTATATCAGACAATTCGTTTTCTTCTGCAAATAAATCTAATGTAAAGTCTCGGTGATCTTGCCAAAATAACCACAATTGTGAGCCTACTGCCCCATCTGTGGGACCTGGAACAAAAACTTTAACATTTTTTCTAGCACAGACAGCTAAGAAAGATTCGGAACCATTTTTTTCTTCTGCTAAACGAAGACCTAATTCACGCCATATCTTCCATGGAATCCAACGACTATCTTGTTCATATAATTCTTTTAAAATTGGTCGTATCCATTTTTCAATAGGAATACCATAAGAATCATCTGGAACTAAAACATTTCCAAGTCGATTAACTCCTTCTTCACGTAACTTTTGATCATCCATGACAAAATCTCCGTGATAATAATCTGCCAAGATTCGAGCGATATCATGATCTAGAGTTCCACAAGTAGTAACTACAACATCAATAATATCATTCTCTATTAATTGTCTAAGAAGACCACGAGTACCTGTTGCCATTATGTCTGCTGGAAATGAAATAAATTTGGTACAATTCCCTTTTTGCATATCTTGAAGAATAGATGTTGCTGTAGCTATTTTTGTTGCTACAAAACCACCAGCTTCACTAAACTGTGAAATTAATTCAGATAATTTTGTATTTGTATCAATATGAATGTCTTTTACTGGTATTTTACGCATCCTTAGTCAATCCACATGTACCACAAATGTATTTGTCTCCATCAAGAACTAAGTTACCTTCGTCACACTCTGAACAAGGTATTTCCTCATTAGGTGAAGGATCGGCATTTCTTTCCTCATCCTCTTCATCATGTAAGGCTACAGCTACAACAGTCTCTTTTTCATCAACAGACATCACTTTGACCCCTCTACCTACTCTTGCAATCTGCCTTATACTTTCGATATGTGTACGAATTACTTTACCAGATGAAGTTGTTGCTAATATTTGATTTGCTTGTCCGGGAGTGAAAGTTGCTATCACATGGCCGCTCTTAGCATCCACTTTAATATTTTTGACCCCTTTAGCTCCTCTCTTGGTAAGACGATAATTACTCGCACTAGCCCTTTTACCATAGCCTTTTTCAGTAATGGTTAGTAAAATATCCTCTTCATTAACTAAGGTCATGCCTATAACTTCATCTTTCTCTTTCAAACGCATACCTATTACTCCTTGACCGTTACGTCCAACTATTCTAACTTCTCCTTCTGAGAAACGATTCGCCATCCCTAACTTGGTTGCAAGCATAACCTGACTATCTCCTTCTGAAATATCTACCCCTATTAATTCGTCATTTTCTTTGAGAGTAATAGCCCTAAAACCTTGGTCACGAGCCCAAGCTCTTTCTATTCTTGAAGAATATTCTTCTAAACGAGTTTTCTTAACGATACCATTTCGGGTTGCAAATATGAAATAATGACCCTCACCAGTTAGATTAGCTACCGGTAACATACAAAGAACCTTCTCATCTTTAGATTGACGACCCTCATCTAATTTTTGAAGAAGCTGGACTAACGGAGTTCCCTTTGAATAACGTGAAACATCAGGTATCTGCCAAGCTTTTAGGAAATACATACTTCCTGCAGTTGTAAAGAAAAGTAAATGATCATGTGAACCCATAGAATATATTTCAACTGGGAAATCGCCCTGTTTAGCCTTAATTCCAATTCGACCTTTGCCACCTCTATGTTGTGCTTGATATTCATCCAAATCAACGCGTTTAATGTATCCTTCATGTGTTCTCATTACAACTACTTGTGAACGAGGAATCAAATCTTCAGTGGCTAAATCCCCATCAAAATCCGAAATTAACGTCCTTCTTTCGTCCCCATATTTTCCATTCAGTTGAGATAACTCTTCTTTGATAATTGTCAACACTTTAGAGGAATCAGCTAAAATTGAATTTAAGTCATCCATTATTGCTTTTAATTCTTCTAACTCCTTTTTCCGTTCTTCAGCATCTTGCCTAGATAACTGATACAAGCGCATGTCGGCAATCGCTTTAGATTGGACTTCACTAAGTGAGAACTCTGTTTGAAGACCAGCTATTACTGAATCTCTGCCGGCCGAATTTCTGATGAAGGCTATTACCTCATCCATTTGTGAAATTGCAAGTAATAATCCTTCCACTATGTGAGCCCTTTCTTGAGCTTTCTTTAATCGATGTTGAGTTCTTTTGGTTACTATTTCTTTACGATGTTCAAGATATACTTCTAACAAATCGATTAAGCTCATTCGCCTAGGTTGGCCTTTGACTAATGCTACATTATTAATTGCAAAACTTGTTTCTAACACAGAATGTTTATACAATTGGTTTTCAACAATCATTGGAGCTGCATCACGTTTTAATTCAAAAACAACACGCATTTCAGTCTGGTCTGATTCATCACGAATATCTCTAATTCCTTCAATTTTTTTATCACGCACCATCTTAGATACATCCTCTAAAAGACGATTCTTTTGAACTAAGAATGGAATCTCAGTGACTACCAAATATTCATTCTTCTCAGTAGATTCATGTTTAACAGTACCTCGTAATTTAACTGAACCTTGACCTTTGGTGTATGCATCAAAAATGCCTTTACGTCCCATAATGGTGCCGCCTGTAGGAAAGTCCGGACCTGGTAGTACTTCCATAATCTCAGCTAAAGATACTGACGGATTATCAATCAGTAAATTTATAGCTTCAGATACTTCGGATAGATTATGAGGTGCCATATTCGTAGCCATACCTACTGCAATACCTGAAGAGCCATTCACTAGAAGACCAGGTAAAAGTCCTGGAAGAACTGTAGGCTCTTGCAAAGAACCATCATAATTATCTCTAAACGATACAGTTTCTTCATCAAGATCCGATAAAACGGTATCTGCAATAGTAGCTAAACGAGATTCTGTATAACGCATTGCTGCTGCTTTATCACCATCTATCGAACCAAAATTTCCTTGGCCATCAACCAAAGGATATCTTAAAGAAAAACCTTGAGCCATACGCACCATTGTATCGTATATGGCTTGATCACCATGAGGATGGTATTTACCCATCGTATCTCCGACAATTCTGGCAGATTTCTTATACGGTGAACGAGATCCTGAACCCATCTCTTTCATAGCATAAAGCACTCTACGATGTACTGGTTTTAGACCATCTCGAGCATCAGGGAGTGCACGCCCCACAATAACCGACATTGCATAATCTAGGTAGGATTTACGCATCTCTTTCTCTAAGCTTATCTTCAAAATTGTGTCATTGTTTTCAGTGGTCAAAATTTAGCCTCAAATCAGTAGTTAATGCTATGAATAAACCCCCTTAAAAGGGACTCCCCTGACACTCTTGTGGCCCCACCCCTAAACATTATAGTTGTAAACTCTAAAAAAAATGAAGATTTTAATGATAGACATCGACGATTAATTGCAAAAATAGCTCCTATTTGCATAGCCTATGATTTTCACTTAACTTTGGTTAATTACCAGATAAAGGATACTGCACTAAATTTTGCCAAAGAAATAGCCCCTGCAACTAGCATAGGAAGTAGTGGTGAAAAATTAATAACTTTAGCACAAAAAGGCAAACTACAAATTACCGAATTACCTCTTGCTACTAATTTTGGTAAAATAATTATTTGTACTTCAAGACCAAATAAAGAAAAAAATACTGACATCGTCAAAATTGCTGAATTATCTAAAGAAACTAAAATTGCACTCATATTTGGAACTGATGAAATCCGTAATAAAAATATTAATAAATTATTAGAAAACTCAGACCATCACTGTGATATAAGTACGAAACACATTAAGTTAGAATTAGATACCGAAATCGGAGCAATTACAAGTATTATTCATAAAATCAGAACAACTTAAGGGCTTCTTCGATACGACCTAGCTCTATACCTGTACTTTGCTGACCGCAAACGGCACCATTGGAAGAAGATACAACTCCAGCACCAACTAGAGGCATACCAAAATTGACAGTACCATCTATGATTGGAATGCCGAGTATTTTTTCCATAATAGTTCTTTCATCATCTGAAATATCAGGATGGCAGAGCCCGCCTTTATTGTTTATACATCCAATCATACCTAAAATATCCATTTGATTTAATGAAATCGCCTTAATTTTAATACCTAAAACTTCCTCGGCAGATTTTATTGATCTTGAACTTAAGTTTTCATTACAAAAACCTCCATTATCATTAATCAAGAAATTATTTCCATTTGCATTGGAGCGATCAGATAGTATTCCAAATTTTAAATTGAAATTATCTGAAATTGATTCAAATTTCTCAACTTCAAGTGAAGTTACTAAGTTAGAAACTAAAATACCATGATTGTTCATAGCTAGTAACGTCCCTAAAACACTACTGCCACCTATTGTTATCACCTCAAATTTAGTACCTAAAGCCTCAGAAATAGCTTCCATGTCATCTTCAGGTATGCCGGGAGGGATGAGTGTTAAATTGTCATTCGTAGCGCAAAAAACCCCTGAATAAGGACTGTTGAAAAGATTCTTTTGAATTAATGCCATGATGCCTATTCGGCAAGATGTACAATTACGCTGCCATCTTCGAATTTTAAAGCTCTAACTCTAACTTTGGAAGGAGGTTTTTCGATTCCTTTAGACCAAATATATTGATTTACTGGCGGATCGATAAATAATTGCTTATCCTCTCCACTTCCACGGCGAGCATCTGAGGATTTTCTCAAAACTTCACCATCTCTTTCAGGTTTCATGTGTCTTGTAACGAAATCTTCAACAATACGCATAGCTACTGGAGCTCTTCGTGTACGAGGCACTTTGTGCAATTTACGTAAAGGTATAGTGTACAATCTCTCCTGCATTAATTCGTCATCTGCCATATTTCATCACCTATGTAGTTTACCACGACGCCAAAAGTGACGTTTTGGATGGTTAGTAAACCTACGATTAGTTCGTTGAATAACCCAAGCTGGAACTCTACGATTACGCTTAACCAATTTATTCAAACGCAACTTTTTACCGTAAACTTTCCTACTTGACATTAGTATTTACTGAGTGAACTCATCTCCTTTTGTAAATTCTTCTTAACTGCAAATGCAGTATTATCTAATATTGATTGTCCTTTAGGTGTTAAACCACGCCCACCTTGTTTTGATTTAACTATGAAACCTGCAGTTTCAAGTTGTTGCATAATTGATCTAAGAATCTTACGACCTCCGCCAAGACTTCTATTTGGCTTTGAACCTCTGTCACGAGGTCCAGAATAATGCTTTGATAAGCGTTCAGTTCCAATTGGACCATTAATTCCAATCTTTCTCAATACTGATGCTGTCCGGTAATACCACCAATCTGGCTGAGTAGGAGCTTTTTCCTTGTGAACTGCAGTCTTTACAAAATTAGACCAATCTGGAGGAGATATGGCGTCATCGCTCTTTAATGTGTTGGCAAGTGCGCCAACTAAATGTTCTCCAGGTACGTCGTATTGTGTTGTCACGTGAATAAGTCCTCAACGGGGATGACGCGCCACACGGACTATATTATAAACTTAAGCCTAATTGAAATATTAATGGAAAGAGTTAAAAAATATCTTAAAGAACACAACACTATGACGCTAGCCACCGTCGGTAAAAAAGGTATTTCTGCTGCCGCAGTATTTTATTCTGAAACAAATCATTGTGAGTATTTACTCTTTATTAGTAGTCCAAACTCGGAACATATAGCAAATTCGAATGTTGAAAAAAAATGTGCAGTGACCATACAAAATGATGGACTGGATTGGGAAATTATTAAAGGACTCCAGCTAAAAGGAAGTGTAGAATTAGCTAATCAAAAGGATTGGAATATTTACTTTAAAAAATTCCCATACATTAAAGACAATAAAACCCTTTCTAAATCTTTAGAAAAAGTAAAATTGTATAAATTCATTATTTCATGGGCTAGGCTCATAGATAATTCAAAAGGTTTTGGAAATAGAGAAGAACATAACTTTTAATTTAATCTGCAAAAATACCACTTGTATGGAAATACCAAATAAGAGATACAAAAAGAACTATTAATATTCCTATTATAACAAAACCTAAGGTATTACCTATAACTGGAAAAATAAACAAAACAAAAAGACCTACTAAAAAAGTCCAAAAAAGTAAATACAACAGATATACGTGTGGTGCCAATTCGGGATCTCTAGCGGCATCTAATGTGAATAAAAGTTTCCAATTCATAAATTACTTAAAAGAATATACTAATTACCTTTTGGGGTACGTATTGAATCAACAAAACCTTGATCTATTAACCCTCTACCAACCAATGCCGTATAATTGACTAACAAGATTACCACAATACCTGAAATTATGACTATCAAATGTGAAATAAAGCCCACGTTCTTAATATCACTTACAAAAGAAGTGCCTCCTGACGCAAGAAAAAAACTACTTGCCCCATATGCCGCTGTGAATGAAATTGCGTACAAAATAACATTATAACGATTCATAAAGTTCCTTTTCTGAATCCCTTCTTTATTTTTTCTTCTCTCAGAACGAAGAGTCTGAGCCGAAAGTGAATATATGACTAACATAATTGTGATAATCATAAATACTAAATCAAATACAAAATTAGGTTGACTTTCACGAGAATAAAGCATAACTCCCAAATGATATGCTAAGAAGCTCCAATAGCCTATTGCAAAGTAACCTGAGAAAACCGAAACCATAGGATCTGACCAATTTTTAGAATTCATCCGATTTAATAAATAAAATGTTAAGGAACCCAGTGTAGTTAACATAACAAACCAAATAATCTTGAATGTAAGACTGAAAGTAATGCCCTGCATTTCTAATATTAGAAATATGCCAAAGCCAATTATTGCCCAAAAAATTGGAGAAATTGCATTCATATATTTTCCAAAATTCGAACTATTCTTACTACTTACTTTAACCATTTTTTTAAGTGCAATTTCTTTGAATGGAACACGCATCCACCAAGCTTGTGCAAACTGCCAGATTATAAATATAAGAATTAAAGCTAATGATAAGATATCTCGTAAACTCTCACCATATTCTGTAAATTCAAAGATGCAATATATTAGTAGAGATATGGAAAAAGACAAAACCATAGGAATCAAAAGGATTTTTCGATAGGAGCCTACAGAATAATTCTTTACATAATCAAAACGCATTAAGAAAGCAGTGATTAGATAGCCCCCTGAAAACCCAAAACCCATAACTAAAATTAAATTAATGAATAATTGATTTGAACTTTGACTAAGAAATCCTAAAAGAATTAGAAATAAGGATAGCGAAAGGGCATGTGGTGCTGTTTTTCTAGAAAAAATAACTTCCAAAATATCAAAACTGGTGATTATTTTATGACTTTGTGAGTCTCTATTATCGGAAGGGGGCAATTCGTTTTCCAATTCAATTTTTTCTTCCATTACCTCGATATCCTCTTGAGTTAAATTTTTTTTCAGGTAAAAAAAAGCATGTAATTCTTGATATCTCTAAGGCATATGCTGTTTTTACTAACTTACCTCCATGTAAATTAATCGCTTTAATTTTCGTATTTTTGCCCTCGAGACGAACTGTATTTCCTACATGAAACTCTTCCTCAGCATCAAATTCCTGTTTAACTGAAATCGTAGCATCTCCATCATGTATTGCAAATCTAACCCTAGCGTGCGTAGCTCTTTTGGCCCAAACTATGGGATTGTCTTGTGAATATGCTGAAGGTGGACGCTTACCGTCTAATTCTAGACCAGTAATCAGAATTAAACCATCTGGATGTGGTCGAGTTTCCCCCACAATAATAACAATTCCTCTATCTACATGCATAATTCCATTCTCGGTTATATCTTCATTAGAAATTCGTAATCGTAATTCTAACGGCAGTTCTTCTCTAATTTCTGTAGGGCCAGTAGTATTACATTCTGAACATGTAACAACCCCCTGAAAACTAAAACCTTTTTTAGAAGATGTGCGGCTTTTTAGAACTTTATGTGGGCACTCTTCTTCACACATCTCGCAAAATATCCAGATTTCTTCCATTAGTGCTTAAAGTGCCTCATTCCTGTAAATACCATAGCCATTCCATTTTCATTTGCAGCATCTATAACTTCTTGGTCGCGTAAAGAACCACCTGGTTGTATAACTGCAGTTATTCCTGCTTTTGCAGCCTCATCAATTCCATCTCTAAATGGGAAAAAAGCATCTGAAGACATCACTGTACCCTCTGCATTAGGAATTGATTTAAAAGTTGCAATTTTTACTGAATCTATACGAGACATTTGACCTGCACCAATACCTACAGTACTTTTCTGTCGAGAAAATACTATCGCATTGCTCTTAACGTGCTTAACTATTCTCCAACCAAATTGCAATCCATCTAATTCTTCTTTAGTCGGATGGCGCTCAGTTACAACTTTGCAATCAGAGATATCTATAGTAGCTTCATCTGATTCCTGCATAAGCCAACCTTGATCCAATGAACGTAAGCTAAAACTTCTCTCATAATTGTCAAGTGAACCTGTTTCTAATACTCTTAAATTTTCTTTTTGAGATAACATTTTACGAGCTTCTAAATTAAATGAGGGAGCTATAACTCCTTCTTTAAAAGAGGATATAATATTTTTTGATAATTCACCATCTACCTCTCGATTGAGAGCTATAATACCTCCAAAAGAGCTCATAGGATCTGTATTTATTGCTAATTCATAAGCATCAACTAGATTATCGGCACTGGCTGCACCGCAAGGATTGTTGTGTTTAACAACAATAACTGTTGGTTCTTCAAATTCAGTAACCATTGCTAAAGCTGCATCAAAATCAAGAAGGTTATTGTAGCTTAGCTGCTTTCCTTGTATTTGCTCTGCATTTGAAACTGAAGGCGTTGTACTTAATAAGTCAGAATAGAAAATAGCTGATTGATGGGGATTTTCACCATATCTCAATGGAGGACTGCCCAGCCCAGTAACATGTAAAGAAGAAGGAAGATCTTCTTCACCAAATCTAGACCCTAATTCAGACTGTATTGTAGCATCATATTCAGCTGTATGGCGAAAAGCTTTCAATGCTAAATCTTGTCTTTGTAATAAATTTAGACCACCCTGCTTAATTTCATCAACAATCCAATCATAATCCTTAGCATCAGTAACAACTGCAACTCTAGAATGATTCTTAGCAGCAGCTCTCAATAAACTTGGACCGCCTATGTCTATCTGTTCAATAATTGAATTTAAATCTAAATTTTTAGATATTGCCGCCCTAAAAGGATATAAATTACAAATTACCATATCAAAAATTTCAATATTATGTTCTTCGACCTCTTTCTTATCTTCATCTCTAGCAAGAATACCTCCAAAAATTAGAGGATGAAGTGTTTTTACACGCCCACCCATCATTTCTGGGAAATTCGTAACTGTATCTACAGTTGTAACATTTATTCCTTCATTGGAAATGACCTGTGAAGTTCCACCAGTTGAGACTATCTCAATATCTAATTTGTTTAATTCTTTTGCTAAATTTACAATATTAGTTTTATCACTGACGCTGATTAAAACACGAGATACGGTTCTTCTCTCCATATTATCTGAACTGTTTGTCATTAAATATATAAATAATTAAGTACTATCTGGGAGTTTTTTAAGGAAATCTCCAGGAAGTTCTTTAACAAGATATACTGTAGTTCCTGCCTTCATTATTGCACAATCGGCTTCTTCAGCTGCCCTTACATCGACTAACAATACTATCGGCTTACCAATTATATGGCGGCCAGCTTCCAATGCATTTAATCGTGTACTTGAAAGATGAACCATATTTCTATCTCCTGGATACAAGCCATGTTCAATATATTCTATTGAATCATCTTTTGAACAAGCGAAGTAAAGGTGTTCTGGATTTTTATCAGTTGGCAAATCTAAGTCTAAATCTAAAGTATGAGCATAAGTTGCTCTTAACCTACCATTTTTTAACTGGTATCTACCTTTAGGATCAGTTTCTACGACTGCTTGTAAATGTTTAGTTTCAAGATAATGGAAATGACGTCTTTGGGACTTGACGGCATCAATAAATTCTGATGCTTCAATCCAGCCTTGCTTGTCCATCTCAAGATCAAATCTATCCGGAAAATGGCGCAATACACCGGCCATTACTCTTCCAAATTGATCTAAATGTCTTGGGGACATTACTAAAACTCCATCCTCTCCACTTAATGGGCATTTTTCACCTCGGAAAAAGCCGTGTCCATACTTAACTTCCTCTTTCAAAGGAACTGTTGGATTTCTACGCATGAGTATCCATTGCAACGGGTCTGTATAATATTAGTTCTGATACTGACTATTTACGCTGAAAAGTTGTCTGAACAGAACTTGTATTTGAAGAATCCATAATATTAGAGCCCGTTAATTCTTCAGTAGTTGGCACATCAATTTCTATCCGACCAGCTGAAAAAAGATCGTGCATCTTCTGTTCTTTATCTCGACTACTCCAAAAAGCAGCTTCATCTCTACTCCCTTTCGTAACAAAAATAAAAACTTCACCTGGCCTGTTACGTCCAGTTCTACCTCGCCTTTGAATCATACGTATAGCTGACGAAACGGGTTCAAAGAATACAACTACATCCGTAGAAGGTATATCTAAACCTTCTTCACCAACTGAAGTAGCTACTAGAATATTGAATTCGTCTTCTCTAAACTTATCCAATATTTCTTTCTGTTGTTTCTGCGTCATCCCTTTATCACCTACACGAGAACTCTGGCCAACAAAACGAATTGGTTTAGCCCCTTCTATCTTTTCTAAATGCTCTACGATCAATGTTGCCGTATGTCTTATTTCTGCAAAAACAATAAAACGAGAAGAACCAGAATGGATCTGAACTTCAATTAACTCAAGTAAACGGTCTAATTTTGGATGATCAGTAGGATTAGAAATTGCGATTTTATTAGCTATTTTCCAATCTGAATTTGATGCTAGCCACTTATTAGCTCGACTTCCTTTTTTCTTATCCTTAGCATCTTTTTCTATTCGGGAAGTATAATCCAAGAATTGAAGCATACCTTGCGTTTCAACCGTTAAAATAGCATGTGCAACTTTCATTGCCATTGCTTGGGTTGTCATCATAGTAAATGTTTGAGGAGGGGTGTTTGGTTTAGTTTTCATATAGGTCATTTGCAATCTTCTCCCAGCTTCTATCAACATTGTAGTTGATACTTTTCTTGGCCTATCTATTGCTCCTTGTTTGTACAATTTACCACAAAGATAATCCTGTAATTTTCTCAATTGATTTGCAATGTCTATAACGCTAATCGGCATCTCTATACGAATCCATCGTGTCTTTATTGGTTGAATATATGAAATTACATCGGGATCGGTATCGTCCCTATTTTCCACGGCTGAAAGCCCTAAATCACGACATAATCTAATGATTTCTGGCTTAGAACTTCCTGGTGAGGCAGTCATACCTATTGCTAGATGATTTTTAGAAACTGCCGAATAATGATGGCCAATTGATACGTATGCATAATTCCCAACTGCTCTATGAGCTTCATCAAAAATAACAAGAGAAAAATCCTTGAGGTTCATACGTTCATTTTCTATATCTTTTGAAACAACTTGAGGTGTTGAAACTATAATTTTTGAAGAACCCCATAAAGGCTTACGGAGATTGGGCGCAATAGCTCCAGTGAAAAGATTAATCTCTACATCTAGAAATTTATTAAGAAAATCAGCATGTTGTTGGGCAAGAGGTTTTGTAGGTGCCATCAAAAGAATTTGACCCTGCTCTAATCTTTCTAAGATAACTCTAAGAGCTACGACTGTTTTACCCATACCTGTTGGCAAAATTACGAGCGTGGATTGTTCAAGACAAGCTTCCGAGATATTTGCCTGATATTGTCTATCTTCTAAAGGACCATCTTTCAAAAATTTATGATTAAAGACCTTCATTATTAAGTTATGACTTTTTCGAAGCTTTTTTTGGAGCTTTTTTCCGTAGTGTTTCTATTAATTTACTTGCAGTTCCCTGACGACCTCCAGATAAATCACTATAACTAGTAACATTTACTAAATTACAAGCTCCGGCCTCTTCAAGATCGGCTTTTTTTGCCAAATTCTTAATAAAATTAATTTGTTTAGGGCTAGGTGACTTAGGTACTGAATCTGTTTTATCACGTAATAATCCGATTAATTGGCTTGCTGTTCCTGCTTTGCCTCCAGATAATTTTTCAAATTTAGAAATTCCAACTAAATTACATGCTGATTTCTCATCAAGTTCTAATGATTCAGCGAGACTTTGGGCATAGGACAACTGTTTAGCTGATGCTGGAAGTGGAATATCCTCTGTAGCATTTTTGAGACTATCTATAACTTCCCCTATTCTCTCACCATTCATTGTCAGTGGATCTTCTTTACCTGTTATTTTTTCTAATTCAGAATCTGATACTAATGAGGCTAATCTAATATAATAATCTAACTGACGTTTAGTAGGCGTCTCTTTCTTTTTCTCTACGGCTTTATCATGAAGCTGCTTAAATGAATTAACAAAACCATCCCATACTGTTGCGCCACTTTGTTTTCCAGTTTCGATCTGATCCAATTCAGATTCCATTGTTGAAGTAAATGAAGGCGAAAATAAACTCATTTGTTCTTCGTCTGAATTGTAAAAGGGTATTACTTCATCGCAAAGCATGACTCCTTGGTCAGTCGGCTTAAGCCTACCTTTATCATCACTGCAATACTTACGATCTAATAACTTTTTTATTGTTGCCGCGTATGTTGAAGGCCTTCCTATTCCTTCTGACTTCATTAAAGCTACAAGTCCGTGCTGAGTGTATCGTGAAGGTGGTTTAGTTTTGTCCTCAATTAATCTAGGATTCTCTTCTGTATCGTCTAACTTAATTGCTTTCCCCTCTAATATTTCAGGTTTGGGAGGTGTTGTAGCTGGTGCTTTCTGTATTGCCTCAAAAGCAGCTTCCCAACCTGCTGTGACTCTCCACTTTGTATCTCCATCTAAAGGTCTTTCAAAAGTTTCAAGTTTGGCCTGCAATTTCATACTTGTCCATTCAGAATCTATCATTTGGCTTGCAA
>TARA_B110000438_G_scaffold56961_1_pt1 | contig 16249 bp, 18 predicted proteins | sample TARA_B110000438 | Tara Oceans TARA_B110000438 (sample SAMEA4398413) | marine metagenome | biome: Polar Biome; feature: [MES] marine water layer (ENVO:01000295) within the mesopelagic zone...; material: water (ENVO:00002006), including particulate matter (ENVO:01000060) such as...... | reverse complement strand
AGTTTCTTCAACAGCTTCTTCAGATTTAGTTTCTTCAACAGCTTCTTCAATAAAAGATTTAACTAAATTATGATCATGAGAAATTGGTAAAAGAGCCATAAAACGTGCTCTTTTTATGGCAGCTGTTAAGCTTCTATGTTCTTTAGCAGGATTTCCAACTCTATAAGCACTATTAATTTTAGCTCTATCAGAAACATAAGAAAGCAATACATCCAAATCTTTATAATCTACAGGCAAGCCTTTAATCATTTTTGTAATAGGCTTTTTTCTTGCTCTAAAATCATATGAGAATGAGTTTCTTTTTGAATTTTGTCTGTTCGTAGTCATTAATTTTCCTTTACCATGGTAATTCTTCTATATCATCAGATTCAGTATTAGAATCATTATTACTTGTATTTTTAGTTTCATTATTATTTTGAAAACTTTTAGATTGGTCAGTATTTATTGAAGATTCGTTAGATGAAGAGTCACCTGATCTATCAAGAAAAATTACTCTAAATGCTGTAACTTCATTACTTTGTCTTTGAGATCCATCATTGCCGGTATAAGTACTAGATTTAAATCTACCTTCTACAAAACATCTCTGCCCTTTTTGCAAAAATTGATTTACTGATTCAGCTGTTTTATTCCAACAAGCAATTCTAAACCATTCAGTTTCTTGAATTTGTTCTCCATCAGCTCCATTTCTATATGAATTTACAGCAAGGCTAAAATTAACAACCATTGCTCCATTAGGAGTATATCTCATCTCAGGATCAGATCCACAATTCCCTATCAATAATATTTGGTTTAAACTCAAAATTTTCCTCTATTTAGACTTAACTTTATATGGTTTAAAATTTTCTTTTACAGTGATCAAATGTCTAATTACTTGTGAATCATTCTTAAGAATGTTTTCAATTTTAATTATACTAGCAGGAAGACATTCTAGCTCAAAAATAAAATATGTTCCTTCTTCAAAATTTTCTATTGGATATGCCAATTTTCTTCTTGCCCATAAAGAAGTTGTAAGGACTTTACTTTCGTCAGCAATAGATAATAATTCTCTAACTCTATTTATACTTTGGTCAGATACAGAATCTTCTAGGTTTCCACCGACTATCCACATTAATTCGTATTTTTTCAATTTCAACTCTTGCAATCTTGATTATTTTAGATTAATAAATTATATCATTGATTTTTTTAATATTTATCAACTAATATAGTCTTTATTTATGGAAGTGGAAGTTTATTCATTATTTTCTTAACTTCATCTGATATTATTGATAATTTTTTTTCTGGTTTTTTTAAAGTTTCTACAATCAAATTACCTATTTGTAATAAGTCATTATTAGAAATTTTTCTAGTTGTTATTGCAGGGGTGCCAATTCTAATACCTGAAGTTATTTTTGGAGGCAAAGGATCATATGGAATAGCATTTTTATTTACAACTATTCCAACAGAATTTAATTTTTTTTCTGCGATATCTCCTGTAATACCAATTGATCTAGTATCAATCAGCATTAAATGATTATCTGTTCCTCCGGAAACAACTCTTAATCCTTGAGATATAAATAAATCTGCTAAATTCTTTGCATTAATAATAATTTGTTTCGAATAATTTTTAAATTCATTAGATGAAGCTTCTTCAAATGCTATAGCTTTTGCCAAAATAGTATTCATAATAGGTCCACCTTGTACAGCAGGGAATACTCCTCTATCATATTTTCTAGACAATTCTTTTTTTATAATAGCTATCCCACCACGAGGTCCTCTAAGAGTTTTGTGTGTAGTTGAGGTAATTATATCCGCTAAACCTACTGGTGAAGGATGTAGTTTAGATACTACCAAACCAGCAATATGAGCAATATCTGCCATCAATAAAGAACCAACTGATTTAGAAATTTCACTAAATTTAACAAAATCAATTTTTCTAGAATAAGCAGAGTATCCACAAATAATCAACTTAGGCTTAATTTCTTCAGCTATTTTTTTAATTTTTTCATAATCAATAAGTTCAGTATCTTTATCTAAAAAATAATTATGAATCTCATAGATTTTACCTGAAAAATTAACATTATGTCCGTGAGATAAATGTCCTCCATGATCAAGAGATAAACTTAATATTTTATCTCCTGGATTTAATAAAGATATATAAGCTGCCATATTTGCTTGAGAGCCAGAATGAGGTTGAACATTAATATGGTCTGATGAAAATATTTCTTTACCTTTTTCTATAGCTAGATTTTCAATTTCGTCAGCAAATTCACACCCAGCATAATATCTTTCACCAGGATATCCTTCAGCATATTTGTTTGTTAATATAGACGAAGAATATTTTCTGACATTCTCAGAAGCATAATTTTCTGAAGCAATTAAAACAGCAGAGTTTTTTTGCCTAATAAATTCTTTTTCTAAGATTTTTTCTATTTTATTATTAATTTTTAGCATAAAATTTATTAATTGTTTAATTTAATTTTATTATATTCTTCTTATTATAAAATTAAATTAAAATGTGATATTATTATTACTATAAAAAAACGAAAAAAAACGATGAATGAATATAAATATATACCAAAAAAAGCAATGGTAATTTTTGCTCATCCTGATGATGCAGAAATAGGTACAGGAGCAACTATAGCTAAATGGATTAAAAATGGTTCTGAAGTAGTATATGTATTAGCTACTACAGGTTCAAGTGGTTCAAATGATAAAGATATGACTAGCAATAAAATAGTAAATATTCGATCAAATGAACAAATTGAAGCAGCAAAAATACTCGGAGTAAAAGAAATTGTCAGTCTGAATTTTATAGATGGAATGTTAGAATCTAACAGGAAACTTCTTTCAGATTTAGTTTTTAATATAAGAAAATTTAAACCAGAAACAATATTCACTCATGATCCTTTCAGAATGAACAGTTTTTTACATAGAGACCATAGAAATTTAGGTTTTTCTGTAATGGATGCTATTTATCCTTATGCTAGAGATCATCTTCACTTTCCTGAACAAATAAAAAGTGAAATTAAACCTCATAAAGTAAAAGATCTACTTTTTTGGGGAAGCGATTCGCCAAACGTATCAATAGATGTTTCAGATTTTGGCATATATAAAATTGAATCCTTAGCTAAACATCAGAGTCAATTACCTGGACTAAGTTTAGGGTCAGATTATGGAAAAAATATATTAAAAAGACTGGAAGATTCCGCAACAGATTGTGACTTTAAATATGCTGAATCTTTTAGAATGATAGTAGCAAGATCATAAATGATAGATATAAATAATAAATCTTTCAATTTTTATGATTCTGATAATATGATTGAAAGTCAAATAAATATATTAAGACTTAATAATAGTTTTGATATTTTCACAGATTCAATTTATACAATTTCTGAAAAATATATTCCTATTAGAAAAAGAAAAGTTTTTTTTAATCAATTTAACAATAGGGTTTCAAGCTTCAACAATGAAAAATCTGAAATTATCAATAAAAAATATGAAACATTTACTGGAATTGAAATTTTATTTTCTGAAAATAGTTTAATTGAAGCAAATGATTATAAAGATTTCTGCCTTTTAGACTCTAATTTTTTATTGCTAGATTTAAATCATAATAAATCTATAATAAAAAAATTAGAGAAAAATTTATCTCAGATTATAGAAAATAAAATAATACCTATTATTGCTCATCCTGAAAGACTTGAAGAAGTTGATATAAACAAATTAAAAAAACTAAAAAAACTTGGAGTCCTTTTTCAACTATCAATAGGTTCATTGCAAAAAAATTTTGGTGAAAAAGTTGAGGAAAATTCAATAAATTTATTGAAATATGGGATTTTTGATTTTATAGCTTCTGACACAAATAATTACGAGATGTTTAATGATATTTTTTTAGAAAAAAGTCTTGATAAGGCTAGTAAAATAATAGGATATTCATCCATGACAGAATTGATTTACAAAAATCCTTCAAACATATTAGATCATAAAACTAGCAATAATTATCAAATTTAAATCTTAAAAGATGTAAGCCAAGAAGAGTAGTTTGATTTTTTTTGTGTTTTTTTATTATCTATTACAATTGAAAAATATAATTCTTGAAGTGACTTAGTAATATTTCCAATATCTCCAGATCCTATTGTTCTATTATCTAAGGAGCCAACAGAAGTTACATGTGCTGCTGTACCAGTTAAGAAAATTTCATCAGCAAGATATAGTTCTGATCTATGAATTTTTCTTTCTTTTACTTTTATTCCTAACTCGTTTTCTGCAATTTCAATTATAGAATCTCTTGTAATACCCAACAAACAGTTATCCGTTTCAGATGGAGTAATAATTTCCCCATTTCTTATCATAAATAGATTTTCACCACTTCCTTCAGAAACTGATCCATCATGGTTTAGTAGTATAGCTTCGTCAAAATTTGCAGAAATTGCTTCAGTCTTAGCTAATATACTAGTAGTATATAAACCAGATAGTTTTACTCCAGTTGGCATCATTGTATCTTCAGGTCTTCTCCAAGAACTAGTTTGACAATTAATAGGTTTTTCATTATCTATATAAGAACCAAAAGGAACTACAATAATAGTTAAATCATCATCTAATTCATGTAATTTTAAATTGGCTACTTGCTCTTGAGATTTATAAGCTAAAGGTCGGATATAAACGTCTTGTTTATATCCATTTGACCTAACTAAATCAACTGTAATATCACATAACTCTTGAGAATTATAAGGAAATTTCATTTTTAAAATTTTTGCTCCTCTTAATAGGCGGTCATAGTGTTCTTTTAATCTAAAAATTACCATTTCTTGATTATCTTCACTCCAATTACCTCTGATACCTTCAAAAACAGCTGTCCCATAGTGTAACGCATGAGTCATTACACCAACAGTGGCATCTTTAAGTAACATTTTTTTTCCTTTATGAAAAGTTGTCCCATCTATAGTCATATGTTTACTCCAAATAATACTTTAGATTATTTTTTTGTTTTTTTAAATTCTTCATATAGTTTATACGTATCGTCATTAAAAGGGTAATATTTACCTGGTGAATCAGGGTTGTTATGTAATTCACTTTTTATAGCTTTTTCAATTTCTTCTCTTTCATTTGATATTGATAAAACTTCATTGGCTATACTTTTTGGTAAAACAACAACTCCATCATCATCTCCTAAAATCAAATCTCCTGGCCTAACAAGAACACCTCCACAATTAATTATTTGATTAACACTATAAGGAAGCATTATTCCAACTCCTTGTTTTGATGTAAAAGAATTTGCAAATACAGGAAAATTATATTTTTTCAATTCTTCAGAATCTCTAACAGAACCATCTGTTACTATTCCTTCAGCTTTTTTTTGAAAAAGTCTAAGAAATTTTATATCTCCACCTATAGATTCTAAGGGACCTACTGATGATGCAACTAAAACTTTATTTGGGCCACATAGTTCAAAAGCTTTATATTCGGGAGAATTACTCTTTTTAGGTAAATCTTCTAATAAATCTTTTCTGTAAGGTACAAAACTTAAAGTTATAGCTTCTCCAAAAATTTTTTTTCCCTTAAATAATGAATTGGAACCTTTAATCATTGTTTGATTCCAACCAATAACAGCCATCGCATCTATTATCATCTGCGAAGTTAGTTTTTTTATTTCATCAAAGTTTATTTTCACAAGTTTATCCTTTTTTAAATTTATCTAAAGAAGCAACTAAAGTCTTACTATATGGGATTGAAATATTATATTTTTTTGACAAACTCACTACATATCCTAGTATATTGTCAATTTCTAATGGCTTTGAATTAATAAGATCATTTTGCATAGAAGAAGTCATAGATTCAGCTTCTTTTTTTAAATCAAAAACAATTTGTTTTATATTAACATCTATTAAATCAATTCCATCTGCTATACCTACTGATAAAATTTCTTTCATTGTTTCAATCAAAATTTCCTCTCCATAATCTGAATCAATTAAATCTACAAAAGATGTTCTAAAAGATGACATTATGGTTCCAAAAGACCCGACGATGATCATTTTTTTCCAAAGTGTTGCTAATATATTTTCTGAGATATTTATATTCAATTCTTTGGTTGAAAGAACGTTTTTAATTTCTTTAATTCTTTTGGTAATTTCACCATTAATTTCTCCCATTTCAATAATTACAGACGATCCTTTTTGCAAAACAACTCCAGGAGTAGAAATTTCTGCTTCTATATAAGTAGCAGCAGGTATAATATTTTTCAAATTAATTTCTTTAGAAATTTCTTTATAACTACTTACTCCATTTTGAATAGTAATAATTATAGTTTTAGAATTTGAAATTTTTTTCAGATCTAAAATTGATTTAAAATTTGAATAAAGCTTTGTTGTAAAAAAAATTAAATCAAAAGGATCTAAATTATCAACATTATTAAAACAAGGAATATTTAAATTAAAATTTCCCCAAAAAGATTCAACTTTTAATCCATTTTGATTAATTTTTTCGTAGTGCTCGCCTCGAGTTATAAGAGTTACATCAAGTCCATGTTTTTTAAAAATTGCTCCATAATAACTTCCTACAGCTCCAGCGCCCATAATCGCAATTTTCATTTTTTCTCCACTATATCTTTTACATAAGTATGAATTTTCATAAGGATAAATATACAAACATAAGTCTAATTTTTTGTACAATGATACTATGAGAAAAAACAATAGAAAACATGATGAACCAAGAAAAATAAGGATAGTTCCTAACTTCCAAAAAAATTCTATCGGTTCAGTATTAATAAATTTCGAAGATACACAAGTAATTTGTTCAACTAATATTTCTAGAAATGTTCCTAGATGGCTTTTAAATCAAAATAAAGGATGGATTACTGCGGAATATAGTATGCTCCCGAATTCTTCTGGAGAAAGAGTCAACAGAGATAGAGGAAATAGAATGAGTGGTAGAACTCAAGAAATACAAAGACTTATTGGGAGATCACTAAGGCAAGCAGTAGATCTAAGTTTGATACCTGGAATTCTAATAACTATCGATTGCGATGTTTTAAATGCAGATGGAGGTACGAGAACCGCATCAATTTCTGGTTCATTTATAGCTACATATTTAGCATTGAAAAATTATTATAATTCAAACCCTAAGAAGTTTTTTAAAAACCAAATTGCAGCTATAAGTGCAGGAAAAGTCAATAATGATTTTTTACTAGATCTTGATTATTCTGAAGATTCTATAGCAGATTTTGATATGAATATTGTATTAAATGAAAATTTAGATATAGTAGAAATCCAAGGAACATCTGAAGATAGTTTGGTTTCTAAAAGTGAAATGAATACCCTTTTAGAACTAGGTACAAATGGAATAGAAATGATTTTGAAAGAACAAAGTAAAATAATCTCTCAAATAGATAATATATAACTTAAGAGGTAAGATGCATAAAATAAAGTCAATCAATGCTAGTGAAATCTTAGATTCAAGAGGTAATCCTACTGTAGGTGTTGAAATTCAATTAGACAATAATATACTTGCAATTTCATCGGTACCTTCTGGAGCAAGTACTGGAGTAAGAGAAGCATTGGAATTAAGAGATAATGACTCAAATAGATATAAAGGTAAAGGCGTAACACAAGCTGTAAGTAATATTAATAATATTATTGCTAAGCCGCTTTTATCATTAGACGTAAGAGATCAAAAAAATATTGATCAAATAATGATAGATCTAGACGGTAGTGATATGAAACAAAACTTAGGGGCTAATGCTATTTTGGGAGTTTCATTGGCTACATTAATAGCATCAAGTATGTCTGAGAATCTACCTTTATATGAAAAAATTTCTCATTTAATTAATGATGACTCTCAGCATATTTTGCCTGTTCCTATGTTAAATATTATGAACGGAGGTGCGCACGCAGTTAATTCAACAGACTTTCAAGAATTTATGATAACACCTGTTGGATTTGAAACATTTAAAGAAGCTATTAGAGCAGGATCAGAAATTTACAGCACTTTAGGAAAAATTCTTGAAAAAAAAGGGTTATCGACAAATGTAGGTTACGAAGGTGGATTTGCACCAAGTGGATTGTCAAATGATGAAGTCTTAGATTTCATCATGGAAGCTATAGAAAAATCAAATTATAAGTCAGGTGAGGATATTTTTATAGCCTTAGATCCAGCTGCATCAGAGTTTGAAAAAGATGAAAAATATAATTTATCAAAAGAGAATAAAATATTATCATCAAATGAAATGGTAGATTACTATTCAAAATTAATAAAAAAATATCCAATATATTCTATTGAAGATGGTCTATCAGAAGATGATTGGAATGGTTGGGGTAATTTTACAAAAAAACATGGTGATCATTTACAAATAGTCGGAGATGACCTTTTTGTTACTCAAAAAAAATATCTTGAAAAGGGAATAAATAAAAATTCAGCTAACGCAATACTAATTAAATTTAATCAAGTTGGTACAATTTCAGAAACTATTGAAACAATAAAAACAGCTAAAAATAATAATTTTAAATGTGTTATAAGTCATAGATCCGGAGAAACTGAAGATACAACAATAGCAGATTTAGCTGTTGGTACAGGAGCAGGTCAGATTAAAACTGGAGCGCCAGCTAGATCTGATAGAGTTGCAAAATATAATCGATTACTTAGAATTGAAGAAAAGCTAAGCAACTCATCAATATATGCTGGGAAAAATATATTAAAAAAAAGAAATAAATCATGGTGAAAAATATAGGAATAAATGGATTTGGAAGAATAGGCAGACAAATTCTTAGGATTATTTTAGAAAATAATTTAAATATAAATATAGCAGCAATAAACGGTAGGTCAGATATAAAAACTTATACACACCTACTTAAATATGATTCTTCTTATGGACAATTAAGTTTAGACATAACATATGATCAGAATTATTTATACGTTGGAGATAGAAAAATTAAATTCTTTAATGAAAATGATCCATCTCTAATTCCTTGGGAAAAAGAAAATATTGAAATAGTTATTGAATCTACAGGCAAATTTAATAATAAAAAAAATGCTTCTAAGCATTTAGGAGGATCTGTAAAAAAAGTCCTTATAACAGCACCAGGAAAAGATGAAGATATAACTATTGTGATGGGTGTAAATGAAAATAGTTATGATGAAAAGCAACATCATATTATTTCAAATTCTTCTTGCACAACAAATTGTTTAGCTCCAATAATTAAAGTCCTTGAGGATAATTTTAAAATAAAAAGTGGTTTCATGACGACTATTCACTCATACACTAATGATCAAAATATTTTAGATAATTCCCACAAAGACTTAAGAAGAGCAAGAGCTGGAGCAACTAGTATAATACCTACTAGTACAGGAGCTGCTAAATCAGTTTCAAAAGTTATAAAATCAGTTGAAGGAAAAATTGATGGAATGGCATTTAGAGTTCCAACACCAAGCTGCTCAGTTATTGACTTAAATATAATTTTAGAAAAAAACACATCAGCCAAAGAGATAAATAAAGTTTTTACTAATTATTCTCGAAATGAATTAAAAGGAATTATAGACGTTACTAACGAAGAATTAGTCTCAATAGACTTTTTAGGTAATCCTCATTCATCAATAATTGATTTAAATTCTACTTTAGAAATTGGTGAAAACATGTTTAAAATAGTTAGTTGGTATGATAATGAATGGGGATATTCTAATAGAACTATAGATTTACTACAAATTTTATTATCAAAATTAGATTAAAAATAAATTAAAGACATATAATTATAATCATAATAATTATACGGGTTCGGTGTCGTATAAAAAAAAACAAAAGCCGAGGAGAATAAAAATGAGTACTTTAAAAGATAAAAAATCTAAATCTTGGAAATCACAATCATTACCAGAAGTTGGTGACTGGAGAGTTAAGGGCGGCCTAGCTCAAATGTTAAAAGGTGGAGTGATAATGGATGTTGTAACACCTGATGAAGCTAAAATCGCAGAAGATGCTGGAGCTGTAGCCGTAATGGCTTTAGAAAGAGTTCCTTCAGATATTAGAAGAGATGGTGGTGTTGCAAGAGCTTCTGATCCTGAAATGATCACAGGAATAATTGAAGCTGTCACTATACCTGTTATGGCTAAAGCAAGGATAGGACATTTTGCGGAAGCCCAAGTATTAGAAGCATTAGGAGTAGATTATTGTGATGAGTCAGAGGTTTTAACTCCTGCTGATAATCAGTTTCATATTAATAAATGGGGCTATAAAATGCCTTTCGTATGCGGTGCTACAAATCTTGGTGAGGCACTTAGAAGAATTGGAGAAGGTGCTTCAATGATAAGAACCAAAGGTGAAGCTGGTACCGGTGATGTCGTTCAAGCCGTAACTCATGCTAGACAGATTTTATCTGATATTAAGAAAATCCAAAGATTAAGTGATGAAGAGCTGATGACAGAAGCTAAAAATCTAGGTGCGCCATATGAATTAGTTTGTGAAATTAAAAACACAGGAAAATTACCTGTGGTTAATTTTGCTGCTGGTGGTATAGCAACACCAGCAGATGCAGCGCTAATGATGCAAATAGGTGTTGAAGGTGTTTTTGTTGGTTCAGGAATTTTTAAAAGTGGTAACCCAGCTAAAATGGCAGATGCAATAGTTCAAGCAACTACACATTATGAAGATGCTGATTTAATTGCTAAAGTTTCTCAAAATCTTGGAGGAGCAATGAAAGGTGATGAAGTTTCTAAACTAGATCCTTCAGAAAGATTAGAAAAAAGAGGTTGGTAAATAAAGTCCGGGTAGGTGTATTGGCTCTACAAGGAGACTTTGCAGAACATTTAGATATGTTGAGCAAATTTAACGTTGAAGTGCATCAAATTAAAAAAAAATCTCAACTTGAAGATTTAGATGGTCTTATAATACCTGGTGGAGAATCAACAACGATAAAAAAATTAATTGACCGTTATGATTTCGAAAATCCTATTAAAGAAAAGATTAATCAAGGAATGTCTCTATGGGGTACATGTGCTGGATTAATATGTATTGCAGATAAACTTACAGAAAAAGATCCAATTCCAATGGGTATTATTGATGTAGAAGTATCAAGAAATTGGTTTGGAAGACAAGTAGATTCATTCGAAACAAATATAAATTTTAATGGTATTGAAGGTAAAGTTAAAGCTGTTTTTATTAGAGCTCCAATAGTTACAAAAGTTAAAAATAATGTTGAAGTATTATCAAAATTAGAAAATGGAACTATTGTTGCAGTTAAGCAAAATAAAATTTTAGGAACATCTTTTCATCCAGAAATTTCAGGTTCATCAAAAGTACATGAGTATTTTTTAAACCTTACAAGCTCTTAATTTAATCTATTCTTAAAATACTTTTTTATTTTATTGATATAAAATAATTTAATAATATGAAAGATTTAGAACCTATAGAGATTTTAGATGATTTAAATTTATTTCTAAGTATTTTACCGTCTAAAATTAAAAAATATATTAAAGTTCATGATTTTGAGCTTATAGAAGTAGTTATGGATTTAGGAAGACCTCCTATTATCATATATTCTTCTCATCAAAATATTCTTGAAAACGAAACAATCAATTTACTAGATATTAGTTCTGTATTAGATAAAATTGGGCATATCGGTGATGATAATAGAGCTGGTATTGAAAAAACTTTACATAGAATATCATTAATTAGAAATAGGTTTGGTAAGCCTGTTGGATTAACGTGTAGAGTTGGAAGAGCTGTCTTTGGAAGCATAAAAGTAATTGAAGATTTTATAGGAACTAATAAGAGTATCTTAATTATGGGTAAACCAGGAATAGGTAAAACTACTATGCTAAGAGAAATTACTAGATTATTAGCTGATAAAGAGGAAAAAAGAGTTGTTGTTGTAGATACTTCAAATGAAATAGCTGGTGATGGTGATATACCACATCCTGCTATAGGTTCAGCTAGAAGAATGCAAGTAAAAAATACAGAATTACAACATGATGTTATGATTGAAGCTGTAGAAAATCATATGCCTGAAGTAATTGTTATTGATGAAATAAGTACAGAAAAAGAAGCAAATGCTTGTAGAACCATTGCAGAAAGAGGTGTTCAGCTTATAGCTACTGCTCACGGAAATACTTTAGACAACTTAATAATAAACCCAACTATAAGTGATTTAGTTGGAGGTACTAAGTCTGTCACTCTAGGAGATATTGAAGCAAGAAGAAGAAAAAGTCAAAAAGCAGTGCTTGAAAGACAGCACGAACCTACTTTTGACATTGTGGTAGAAATAATTGGAAGAAATGAAGTTACTGTTCATTTTGATGTAGCATTAGCTGTAGACAAAAAATTAAGAGGAATTTCATCTGCATCTGAAGTAAGAAAATTATCTAATAATATAGTTACAAAAAATCTTGAATTTGATGAAAAAATATCATTAACACAAACTCCATTTAATCTTAACAATTTGATTAACACAAAAATAAATTCACACGATTTAGTAATAGATAAAAAAGAAAGATCAACAACAAAAAAATTCAAAATTTATCCTTTCGGAATCCAAAAAAATAAATTAAAAAATTCTTCTAAAATAGGTTTAAATAATATAAGTATTGTTTCTAGTCCTGAAAAAGCAGAGATTATAGTAACAACAAAATCCAATTATTCTAGGGAACCAAAATCTAGAGTATTGGAAACAGCAGAAAAACTAGGAATTCCAATACATATTTTACGAAAAGGATCTAGTGATCAAATAATTAGGTTTTTAGGAAAAATAAAAGATAAAAATAAGATAGAAAATTCAAATTTATATCTTGAAAGTAAAAATTCAGATGGTTTAAATGAAGTTAAGCTGGCTATAAAAAAAATTCAAAATGGTGAAAATGAAGTAGAATTATCGCCTAGAGATGCAAATATAAGAAGAAGGCAACATTTCTTCGCAAGTAACCAAGGTGTAGGGACTAAATCTATAGGAAAAGAATTAAACAGAAGATTGGTTTTAAAAAAAAGAGATTAAATGACTTCAAAAAACAAACCTCAAAAAAATTTAAAGCTTTTTAATTTTCCTAAAGACGGAAAAGCTTCTAAAAATGTATTAAATAAAGGATTACTTATTACATTTGAAGGAGGTGAAGGATCAGGAAAGTCTACTCAATGTAAAAGACTAGTGAACAAATTAGTTGATGATGGAGTAAATTCTATCCTTGTACATGAACCTGGTACCACTCCAATGGGTGAGCAGGTAAGAAAATGGGTTAAATCCAAAAGTATAAAAAATCCAATTGCAGAAACTTATTTATTTTGTGCAGCAAGGGCTGAATTATGTAAGTCAGTTATAGAACCTGCTTTAGATCAAGGAATAACAGTAATAGTTGATAGGTTTATTCACTCAACTATCGCTTATCAAGGTTACGGAAAAGGAGTTTCTATTGATGATATTAATCAATTAAATAAAATTGCTATTAATGATATTTCTCCAGATCTAACTATTTTGTTAGATATTGATCCAAGTTTATCTACAACCAGAATTAATAAAAATATAAATATAGAACTTTCAGATTTTTCTGAGAATAAAAGTAAAAGTAAAAGAGAAAGTTTTGAAGGAAATAAATATGAGAATATGAATATAAATTTCCATAACAAAGTGAGAGAAGGATATTTAGAAATGGCTAATAATGATAGATCTTCTTGGAGTATAGTCGGTGCTCACCAATCTCAATCTAAAGTAGCAGATTCAATTTGGAAAAGAGTCAAAAGATTAATAGAATTACATAAGATCAACTAATTTTTGATTTTTTCAACCAATCTTTAATTATTTCATAGTCATGCTCAAAGGCTAATTTAGGTAAATTATCTAAATTAAAAAAATCAACTTCTAATGTTTCATCTAAGGGTTTGGGAATTCCTGAAATAAGCTTCAAATTCCAAACTAGTAAAATAATTGGAGACTCATTATTTGAATAAACACCTGAAATCCATTCAGCTTTAACTTTAATTCCACATTCTTCCATCAATTCTCTTTCAACAGCATATTCTACTTTTTCAAATCTATTTATAAACCCTGAAGGCATACTCCATTTACCTAATCCAGGCTCTATAGCTCTTTTAACTAAAAGTATTTTATAGTCTTTAACTAAAATCCCTACTCCTACAACTTTTGGGTCAATATAATTTTGATATTCTTTATTAATATAAATTCCTTAATATTACCTATGTATTACATAATAAATATTTAAATAAAGTATGGCTAGTAAAAATAATGAAAAATATAAAAGCAATTAATTATCTGATTCAATCTGACCCAAATTTAGGAAGATTTATTGATTTTTTTAATAAAAATAATTTTTCATTAAATGACGATTATAAAAAAAAGTCAGAGTTTTTATCCTTGATTAGAATAATAATTGGTCAACAATTAAGCATTAGCGCTGCAAATAGTATTTTTTCTAAATTTACTTATAAATATGGAGAAAATATAGAGATATTAAAAATAGAAAATAATCTATTTGAAGATTTATTATCTTTAGGTCTATCAAAAACAAAATCAAATACAATTATAGAAGTTTCACACCTAATTAAAGATAATTTCATCAGCTTAAAAAAAATCTCAAAGCTAGAAGAAAAAGAAGCAAAAGAAATATTATGTTCAATTAAAGGTATAGGCCCATGGACTGTTGAAAATTTTCTATTATTCTCCGGTAACAATAATGATATTTGTCCTGCAAATGATTTAGGTATAAAAAAAGGAATAAAAATCATTTATAATCTAACAGATTTACCAAATGACGAAGAAGTTTACCAAATTGCTGAAAAGTGGAAACCATTTAGATCTATAGCCTCAAGGTATATTTGGGAAATTGTTGATCAAAAAATTAGCTTTGCCTAATATCTTTTCTACTTAACACAATAGTTAGTAGAATTAATGTTATACCAGCAATTATGAAAGCAAAGTTAATCCCATATAAATCTGCAATAATTCCCATTGGTATAGCTCCCAATGGTATAAATCCAAAGCTCATAGAATAAAAACCCATTACTCTTCCTCTGAATTCAGTTGGAGTTTTTTCTATAATCATTGAAGGATTCAGTGATCTTCTTCCAGCATCACCTATTCCTAAAAAGAAACATAATATTATGGAAAAAATTAAAAAAGAAGAAAAACCTAATAACAGAATAGAGAATCCTGAAATTATAGAGGTCATTAGTATAAATTTTCCTTTTTTAGTTTCTTGAGGAAGAGAAGCTGCTGTTAATGTACCGATTAATGCTCCAGCACCAATTGCAGCTAACATTAATCCTACTTCAAGAGCCCCTCCTGATAAAATTTCAGAAGAATATGGTGCTAGTAGAGTCCTTGTAGGCATAGATAATAAAGTAGTTATAAGAGCTATAGCTAGTAAGTATTTTATTAATGAATTTTTATAAATAATATCTAAAGCTTCTTTTATCTGGGTAATTGTTTTTGAATTGTTTTTTTTCTTTGGTTTACCTTTTGGTAGCATAGATGTAGCAATAGAAGCTACTATACAAAAAGCAGCAATAAGCAAATAAGTAACACCTGCTCCAAAGTAGTGATAAATCATCCCTCCTATAGCTGGAGATATCATAGTTGTTAGAGCCATACCTGCTGCATTTAATGAAATAGCATTATTAAGTTGATTTTCATTAACTAACTCAGCTATTATTGATTGTCTAGCAGGCATCATAAATGCCCAAAAAGTACCTTGGAGAATAGATACAGAGAATAAATGGTAAATAGTAATAGTTTCAGTAAAAATAGATATTGCGATAAATAGACATATTAATATAATCCCGAATTGGCCCAATTGTATTATGTTTTTGTTATCAAATCTATCAGAAACAACTCCCCCATATAAAGAAAATAGTAACATTGGAGGAGCAAATCCAACTCCAATTAAAGTAACTGCAAATGAAGAAGAGGTTAGATCCCAACCTAGTTGAGCTCTGGCTAGCATTTGAATATTCATCCCTCCGATCATAGTAATCATTCCAAAAACAAGAAATCTGAAATTTTTGTTTTTTAGGGATTCGAAAGTATTAATCAAAGATAAAGCCTATTTTCAATATATTATGTTATATTTAACAAGCTTATACATTTAACTAGACTTATTTTAATAATATGATATAAAAAATGGAATATTTTTTTCAATTTGGTGCTTTGATAAGTGCCATGACGTGGGCCATATCAGGGTCTATACTAAAAACCATAAAATTAAATAAAATATTTAGTTTCCCTTTTTTTGAGTCTGTAGTTTCACTAGTAATAATAGGTGCTCTAATTTTGATATTTAGAGACTG
>TARA_B110000438_G_scaffold299967_1_pt1 | contig 16249 bp, 18 predicted proteins | sample TARA_B110000438 | Tara Oceans TARA_B110000438 (sample SAMEA4398413) | marine metagenome | biome: Polar Biome; feature: [MES] marine water layer (ENVO:01000295) within the mesopelagic zone...; material: water (ENVO:00002006), including particulate matter (ENVO:01000060) such... | reverse complement strand
CTGATGAAAAAATTATAATAAGTAAAAGTAGTAAATTTATTGATAAATCAAAAATTTTTCCTCAATCTTGCTTTGTCGTTGGTTATGATACTGCAATCAGAATATTAGATCACTCTTACTTGTCTCCAGGAGAGTCCTTAGATGATCTTTTCAATGCACTTGGTAAAAATGATTGTAGTTTTTTAGTTGCAGGAAGGATTGATGTCACAGGACCAACTTTTGAAAACTTGGAAATCAATACGTTAGATTTTAAATATAAAGATTATTTCAAAATCATTTCAGAAGATGATTTTAGAGTAGATATATCTTCAACAAATGTGAGAAGACATGATATTTGACAATAATTAATCTAAAAACTATCATAACAAGCCTATGAGTATGATAGAAAGTATTAATTATTTTGACACAGGGATATCTGCAGGTTTTCCATCTCCTGCAGGAGATTTTATATCCTCAAAATTAAATATTCATGAATATATAGTTACTAACCCTTCTGCTACTTTTTGTGTAAAAGTATCAGGTGACTCTATGTTTCAAGCAGGTATATCTTCTGGAGATATACTTGTTATTGATAGATCAATTGAACCTTTGAATGATCATATAGTTTTATGCGTATTAGATGGGGATTATTTGATAAAAAGACTGAAAATCATAAATAAGAAAATATATTTAATAGCTGCAAATGATAAATATAAGCCTATATTAATTAATAAAGAAAAATCATTTGATATTTCAGGAGTAGTTATTGCATCAATTAGAAAATTTATATGATTTTTTTAGTTGATTGCAATAATTTTTATGTTTCATGTGAAAGACTTTTTCGTCCAGATTTACAAAATTCACCAGTTGTAGTTTTATCTAATAATGATGGATGTATTATTTCTCGAAGCTCTGAAGCAAAAAATATAGGAATTAATATGGGAGAACCAATATTTAAAATTAGAAATTTAATCAAAAAAAATAATGTTCATGTATTTTCTTCAAATTTTGAACTATATGGAGAAATTTCAGATAGAATCATGCTTGAATTGAAAAAATTTTCCTCTGAATTAGAAGTTTATTCTATAGATGAAGCTTTTATGAAAATCAATTATACTTCTGACTTCTCGACTATATCTAAAGAAATTGTTGATCATATAAAAAAAATAACAGGTATACCTGTTTCAGTCGGAGTTGCAAGTACTAAAACACTTTCAAAAATAGCAATTATGTTTGCAAAAATTAAGTCTAATAATAATTTCATATTGCAAGAAACATTAAATATTTCTACCATTCTAAAATCATTAGATGTTGGTGAAATTTGGGGAATAGGTAGTAAATATAAAAAGTATTTTTACCAAAATAAAATATTCACAGCATACGATTTTATAAATACTAATAAAAGCTGGATAATTAACAAGATGAATATCAACGTTTTACGTACAAGAGAAGAATTAAAAGGTATTTCATGCTTTCCAATTATTAATTCAAATTCTCCAAAAAAAAGTATAACTGTTTCAAGATCTTTTAGAAATAATATTAATAATTATATAGAGCTTGAAAAAAGAATAAGTGATTATGCATTTACTTGTTCTAGAAAACTAAGAAAGGAAAATTTGAGAGCCTACACACTTTCTGTATTTATTGTTACAAATAAATATAGAAAAGATTATAACTCTAGTTATTACGGTTTTATTTCAGATGACTTTTTAGTTTCGACAAATAGTTATATCGATATAGTTAAACTTTCAAATAAATTATTAAGAAAAATATTCAAAAAAAACTTTTCTTATAAAAAAGCAGGGGTTATATTAAGTAAGCTAAGTAATCAAGATAACTATCAAACTTCTTATTTGAAGTTACCTTCTAGTAAGAAACAACACTCATTGATGAATTCTATAGACTATATAAATAGTACTTTTGGTCCAGAAAAAATAAAAATTGCCTCTCAAAACTTGGAAGATATATCAGTTTTATCTAGGACAAAACTTTCACCTAAATATATAAACTCATGGAATGATATCCCCAATATTTATATATAACTATGAATTTTCTTTGAAAATGGCAAATGAAGAAGTATATCCATGTAAATATGTACGATCTCCAATAGGACTTATTTCTCCATTAGAGAAAAATCCTGTTATGGGAGATTCATTACCTATAATGTTTTTATAAAGATTTATATCGTGATGCGATTCTCCTAGAAGATATTTTCCTCTTCCAACACTTGAAAACATTAGAGTAGATTTTATTATTTGACCATCGTCTATTTCATACTCTGATAACATTTTTTTTAATTCTTCTTGTGCTGCTTGGGAATCCCTTAAGTGAAACTGAATAACCTGACCATCAGTGATAGACTCACCTATAGAAATTGAACCAGTTTCTTTATCTATAGAAGATATATTTCTTATCATATAAGTTATTTCATCATCTATATCACCTAATCTATCCATTAAAATACCTATTTGAAGAGCATTATTCATAACATCTTTTTCATCTTCAGGAAGATCATCATATAGTTTCTTTATTGCTACAATTGGCAGATCACCATCAAGTTCATTAATAATATTATTATTAGATTGTGTGACAATCATAGGTTCACCAATTGGTCTACAACTTTTTGCAACTAATATATCTAATTCAAAGTCTCCTGTTATAACTAATCCAGAACAACCTCTAAAGTAAGTCTCGTCATTTACAAATAAAGCATTTTCACCCGGCTTATTACCACCAGATGCAAGTGCTCCTATTATTTTGGTATCAGGAAAAGCAAAATCTAAGCCATCTAAAATATACTCAGTTCTTATAGAAAATGGATCTGGAAATAAAACGATTGTTTTTGGATTATCATCTATTACTTCTATGATATCTTTCCAAGCATCAGGTCCTTCATCTGGGCTAGGTAATTCATCCTGTGAAAAATGAAAAGGTTTAAGTTCAACATTAGGTAGACTAGCGACAGTTAGAGATACTCCTGGTAAATATTCAAATTCTTTTCCTTCACCTATAACTCCAGAACCAGAGCAACCTAAAATTATTTCACAATTTATATTTACTTTGATTTTTTCTATTATTTTTTCATAATAAGATGAATGATGTGATGAAATAAATATTAATGCTAAATCAGCTTTTTTATTATTTAATTTTTTTAATATTTCTCTACTTACATCTTCAATTGCTAAATCTAATGATGGTGAATTTGATACAGATGAACACCAAAACATAAAAATTCCTTTCTCTAAGTTATAAGGGAGTATTTTTAGTAAAAAAATAAAAAAAATACTTTGGAATAAACATAATTTCATGCTACATGAATATGTATTTAAAGACCTAACTATTTTATTACGAGGTTTTTTCAGTAATTTTATTTTTCAAAATTAAATAATATATAAATATGAAAAAAGTTTTTATAGGTAGTAAAATTTATATTTTTGATGAACTTACCTCTACTATGGATTTATCTAAAGAAATGATATTGAACAATATAGAAGAAGGAACAACTATTGTTGCAAACGTACAATCAAATGGACGAGGTAGCAATGGTAGAAAATGGGTATCTAAGGATGAAGATGCTCTTTTTTCTTTAATTTTAAAACCTTTAGATTCAAGATTGAACTTATTATCTATAATTACTTCTTATTCAATTATGAAAGTTTTAGAAAAAATCACAACAAAAGATATAAAAATTAAATGGCCTAATGATGTTTTAGTAGATGGAAAAAAAATATCAGGAGTTTTAGTAGAAAATTATATAAATACTAGTAATTATTCAATTATTGGTATTGGAATTAATGTAAATTCAAATCATAAAGATAAAAAAAATTTTATATATCCATCTACAAGTATTAAAGATATATTAGGAGAAAAAACTTCTAGATTTTCTATTATAAAACTTTTTTTAGATAGATTTCAAAAGGATTATAATGATTTGATAAATAACAGAATAAAAATTTCTGATATTTCAAATCATTTGTTTGCCTTGGGAGAATTAACTACTTTTCGTTCAAATTATAAAAATTTACAAAAAAAATCTAATAAAACTAAATATAAAATCCTTTATTTAAATATTGATGGAACATTAACAGTTTCTAACAATAAAGGAGAGAGAATAAATATAAGTTCTTCAGAAATAATTTTTGAAGATTAGAAATTATAAATTCTTAATAACAGAACCTATAATTTCTAAAAGAAATATAGCTGCTATAGGAGTAAAGTCTAAAGAACCTGTTCTAGGCAAGATTTTTCTTATACGCCCTAATAGAGGCTCTGTTATGAGTATTAAAAATTGCACTAATTGATAATTTCTTGAATTAGGTATCCAGTCTGATAAAACTCTAATTACTATAATTATTGAATAAACATCCAATATTCTTCCAATCAAATTAAATAAATTCATTAGTTACTTTCTTTTGATAATTTAACACTTCTATTAATTGCTGCTTTAATAGTTCCTAAAATAATTTCTTCAATTTTATTTTCTTCTAAAAAATTTAAACCAGCTTCTGTTGTGCCACCAGGAGATGTTACAGCTTCTCTAAGTTCTTTTGGTGTTTTATTTGAAATTCTCAATAATTCTGTACTTCCAATTAATGTTTCTTTCGCCAATGTATAACTGACAGAGTCAGAAAGACCAGATTTTGTTCCAGCTAAAACAAGGCTTTCTAAAAACTTATAAATAAATGCAGGACCACTGCCAGATAAAGCTGTTGCAGTATCAATTATATCCTCTGATTGAGCTTCTATAGACTTCCCAAAAGAATTTAACATATTTACAGTTATTTTTTTTTCTTCATGATTTACTTCATTGGTTGATTTCCAAACACTCATTCCTTTTGAAACTTGCGCAGGAGTGTTTGGCATGACTCTTATGATTTTGCTATGATTGGATAGTCTTTTAATTTGATCTATTTTTATTCCAGCCATTATAGAAATTAAAATTTGATTATTATTTAAAAAACTCTTTATTTCATCTGCTAAATACTGAAATGATTGAGGCTTAACACAAAGCCATATAAATTTTGAATTAGAAATATCACTGTCAATTTTTTCTTTAAAGTTTATTTCTGATCTTGAATAGTTAATAAATTTTGACTTGTCATTTTCTATAATATTTATATTAGAAAATATATTTTCTTTTATTATTCCATTTACAATAGCAGAACCCATGTTTCCAAAACCTATGAATGTTATTTCATTTTTTTTGTTATTCATAATTTAGAGTTATAAGCTAGATTATTTGCCAAATTAATAGCTTCTATCATACTTGTTGGATCAGCTATATTTTTACCTACAATATCAAAAGCAGTCCCATGATCAACTGATGTTCTTATGAAAGACACTCCTAAATTGACAGATATTGATTGTTCAAAACCATATACTTTTATAGGTATGTGCCCTTGATCATGATACATGACTACAACTACGTCATATTTATCATTTATTGCATCATAAAAAACTGAGTCTGCTGGGTGTGGGCCTGTAACATTAAAGCCATCTTTTTTACAATTAACAATTGCAGGTAATATTTCTTCTTGCTCTGTATTACCTATTAATCCCCCATCTGAAGCATGTGGGTTTAATGCAGCAACTCCGATTCTAGGAGATTTAAAACCCCATTCTAAAAAATGTTTTTGAGTTAATCTTATTGCTCTTTCTACATTTTCTGTTGTTACATAATTACAAGCCTCAGATAATGATAAGTGGGTTGATAAGTGCATGCACCTTAATTTTCCTGAAACTAACATTGTTGCTACATAATTGGAGTTACTTTTCCTTTTAAAAATTTCTTGATGTCCTATATCTTTAAAATTTGCCATTTGCCAACTCTCTTTATTAATAGGTGCAGTACAAATAGCATCAACTTTTTTATCAATAGCTAGATCTGTAGCTATTTCAACCCATTCATGAGAAGCTAATCCAGATTCAATCGAATTTTTTCCTTTTAAGAAAACATGGTCTTTATACTTTTCATTATCAAGAATAAACAATTGATCAGATTCATTATCTAGACTAGATATATTTTGAATACTTTTAATTGGAAATTTATAATTGATTTGTTCTAAAGCTTCAATTACTGTTTTTGTATCTCCTATAATTAATGGTAGCTCTCTACTTTGAGCAGAAATTTTACTTAGAGCTTTTACAATAACTTCTGGACCAATACCTGAAGGATCTCCTAATGTTAATGCAATTTTAGTCTTTGATTTACTTGTCATTTTATTAGCACTTTGAGTAGCCACAACTATAGCATTTCTGACAACCTTCTTCAAAAGCTAATGTACCTACTTCACAATCAGGGCAGTTTTGCATTGTTCCATTATGAGCTGAAACACTTACAGAAACAGTATTAGTTTTTTCTACTTTATCACTAACGCTAATCATATTAGCTTGCTCAGTAGAGCTTTTATTTTCTTCAATACTAAAAATTGATTTTTGTGTTGCCTCATTAATAACATTTGAATTCTTATCAGTAATTACTTTATCTAAAACCATAGCTAAAGCATCTGGAACAGATCTAACCAAGTTTCCTTCATCCCATGCTGGTATATCAGTTATTCCTCTTAATTGTTCTATTATTTCCTTTGGATCAAGTCCAGATCTAAGACAAAGTGATGATACTCTAGATACAGCTTCCGCCATTGCTGCATCATTTCCTCCAGCTTTACCGTGAGTAGTAAAAATTTCAAAAGGTTTTTCTCCTGCCATATTTATAGTTACATATAAATTCCCTCTACCTGTCTTAACTCTTGAAGTTATGCCATAGAGTTCTTGAGGTCTATCCATAGGAGTTATGTATCCATTAACAGATTTATTAGGAAGTATACTATCTAAGCTTTCATCTTCAATTTTAGATTGACTATTTAAATCTTCTCTAGTTTTATCACTTGAAGTATCATGTCCTGATGTTAAAACCTCAACTTGTCTAGACCCTGACCTATATACTGTAATTCCTTTACATTTGGTTTCCCAAGCTAACATATATGCATTTTCAACGTCCTCTATCGTTGCTTCATTAGGGAAATTAATTGTTTTTGATATACCTGCATCTGTACTTTCCTGAAATGCACTTTGCATCAATACATGATACGTAGGAGATATATCTGCTGCAGTATGAAATAATTTTTTTACATCATCAGTTACATCTTCTCTATCAAGTAAAGACCCACCATCAGATAAATATTCCATCAAGTCTTCGGAATATATATTTTTGAATCTACACATATTCTCAAAATTCTTATCTACATAAAATAGAGTTTCTCCTTCTAAGATATTATGTTTTCTATATGCTAGAGAAAAAATAGGTTCAATTCCTGAAGAAGCTCCTGCAATCATTGAAATTGTTCCTGTAGGCGCAACAGTAAGCCTGCAGGCATTTCTCAAAGGCTCTTCTCCATTTGTATCCATTTCAGAGCCATACCATTTAGGGAAAGGACCTCTTTCTATAGCTAAGTCTCTAGATTCTTTATCTGATTCTTGTTTGAAAAAAGCCATAAGTTCTTTACCTATTTCAACTCCTTTATCAGAATCATATGGAATACTTAATTTAACAAGAAGATCAGCAAACCCCATAAGGCCTAATCCAAGCTTCCTAGTTCCTAAATTCATTTCTTCTATTTCAGGTATAGCATATTGATTAGCATCAATAACATTATCTAAAAACCTAGTAGTTAATCTTATTGTTTTACTTAATTTGTCCCAATCTATTTTTATTTTTTTATTAGTTTCTATAATAAATTTTGCAACGTCTATAGAGCCTAAATTACAAGATTCATTTGGAAGTAAGGGTTGTTCTCCACATGGATTTGTAGCAGTAATCATACCAACATGCTTTACAGGGCTATTTCTATTAACCTCATCTAAGAAAATCATTCCAGGTTCACCATTTAGCCAAGCTCCATGGACTATTTTTTTAAATACTTCTCTTGCATCTAATTTACCAGCCTCTATCTTTTTACTATCTTTATCAGCTGGATTAGATTTTATAAATAAAGGATAATCTGTTCCATTTTTAACTGCTTCCATAAACATATCAGATGCACCAACTGAAATATTAAAGTTGTGTATCTGTCCTTCAATAGTTTTACATTCAATAAAATCTAAAATATTTGGATGATGTACATCCATAACAGCCATGTTTGCACCATCCCTTTTTCCACCTTGAGTTACAAGTGTAGATACAGATGATAAATGTTTTAAAACTGCTATTGGTCCACAAGCTTTTCCATGAGTTGTAGCTATAGGTGTACCAGTAGGTCTAATTTCCGAAAGAGAAAAACCTGTTCCTCCTCCAAATTTTTGAACCATAGCTGCATCATGAGCAGCTTTCATAATACCTTCCATAGAGTCAGTTAAAGGCAAAACAAAACAAGCGGATAATGTTCCAGCACCCGTTCCTGCATTCATTAATGTTGGTGAGTTTGGTAAAAATTCTAAACTAGCCATTGATTGGTAAAATAAATTTTCAATTTTTTTTGCTTTGATATCATCTAACCCATAATCTTTTTCAGGTTTAGCAAGTGCTTTGGCAACTCTTATAAACATTTGGTTAGGAGTTTCTATGACTTCATCATTTTCATCTTTTAATAAATATCTTTTTTTCAAAACAACTTTAGAGTTATCAGTCAAAGGTGAAGGTTCAAAATTATTTATTAATTCACCATATCTATTTACATCTGAATCAGTCTTTTTTATTTGTACCACTTGCATTAACTCCATTTCTTTTTTTTGCTTTTTCTTGAGGAAAAAGTTCCATTTGTTTTTTATTTTTAATTTCTTTTTCAGTTTTTAGCTTGTCTATTTCATCAACAAAACTATTTTCATCTTTAAAATTTCTATAAACACTAGAAAATCTTATATAGCTAACTTTATCTAATTTTACTAATTCATTTAGTACTAATTGTCCTATTAGACTTGAATTGATTTCAGAGCCATAATTTTGAATTAAGTTAGACTCTATATCAATAACTAGTTTCTCAATCTTTTCCTTAGAAATAGGTCTTTTGTTACATGCAGTAGATATACTTTTTGCGAGTTTGTCTACTGAAAATTGTTCCTTTGTACTATTTCTTTTAATAACGTTTAATAATTGTGAATGAACTTTTTCATAAGTAGTAAATCTAAGAGAACACATTAAGCATTCTCTTCTTCTTCTAATTCCATCTTGAATATATCTTGAGTCTACTACTTTGGATTCTTGGTTTTCACAAAAAGGACAATTCATAATTATTATACGTTTTAAATAAGGGTTATATATAATATCTACTATTAGTGGTATCTTTGTCAATATACATGTACAACATATTGTGTTTCTATTTATAACTTACATAAAAGGATTGCTTCTAACTTAGATTAATTTTTTGATGTCTCAATCTAATTCTCCTTCTTGGTAGAGCTTAAAAAATGCTTCTAATTGATTGAAATCTAATTCATTAAATTCGTTGATAATATAAGTTTCATCGATATCAATATTCTCTAAAATATCACTTTTATATTCATAGATTACTCCTAGCATCAAAAACTTTTTTTCAAAAATATCTATGAACTTAGAAATGATATCTTCTAGCTGATTATCATATAAATTAATTGGAACTCCATCAGCATCATGTACTAGTTTTCTTTCTATATGTTTTTCATGCTTATCTGAGAAAAAAGATTCAGAAGCCATACGATTTATCAGAACTTCTAGAAAATAGTTCATAGTACCTGCTAATTCTAGGATGTCTTTTAGGCTTTCATAATCTTTTAAATCTAGCTTCTGAATCTTTGAGGATAGTTTTTCTTTATACTCTAAATAATCATTAGCTTCGAATTCATAAGTAATATCGAAAGGATCTAATTTCAAATAATTTTCAAGGTCAAAATCACCTAGTAAGCTATAGTATCTGTCTAAATCAAAATTTTTATTATTAGTCATTGTAAAGAACATTCTAATGATATTTTTTAATACTACTAGCTTAGATTAATTATTTTTTAAAATATTTACATTTTATTTTTTGTAAATCTATATAAGAAATTTGGACTTCACTAGGCAATAAATAAATAAAAAATAATACAATAAAAATAAATTCCATAATGTTCCCTGTACTAAATAAAAAAATTGTTATGGTCTTTTTTTATCAAACTTTTTAAAAGGTTAATGACTTCTAGCTTAGATAGATAAATAAATCAGACATAAGTGGCATTAATGTGGCAGTTAGTGTTGTTGGTTTAGCCGATTAGTTAATTACTTGTGATGAATTATTATATATTAGGTCTTTCGATTGATAAAAAAATCTACTATTGTGTCTATAATATTGAGAAATAAAATAGGGAGGGATAATGGAACTTATTGAGATTGCTCAACTAGTAACAGGTATAGCAACTTTGATTGTAGCTACAGTTCTTATTTGGCAGATGATTATTCAGAAAAGAACCTTAGCTATAGCTCATAATGATGCAGATTCAAATATGTCTTTACAAGCTATGGAATCTAGGTCAGAACAACAAAGATGGTTTGCAGATAATTGTAATCAAGAGATGATTGAAAAAATGAAAAAAGGCTATGAATATCTAAACGATGTTGAAAAACAAATTGCAGAAGCACATTTTCAAAACGTTACTCAGATGATAGCTACTGAATATAGATTAGGAAGGCTTGCTCAAAACTCGGATTACACAAGACATAATTTTAAAAATAAGGTAATGATGGATGAATTTAAAGCTATGAGAGATATATTCAGAGAATTATATATTGAGGCTGAAAAGATTAATTTCTCTTTAATTTCTAAAAAATTTCTTGATACTGGAAAAGAAGTTTGGGAAGAAGCTTCTGGTAAAAAATTTGAATGAATATATTAAAAAGTCTTAAGATATTTTTACCAAATAAAAGATAAGAAGTTACTCGTAAATGAATTCTTGGTTGGTATTTACTCTTGGATACTTTATACCTCTCCTATCAACATGATCTCTATAGGCTTTTTCATACATTCCAGAACAAAGCAAATAATCATCCTGTAAGGTATTACTCCTATTATAGAGATAAAAAGTGTCTGGCTCTCCAGATAAAAAAAATGAATCAAAGTTACTTCTATCATATAGTCCTGACTTTACATCATATTTATTTTTCTCATTTCTTTCTTTTAGGCAATCTATATAAGCATTTGAAGTTTGAATAGGAGTAACTTCTCTACCAAGAAACCAAATCATAAAAGTAACTAATGCCGTTAGTACAAAGAATAAAAAGAATAAGATAATGTAATCTTTGAGTCTTAGAGACTTGATCATAGCTATAAATTTATTCATACAGATATTATAACGAAGGATTTTATTGTCCTTAAGTTCTTAAGATATTTTTACCGAATAAAAGATAAGAAGTTCAGATAATAAAAAGGGAAGGGTTAAGGAAATCGAGTCTACTATCCTGTCCACATCCGACAATATCCATCATTGATAGGGCATACCTTCTATGCTGATTCCATTCTCATGTCGCTTAGGTCGGATGCATTATCTAATTTAAATATAGATATAGGCTTTAATATTATGTATAAAAACTTAAGAAAATAAAATTTATTTTCTTAAGAAAGGTGGTATATCTAGGTCATTTTGATCTATATTTGAAGATTTAGATTGAGTTTGTGAAGAGCTATCAAGTGAATTACTTCTTGTTTTATTTTGAGAATTGGGTGAAGTAAATTCTGATTTAGGAAATCCTGTTCCAATTAATGTTATTCTCATTTCGTTAGTCAATCTTTCATCTGTTACTGTTCCAAAAATTATATTTGCATCCGGATCAACGACTGATGAAATAGTTTGAGAAGCTATTTCAATTTCACTTATAGATAAATCTGTACCTCCGGTTATATTAAATAATACACCTTTAGCTCCATCTATTGTTTGTTCAAGAAGTGGAGAAGAAAGAGCCATCTCAGCAGCTTCTATTGCTTTATTTTCACCTTTACCTGTTCCAATTGCCATCCATGCTGGACCTGCATTTCTCATTATAGTGGTTACATCTGCAAAGTCTAAATTTATTTCCCCAGGGACAAGAATTAATTCGGCTATTGATTGAACACCTTGTCTTAAAACATCATCAGCTCTTTTGAAAGCCATATCCATTGAAATATTAGTTTCTGTAGAAAGTAGAAGTCTATCATTTGGAACAACAATTAATGTATCACATTCTTCTTCAAGTCTAATTACACCTTCATTAGCTTGCTTGGTTCTTTGTGATCCCTCAAAAGCAAATGGTTTAGTAACTACTCCTACTGTTAATGCTCCAGCTTCTCTTGCAACGCTTGCAACTACAGGTGCTCCACCTGTTCCTGTGCCTCCGCCCATACCAGCTGCTATAAAAACCATATCTTTATCTTTAACTATTTCTAAAATATGCTCACGATCTTCTTCATGACATAGTCTACCTTTTTCAGGATTTCCTCCAACGCCCATACCTCTAGCTAACCTATCTCCAACTCTTAATTTTTTTGGAACATCAGAATTAGATAAAGCTTGTGCATCAGTGTTTATAGTTGCGTATTCTATATGAGCAATCTTATTTCTATACATTCTATTTACAGCGTTAGATCCACCTCCACCTACACCTAAAACAGCTACTTTTGCTTGTCCAATATTTTCTTTGACTCCATCTATCAAAATTATTTCCTTAATCGTGATTTAATTTTATTAAAACCTTCAGATATCTTTAATATTAGCATTTTAACATTATTTTCTATAGAAGACCAAATATTTTTAATATTTTTATTATCTAACTGAAATGAAATCTTATTTTTATTATCATGGTCAGATATAAATGCATAATAATTTTCTAAATTTAAAGAGTGAGCATAATTTGCTAATGAAACTACATTCATGGATTCAAGTGGTAAATCTTCTCCTAAAAACTTTATGTTTTTTGTATCTGCTAATCTACTTTTGGTTTGAAAAATATATCTAGAAAGTGCAACTGAACCTTCTAATTTACTTCCTCCTCCACAAAGAATAATTCTATCTGGTAGATTATTTGTTCCTAAGCTTTCAATTAACTCTTGCTTTATCAGAGTAAATATTTCAACAGCTCTTTCTTTAAGAACCTGAGAAATTTGCCTTTTTGTAACTTCAAATGTATTAGAAGAATTGTTTTGTTTTACTATAACTTTTTCAGCTATTCTTTCATTTTCAGGAGTACAGCTAGTTTCAAATTTCAACTGATTAGCAAATTCTATATTTGTTGAAAAAGCTATAGCAATATCTGATGAAAATTGACTTCCTCCAACAGGTAACGCTCCAGTTAGAATTGGGTTGCCTTTTTTTGAGTAACAGTAGTTTGTAGATGAAGCTCCTATATCTATAATTAATGAACCTATTTCTCTTTCATCTGAATTTAACATAAATAATGAAGATGTTACTATTTCTGAAGTAACCAAGTTTGGAATAAGGCCTGCTTCTAAAACTATATTTTCAATTGTTTTAAGATAATCATTATTAATATTTACATATAGATTTTGTACAGTTATTTTTTTTGAATGCATGCCTAAAGGATGCCTAATTCCTATCATCCCATCCAAACTATAATCTAAAGGAATAATATGAATTGTTTTTTTATTTGTAAAGGAATTAATTTTAGGATTGTTTTTAGTTAATAAATTAATTTGTTCTTGATTGATAATTTTACTACTATCAACATTTTCTAAAGAAGATTCTATAATAGTTGAATTAACCTTTGTTCCACCAAAAGATAAATTACACTTAATTATTTCATTATTTATTTTTTTAAAATCTCTAATTATATTTTTTACTTGATTAGATATGATTTGAATCATCTCTTCATTTAAGTGGTCTTTTACTGGTTGAGAGTATTTTTTTTCAGTAAAAAACACTACATCTAAGTTATTGGCTTTTTTTTCTGTTAAAAGCAGTTTGCATGATGAAGAACCTATGTCCAAAGATAATATTTTTCCCATTATAAAATTCTTTCTATAACTCTAAGTTTTGCACTTCTACTTCTTCTGTTACTTCTAATTTCGTTTGATGTAGGAACTAGTGGCTTTTTAGTTATTATTTTTAACTTTGGTTTATGCTCACATTCACATTTTGGTATATTTGGTAAGCAAATACAATATTTAGATTCTTTTCTAAAGAAGTTTTTTACAATTCTATCTTCTAAAGAATGATAGGAAATAACAGCTATTCTTCCTCCAATTCCAATAATTTCTAAAGCTTGATCTAATGATTTAGATAAAGATGATAACTCTTCATTTATATAAATTCTTAAAGCTTGAAAAGTTTTTGTTGCAGGGTTAATTTTATAATTTGTATTTCTAATATTCTTTTTTATCAATTCTGCCAATTCATCAGCATATTTTATTGGTCTATTATTAACAATTATTTTAGCGATTTGCCTAGCTTTTCTTTCTTCACCTAAATTATATAGAATATCTGCTATTTCATTTTCATTAAAAGTATTTATAACTTGATCTGCTGTTAACTTTTGATCAAATGAGAATCTCATATCTAATGGAGATTTTCTTTTAAATGAAAAACCTCTGCTTTCTATATTTAGTTGTAAAGATGAAACACCTAAATCAAATAAAATTCCATGAGGTGGAATAAAATTTTGCTTCATAGCGATTTTTTTTATATTTTTAAAATTATCATTAACAAAAGTAAACCTTTCTTGATAAGCTGATAAACGTGATTTAGAAACTTCTATAGCTTCATGATCGGCATCTATTCCTAAGACTTCTCCTCCAGGGGTACTTGCATCGAGTATAGACTTAGAGTGACCAGCTTCTCCTAGTGTACAATCTATATATCTTCCTCCTGAAGTAACATTTAAGTATTTTAAAACTTCTGGAATCATTACAGGACTATGTTGAATTTCTAAATCTTTCAAAAGCAAAACTATTCCTTTATTTTTAATTATATAAGTTTTATGATGACATTTTTATTGTTAAATTTTCAATTGAAGTTCAAAACGAGTTTAAATAATTTATTATAAACTTAAACAAAAAATATGAAAAAGTTCGTATCGATTACAATTTCTGATTCTAGATATTTAGATAAAAATATTCCAGATTTAAGTGGAGATAAAATTATAGAAATCTTATCAAATTCTAAGTTAATACTTCACGAAAAAATAATAATTCCTGATGAAAAGAAGCATATATCTAATGCCTTGCAATGCTACTTAAATCAAAAGGATGTAAGCTTTATAGTTACCACTGGAGGAACAGGAATTTCAAAAAGGGATATAACGCCTGATATAACAAATAAATTTATTGAAAAAAATATCAATGGTATACCTGAAATGATTAGATTACAAAGTTATAAAAAATTAAAAACGTCACTTTTGTATCGAGGACTATGTGGTATTGCAAATGATAAGCTAATATTAAACTTGCCAGGAAGTCCAGGTGGAGTTAAAGATGGACTTGAAATAATTGTTCCAATTTTAGATCATATATTCAGTATGATCTCGGGCGATACTAAACATTAATTATGAAAACTGTAGATATAGTAACATTATTTCCTGAAATTATAGATTTTTATTTTGAAAACACTCCAATTAAGAAAAAAATCAATGTAAATAAATTAGAAATAGATACTCATCAATTAAGAGATTTTACTGATGATAAACATAAAAAAGTTGATGATAATCAATATGGTGGAGAACCAGGAATGGTTTTAATGGCAGAACCTCTAATAAATTCTATTGAATTTATAACAAACTATAGAAAGCATAAACCCTTTACAGTTCTAATGTCTCCACAGGGAGAAAAAATCAATCATAAATTACTTAATGAGATTTATAAAAATAATCATGTAGCTTTTGTATGTGGAAGATATGAGGGTGTTGATGAAAGATTTATTGAAGAAAAAGTAGATATGGAATTATCTGTAGGTGATTTTGTCCTATCTGGTGGTGAATTACCAACAATGCTAACAATTGAAGCATTATTAAGATTTATCCCAGGATCTTTAGGAAATAGAGATTCTTTTTTGAATGATTCTTTTGGGGAAAATTTTATATCCCAACTTAAAGGGCCTGTTTATACAAGGCCTTTTAAAATTAATGGAAGACAAGTCCCTCAAGTCTTATTATCTGGAGATCACAAAAAGATACAAGAATGGAGAAAGTTAATTTCTGAACAAAGGACACAATCAAGAAGAAATGATTTATTAAAATAATAATTTTAACTATGTATTTATATAACTATAATGATATTATTAACACTTCGTATCAAATAAAAATTAATATATAAATATGAATCAAGAAGAACCTAAAGCAGAAGAA
>TARA_B110000438_G_scaffold58054_1_pt1 | contig 16265 bp, 19 predicted proteins | sample TARA_B110000438 | Tara Oceans TARA_B110000438 (sample SAMEA4398413) | marine metagenome | biome: Polar Biome; feature: [MES] marine water layer (ENVO:01000295) within the mesopelagic zone...; material: water (ENVO:00002006), including particulate matter (ENVO:01000060) such as...... | reverse complement strand
AAATCAATATAAAAAATGACCAAAATCGAATAAATATTAATTAAATTTGCTGCATGGAATACTTAATAGTAATTATAATATTTGGGCTATGTGCATTAGCTATGAATATTGGACTAATTTTTAAAAATAAACCTCTCAAGAAAGCATGTGGAGATTCTCCTGATGGATGTGAAATCTGTGGTGGTGAACCAGATCGTTGCGAAAGTTAAAAAATTATTTCTCAATCCAATTGAAAAATCAAAGAATAACTTACTTAATTGATTAAAAATCAATTTAAAATTATATCGTATATCAAAATTAATATGATATGAATTCTATCTTTTATATTTAAAGTACTATCTTTTAACAGTAATGTCGGCAGTTTGCAAAATATTTATATATGCTTCCATCAATTCTTCTTGAGCATTTTCCATATCTTTAGCAAATCTTTCTTGTAATCTAGCAATGTTTTTTACTGCATTTTTTGCTTTAGATTGCGAGCTATTTTTAAATTTATACTCACCTCTTGAAGTGCTAACTCTACTGCCACTTATAACATCTTTCATTTTACATCTTTTTTGAGATCCTCCACCTGGATAATCCACTTTTACTTCTTGATTTAGTATTTCTTGTTCTTCTCTATATCCCATTTTTATATCCTATATTTAATAAATATTATTCGTATTTGGCTCCAGCATCAAAATTTTGTTTATAGTCTTTAATTTTGGCTTCTACAAGTATGTGTTTCATATTTGATGGTTGGCCTTCTTTTCTATGATCACTATGACCTTCTTTCTTGATAAATTCTGATGTTTTTTGAATTAGATTGTTATCAAGTAAAATCTTAAAATCCCCAATACTTTTTATTTCTAAATTATACATATGTGATGTATGTCTATTTTGAGATGGAAATAAATTTATTATTTCACTTTTTCTATACCTTGGTCCCAATTTACTTAATTCAACGTTTACAAAAAATTGTGTTTCAAGATTAAATTTCTTTGCTACAGCAGGCTCTGTTTTACCAAATGTAACTGCACCCCATTTAACCCCCCACTCTTGGCTTGTGTTTTTTCTTACATATAATGTTAAACCTCCAGTTGGAGTAAACCTAAAACGTATAAATTCATTATTTTTAAATTTTTCTCTTAAAAGAGTCTCTATTTCTTTTAAAAGAGGAACAGTTTCATCATGATATGCAATTTTTTTTGCATTAGGGTTTACTCTACTTTTTGCAAAAGATATATATTGATCAAAATTATCATAATCAGTTCTTTTAAAATCACCGGGTTTTTTAATATCAGTTTTCAAATCATCTGTAGTTGTAACACTAGTAACAGATGTTTGTCCAACTACTTGTGAAATAGCAAGGGGTGTTTCTTCGCCCTTAAGAACAACTTCATCTACATATGATAATAATTGAGAAATTTCATCTGCCCTTCTTCTGTATCTTGGGTTAATATAGCAAATTATAAATAATACTCTTTCCCAATATTCGTCAAATTCTTCTCTTGCATCTTTTTTGGTATACTTCTTTCCACCATCTCTTCTATGAGCTTTATATTCTTCCCAAGTAATACCACATGAAATTTCAAAGTCTTTCTCAAAATTTGGGAAATCTTCCGTTTCTTCTTTTCTATCAGTAAATGCTAAAGCAACTTTATCATCCCATTTTTTGAAATTAGGTTTTTGAACAATAACCTCATAAATCTCTGGATACTTGATTTGTATGCACATAATGGCAAACATTAACATGTCCGTTTGAGTTTCCTCAAGTACCACTTCTTGATTTTCAGTATTATCTGATTCGCTACCTTTATCTTTTAATTTTAATTCACTAAAAATTTGAATCAGTGATAAAGAATTTACTAGACGTTTTAAGGATCTTGGATTACCACCAATCGATAATCTTACCATTTGAGAAATTTGTTCTGGAATTTCATCATCTTGGTCGGGATCAAGAAAACCAATTTCTTCCAAAAGTCCTTCAACATAGGTCCCTACATTATATTGCCCAACAGGCATCATAAAGGGAAGTTGGATTATTTTATCAAAAAAAGCTCTAAACTCCCATTCATTTTCAGCAGTTCTTTTTCCAAATTTTCCCTCCAACCCCTTGACAACTACTTGATAATCAATTGCCAAAACAAAAACACAATGCTCTACATTGAAAATATTTTTTAGTAATTCTAAAATTGCCACAGCATCTGGTGGATCAATTCTATCTAGATCATCAACATAGACTACAATTTTTGTATAGTTTGAATTATTTGTATTAATGTCTTTTGCTAGCTTTATTAACTCCGCTTGAAGTTCACCGATAATATTAGAATCATTTCCTGTTAATTCATCAACTACTTGAGTTGCTTCACTACCACCAATTGAGGCTGCTGCAACTCTCAATGCTCCTTTTGATAGTACTTTAAATTTCTTTTTTAAATCATCGGCTACAGATTTATCTCCAGGCTTTAATTTATCAGCCATTTGATTAATGATTTGATTTACAATTTTAATTAAAGTTTCTTCTGGTTTCGATAACAAAGAATGTTCCCATGCATTCACCCAAATTTGTAAAAATTTTCCTGCATTATCCTTATTATGATCTCCCTCACCTTTAAGATTTCTATCAATTAGATTAAGCAAAGATGTTTTTCCACTACCCCATTCACCTTGAATACCGATAGTAATTGGAGTATCACATAGTTCTATAAAAGTTGTTAGAGCTTTTGCATGAGGCCTAATACCTAAAGTATCAGATTTGAAACTGCTATTAGGCAGATCAGGTATACCAACTTTTTTTACTTTTATACTTTCTTCCATATTAATCTTCTACACTAAACATTGTATTTAATATTTTTCTCATTATTTCTTTTCTTTGTTTAATAACATCATTAAAGTTGACAAAATTTAACTCTTTACTCAGAGGTATAAAGTTATCTTGTTTATGTTTATTTAGTGTATTTTTATCTAATCTATTAAAAAATTGTTGTGGTTCAAAATTTTGTTTTTCTCTATTCTTAAAATCTTCAAATATATGAATATTTGCTAGAGAGTTAATTAGGTTGTACAGCTTTCCTTCTTTTTGACTAAAATCATTTAAACTCTGTCCATATTCTTCTTTAAGATTCTTACTTTTTTTAATCACCTTACTGTAATTTTCAAAGCTACTTTTTGGATATAAGTGATCTTGATGAACTTTAGAAACATCTTTTTCCAAATTATTATCATAGTCATTAATTAATTTTGGATTCATGCATGCTAAGATAATAAATGATTTTGATCCATATGATGTTTCTAATAACTCTTTAATTTGATCACTACTTTCTATTAATAAATCTTTTCTAATTTTTCCCTCTGTGACTTGTTTTTTATATTGAGAGGCAATATCAACAAAATTAAATCCATTCTTGTGAATATCTCTTAATTCGTATGGCTTATTATCAGTATTTTTTACCATGGCACTTCTAATATCAGCTAAAGCTGTATCTCCATGATTACCATAAAATCCAAGAATTAATACGCTGTTTAAATATAATTTCATTTGTTGTTCATCTTTAGCATCATATGATTTATCTTTTATTTTTGAATAATAATATGATAAAGGTATAATAGCATTTTTAGATCTAAGAATTGATTTAGAAAATTTCATTTGTTTTGTAGCCTTTACTGCCGACTCAACCGCTGAAGAAATGATGTTCCACTTATTAGAAAGTTTATTTGCTATATCAAGCACATTTCTTGTATTTACCAAAACTTGTACATCAAGAATAACCAAAGATGCTCTCATTATAAAATCTGTATCAAATTCATACCCATAGCTATTTATATTTTTTAACAACTCATCAATTTTATCTCTTCCATCTTTCCATATCGAAGAAACAACAGACATTAACATTTCTGTTCGTGTTAAATTAGTTCCACTATTATTAACTCTAATGAAAATTTCAATTATATCAGGTAATGATATTTTAGAAAGAGGAAAATATGAAACAATTTTGTCTACATGAATTTTATTCCATAGTATAATCAATTTACGTCTAGATTTCTTCCAATCATTCTCAGTTAATTTACCATATGTTTCTTCAAGATGTTTTCTTGACCTATCTAAAAACTTTTGTCTTTTTTTAATAATTTTATTTTCATTTTTTTTGATTGTATCTTCGTTCTTAGCCCACTTACTCGGAAAACTTACATCTTTATTAATCACTCTATTGACAGGAAACCATAACTCATTCCTGGATTTATATTTTTGTTCTATACTCTTAATTTGGTTATATGTTTTAAAGCTAAACTCATATTTTCTTCTATCCTCTTTAATCTCAATCGAAGACTCTTCCGAAGATGTGCTAGATTCATTATGAAAACTTAGATTGATATACATTTTAGCTGTGACTGTATGTTTTTGATATGAACCCTTTATTCCAATTAACATCGATGTTAATCTTTGCTGTCCATCTACAATACATTCAATTTTGTCTTTACTTTGAACTTCAGATCCACCTCCTAAATCATTTTTTTTATATTCATTTACAAATTGATAGAATTTCATTCCATCTTTTATATTTTGATCTGATTTACTTTTGCCTATTGTCCAAAACATAAATGTCCCAATTGGATAGCCTTGCATAATAGAATCAAAAAGGTCTGTAATTTGAGAATCTTTCCAAACAAACTTTCTTTGTAAGGATGGCAACACCAATTCATCGTCATGAATCTTATCAATAATATCAAAAATTCTTGAATCCTTATATTCAACAAGCCTACTTGTTGATATCTTATTTTTTTGAATACGTTGCATTTTTAATTTTTATTTACTAGGTGTTGTAAGTGCTCATAAAGCATTACCATTGCTAAAGTATCAAGTTCACAATAATTTTTTAAAGCTTCAATTAAATTATCTTTTTCATCACTTGATATCATATCAGAAAACTGAATTAATTGAAATGCTTTCATAGCTGCTGCTCCATCAGCTAATAATTCTCCAAAATAAACATTTGAAGATGACACGTCAGAATTAATTTTTGGTAATAATTTATATGGATCTAATACCAGTCCATCTTCTTCCTTAAAAAAAATCTTTCCTTGTAAATTTTTTCCAAATGCTAATGGTTGAGAATATTTCTGTTTTAATAGTGGACTTGATTGCATAATAGCTGGTAAAACAGCTTTTAAAGAATTGGAACCTTTCATTGACGGATGATAATAATGCTTTAATACTATATCCTTTAAATCAATTAATGCTCTTTCTGGTAAATTCTCATTTGGAGAAAAAGTAATTGAGTCTAAAAATTTGATGTATTTTGAATAATGGGTTTTATCAAAGTCTTCCATACGACTTTTCACACTTTTTAGTACATAATTTTCATAATTTGAATACATAAAAATACTACCTTGATTATCACCTAGAACTTCATAGAGCTTTTCAATGCATTCAAAACTAGGATCATGGTTATCCTGCTTCGCAATCCACTCTGAATGATCAATAGTTCCATCTTCATTTAAGGAATGACAGGAATACTGAGTAGCTAGCATAGTAAAAGGTTTTTGATTTTTATGAAATGGAAGAGCTACCTGACATGTTTCAAAATCAATAAAATGATATGGAAATTTCCACTCATCCATTTTTGATTTTAAAGAATCTTTATCAATCAATTCTTTTGCTGTAGTTGTTTCTTTTAAAGATTGTATTTGTAATTTTTGTCTTTTGAATGCCTTCGTTTGATCATTCATAGTTGGAAAATTATTAGATTCCATTTCTTCTAAAGTGTGAAATCCCATTTCAATAAAATCTTGGGATTTTCTATAATTCCATAATTCAAAAATATGATCTTTATCAGGATTATAAGAGGGAAATCTTTCTAACCAGCACTCATCAAAACCACTTTTTTGATCGCTTACTTTGTATTCACAACTTTTACAAAAATCACCTACGCGATTAATTTCTGAATATTTTTCTAAAAACATTTTAGCACTAATTCCCATATGCAATGTATTAATCATATCAATATCTGTAACATAGTCAACATATGTTTGCCTTGAATCTTTACGCTTGTTTTTATAGAGCCATGCTAAATAATGTGCAATTGAAAAAAACCCTACTAAGGGTGTAGGATCTTGTATATTCGTAAAAGGAAATTTTAATTGATCTGAATAATCCCCTCGACCAGCTTGATTTCTTGGTGGATTAACAATTAAATCTACTACTTCTGTTACATCTCTTATGGTCATCATGCTATCATTTAATTCTTTTTTAAAATTTGTTAAAAATTCTTCTTCAGAAAGTTTCTGCAATTCGACATCAACTCTTTTGTTCTTTTTCTTAAGAAAAAAATATTGATTCAATTTATCTATGTTTGATGGTTTGTCTTTATCTAATACCATCATATATGCCTTAAAATCATATGAGGTTGATAGTCTAGATTTATAAATATTACTATCTTTAAAATAGTACAAGTAGTTAGCTTCTTTATTAATACAAGCCTCAAAAACTTTTTTATCAGGAGAGTCGTTTTCTGGGCTTGACGCTCTCCACAAATGACCATCCTTACCAATATAGTAAAGATATCCATCTTCCTTGATAATATCAGTTTCCATAACTAGTAATGGTTCAGGGGGATATTTATCATTAAAAAAATCTTCTATAATACCATACTGAAAGGCTATATCAGCAATATAAGGGCTCCATTTTTTTTTAACTTCTTTTATACCATTTTTATAATTAAAAAAACTATCTTCTGAACTAATTGATTTAGATTTTACTTCATAAATTTCAATTAATGTTCCTGATTTAACTAATAAATCAACTCGAATGAAAAAATTATCAACAACATGGGCAGACTCAGCAATAATAATATTCTCTTCTTTCAAAAAAATATTTGTTTTATCTGTGCATGAAGGATAATCAAGGTCTGAACTCAAATCTTCAAATTGATGATTAGGGTATTTTGCTTGGATAACAAATTTAGCATATTCACCTACTTGGTGTCCGCCGTCAGCGTGGACCTGTAAAAACTCATTATTACTTTTTGAAGATGGATATTTTTTAGATAAATAGTATAATTTTGTAGGACATTCTAAGCCTATTTTAAATCGAGTTTTAGTTAAAAAATGTTCAGTAGACATGTTATTTATTTTTTCCAAAGTAATCAGCTAATTCATCATCAGATAAATTGTCTAATGCAAACATATCATTATCAGACTGTAATGATTCTTCCCATTTTCTCTTATGCTCTTCTTGTCTTTTAGCGTCTCTTTTCTCATTGGCTTTATGATATGCTTTTTGAATTCTACTTGCTTCTTTTTCAACATCTTCTTCCGACATATTGGGATTATTTTTAAGTATATTTTTAATTATATATTCTTCCATTATTTTTCCTTAATAACTGATTTTAATTCCATATCTGTTAAATGTAAAATAAGACAATACTTCTGATCTTGCACTCTTCCTTCTAAAAAAGCTCTATAAGGCTTGCCCCCATCATTAAAAACTAATGGCTGCTTACTATCCTCTCCAGCAGTTAGCATCATTAATGATTTATCATTATATAACTTTAAGGCCATTTCGAACAAGAAATCATATGTCAGTCCATTAATATGGAATAATTGATACTTTTTATTAAACACCAATTTTTGATAGATTTTAGTTTTAGGATACATCTTTCCAGTCCAGTGCACTGGTACTTCATGATCAATGTTTGATTCAAGATATCTAGGCTCTCTTTCTTCTTTCAAGGTTCCATCAGGCAAGAAAACTTGCTCTGATTTATCAATTTGATATACAACTTCCTCTCTATCATTGATAAATATCCTATCAGTTTCATGCAAAAATTTTCCAGTAAGTTCTAAATCTATTTCAGGATCATTTTTAATTAATTCCTTAGATAATTGTTCTGTATCCTTAAATTGATGCAATAAAGATTGTAAACTATTTTTACTCGAAAATTTTAATAAACGTTTGTTATTAAGCGGTTTATTATCATCAACATTTACCATTAATACTTTTGATGGAGAAGGTGCTGATTTAAATATTAACTGAGCATTACGTTTTTTTTCATTGGATAAATTAATATAACGCATCTTAAAGCATTCCAAAGTCAAATTCGTCTTCGTTAGTTTGCTCTTCTTCCAATTCAACTATCTCTTCTTCTTTATTTTCGAGACCTATGAATTCAAAGCTTGCTTGCTTACCAACTACTGCAAAAATATGCTCATTACTTGATATAATAAAAGCATCATCTGCTTCATAATCTGCACGATAATTAAACGGAAATGTCAAAATAGTACCATCATTGAGTATATCTAATAACTGTTCTTTGTTTTCAACTATATTTAATTGATATACTGATTTTACATTCAATGATAAATAGTCGTCTAATGATGATATTTCTAAGTTCGAATCTACATCATAAGTAGATGGCACTTTTTCAATAGCCTCATTATTACTATCTACTCCGATAAGGTTAGATCGTGATATGTATTCTCCGTTATCATTAAATCCTTGAAGAGTAGTTGATTTGGATGGAAGAATATGTGAACCATCAGCAATAGATGCTGTTGAACAAGGACCATTATCCTTGTCAGATACAACTATTTTTGACCATCCATATAATTTCTTTCGATCTACTTTAACAAACTCTGTTGAAAAAGATTTTTTATCAAATTTAAGTGTTGCCGTTCGAGCCATACTCTATTTGATTAATGCATAATATGCATCTTCATCCAAGATATCTGCACCGTGCTGCTTTGCAGCTTTTAATTTTGTGCTCTTACTGTTGTGTGCAACGTTTGCACCGCAAACTAAGATTTCTGTTTTTGAATTAACAGAGCTTTGAATAATGGCTCCCATTTCTTTTGCCTGTGCTTTCATATCATCGCGATCGCCTTGCTCCATTTTACCAGTAAAGCAAATGTGTTTTCCTTTTATATCACTCATATTTTCTCCTTTTTTTTTAACTTATTTTTACACTATTTACAACTATTACAAATTCTAATCCAATCATCATCGTCTACCGCAGATGAATCACAAAATAGGATTGTATCCCAACATTCATCACAATCTACTTCTATATTTTCCATGAAATTAGTTTTAGTCAATATTAAGCTAGTTAAAAATTCATATCCATTTTCATTTGAAACATAAAGCGCTGTCTCATGTTGAGTACTCTTTTGTTCTTGAGATAAATTTTTAAAATCTGATTTCCATTTTTTAACTTCCTCACTACCAATATAGGATTCAAGCTCATCAACATCATTAAAAGAAACACTTTTATGAAAACGCATTCTTCCACTATTCTCATTTTCAACATCATGTTCGTCTATAAAGAGAATTTGCAAATGAGCATAATATTCATTTAGGTTGCTTTCAAACTCAATTATTTCACTGATAACATATTCATCAATTGCTTCCCACCAAAAATCTTCATTAAAATTGTCGTTCATAATTATACTTCTATTTCAATTTTTCCTTTTAAAAGGCACGTATTATTATCTGTGCCATAATCAGATAATATTTCATCAATAATGATTTCATTATCTTCTTCACCTAATTCTTCCTTTTTGTTTGAAAAAACTTCTTCATTGATACATTCTGTAATATCATCGTAACTCATATTCATTTCAGAGAATCCTCCACAAAAAGCATAAGATCCATCTAAATCATATACTGAGAACTGATGTTCTTCACTTTCAATAAATGATGTTTCAAATCCTTCCTCAAGCGGTATGGAAATATGACTATCGCCATCAAAATAAAAGTTTTTGGATACTAATAATTCATCATTATCAAAATCTTCTAATAGGTATACTTCTGAATGCTCAACATAATCGCATTTAATGGTGATTGACTTGCATGATGAAGTATCAAAATTTTCATTAATAGTCCAATGATTTCTCCCATGTTCATCTTTGGTTATTTCCCATAATTTATCTTTTACTATCACTTAAACTCCTATTTGATTACCGTCTAAATCGTAAGTTGAAACGCTAAATATATCACCTTCAATTATTAATTTGTTCACGGAATCTAAAAATTCATATGTTGCTTCACCCTCATATCTGATTGCAGTATCCATTTTGTAACATGCGTCTGGATCTTCCTCATCTAAATCAAGGGTGGAGCCAGATACAATAGTAAGTTTCTTACCATCAAAATTGTAATATTCATAAAAAGTTTCTGCACTGAAGCCACCATAAACAAATTCAAATGGTTCGCAAAATTTTAAAACCTTACAAACTATATCACTCACTAAGAATTTATTAAGCTCATTTATCAATTCTTCTCCCATTATTTCATAATCCCAATCATAAGCGATATTTAAATCTGAATTTGAATCTATGAAGAAGTATTCATTTTCCTCCATTTCTGAAAATACATGAAAGCCTTCTGGTAAATGTTTAACTCCTTCTATCTTAAGTAGTATATTATGCATCTTATTCTCCAATTATTGTTCAATCCATCCCTTTTTTACATTCTTTTCTAGGAAATTTTTAAAAATTTCTTGAATTTGTTTTTGACTGCTTGAAGCCTTCAAGTCTACTTTCAACATATCTTTTCTTGAAGGACTAAAATCTGTGTAATGAAATACATAGGCTGGATAATCTTCAGATTGTTCTTTATTAGTTTTCCATAATAAAAATTTACGGACCATGGTTAACCCTTTGCTCTCCTTTGCAAACACTTTTCTTTCTAGTAATGTGGAAGGTTCCAATGCTTTATCGTCATTACTTTCATTATCAATTTCAACAAGGTTAGTAATTTGTTCAAAACGAACATCATCTGGATTATTTCCTTTTTTATCATCTCGAACTTTAACAAAAACAGAGGTCATAAAGCTAATACATGGTAGTAAAAATGCTGCTTCATATGTGTTATCAAACGTTAAACTCATCTTTTTAATCGTACCCTTAGAATTTTCAGGAACTACATCTAAGGCTGTAAATTCAACCACGAATTCAGGTTTAACCATTGTAAAAGCAACTTTTGCACCAGATGATGCAATATAATTGGATTCTACGGTCAGCGGTTTAAGCTTGGTAATGAGATCCTTACGTTCTTGATCGCTAAAACCATTTCCAATCTTTCCCACAATTTGGTATGTTTTTTTATCTTTCATCATGGCAATCAAGACTTCGCGTAACATACCTTCACGATCACCATCACCCTCTACATAGCCAACAATCACTGCGTCAAAAGTATGGAGCGGTTTAATTTTATAAATCATGCCCTCGCTTGATTTTACAATTACTCCTTCTTGGCCATCTGTTTCTACTACTTGCTTATAAAAATCAACAATATCCTTACGACTTTCTACGGTTTTAGATCCCACTGAATGTACTGAACCGTTTCCTGGAAATAATTCATCAAGCTTTGTGAGTTTTTCTTCCCAATTTTTTAAATCATATTCTTGATTGTCCAATAACAAGATATCAAAAGCAGCGAAGGCGATTTCTTCTGATTTATCATCGAGAGCTGCTACAAGATCAAACACATAGGTTCGTTCACTTTGCTGCAAATATAACTCTCCAGGAATGTATGCCTTAGCAATACCAGCTTTCTGTAATAACTCTTCTGCTTCTTTTAATAAGGGTAAATCATCAAGTACTGTACCAAAATGATTAATAAGAGATGCTTTTTTATTTTCATAAATAAGGATATATAAATGGCCATCAAATTTTGTTGATAAATAATATTTGTCTGCTTCTCTTACTTTTGAAACAATCTCTTCAGAGGAAACAGGAAGATAGCGTCTGGCAACTGCGCGTTTGTAAGTTTTTGCTTTATCTATCATCATTTGAATCAATTATAACAAAGTTCTTTAATTTAGAGTCATTCTTCATCAGGACTAATCATTTTTAATGCCAAGTATAAACCCCTTGAATAGGGTATTCTTCATAATCAACATCAATTTGATTGATAGTTTCTTTTGTTAATTTTATATATTTATCTGACATTTAATTGGTTTCTTCCTTATTGGTTTCTTCCTTCATCTCTACTATACCTTATCGTTTTTTCTTAATAGATTTTTCTGATAACGTGATTGTACAACATCAATCATAATTAAAATTGTAATAATAAAATAAAATGTGGTTTTACTCATAGGAGTAATGGGATTATTAAATAATTCCAAATGTGCTAAATGTGCTCCATCAGTGACTAACATTATCCCAACAACAAAAAGGATAAATAATCCTAAAACCTCATACATGCGATTGCGTTGTAAAAACTCCGATATAGTATCAGCTAAATAAATCATTAATAACCCGCCACATACAATAGCAATAGCCATTAGAGTAAAATTATCTGTGAGCGCTATAGCACCTAAAATCGAATCGAATGAGAAAATAAGATTTATTAGTGCAATCCAAAGAATTAATTTTCTTGGTGAAACTTCTCTAGATGAAGATTGGTGATCAAAGTCTTGCGACACTAACATATGACTAATTTCTTTTATCGACGTATAAATTAAAAATACCCCTCCAACTAAAACAATGATACTATGAAAATTAAAAGTACCATTAATGATAAAATCTATGTTGAGAGAAAATATAGGATTCTGAAAATATTTGATAGACTCTACTAGAATAAATAAAAGTATAACTCTAAAGAATACAGCGATACCAATTGCCACCCTACGAACCATGGCTTGCTGTTCTTTTGGAGCTTTTTTGGACTCTAATGAAATATAAAGAAGATTATCAAACCCTAAGACAGCTTGAAGTAAAATAAGAAAAAAAAGTGTAAATAAGTTTTCTAACATAAAATTAATATAGTTTACAAAATTTTTAAATTTAGTTGGTAGATAAAAAATTGATTTTTAGATAAAAATATGTTTGGTGGAATTTCAGTTAAAAATCACCTGGGGCTACTTGAAAAGTATTAAGACCTAGATCTCTCCACATATTTACAGCCTTATTTCTATCATCTACAACAAGAAATACATCATTGATATCAATAAAAGTATCTAACATCTTTTTCTTTAAAATATCATCAGACATAAATCTCATATCCTTAGTGGCAAGATTACCCGCAGCAATTGGCCATGAATCCGCTTTAAACTTATCGGGTCTCATCACCAAGAGATCATGATGGACATTATGAGTTTTTAACCATTCAGTAGTAGCTTGAAAGCTTCTATCATTTCTACCACTAAAAATTACTATCCTGAATCCATCATTATGAAACATTTGAGCTATTTTAATTACTGGTTCATTTGGTATATCCCAATCCTTAATAGATGAAGAAGCTGCGAATATATCCCAATCTAGCTTACCATTTGGTTTAATGGATTTTCTCTTCCTAATATCAATGTTAGCTAAAGTACCATCTAAATCAAAGATAACCGTTCTCTTGTTCACTTCTCTCACTCCTTAAAATCTTTATTCATCAATAAATTCACTTAAATCTTCTTTTGAACCAATAAGTTTTCCATTTTCAAATTTAATATTTTCATTAAAACTTGCTAAAGCACTTGGAATCCAATCTTCGTTACCTTCAATACTCTGTTGATTCCATCTATATTCCCATTCGTCAAAATTTGATTCATTAATACCATCATCATTCATAGAAATAATACAATCATTTACGATATTACTACCATGTCCAGAATCACAAGCATAATAAGAAAAATCAGCTGAAAAATACCAATCTTCGTCTTCCTCGAAGTCTTCCTCAAACTGATCTGGAACTACTCCATCACAAATAGATTCAAAAATTTCATAGGCATCATCATAAGAAAACTTATTTCTATCGTAAGTTTTCCAAACACTAAATGTAACTTTCCATAAAGTAAAATTTGTAGAACTAATAGGTATTTCTAATAAGCCCATCTCTCACTCCTTTATATTGATTCTAATTTTAAGAAAACAGTTCTTCTTTGGTTCGTTTTTCACCTTCGAATGGATTTAACACATCTCCACTGCTATCTTCAAAATATTCATCTTCCCACTCAATATTCCACTGATTTTTAAACTCTGTTATTCTTGCTTCTATATCGTCAGCAATTTTATCTGATGAGTAATCTAAATCAGAGTATTGCTCTTGGTATTCACCGAAAGAAATATCTTTACTAATAAAAGATACAGTTTTTTTTTCGGTATCTACTGAAAACCATTCGGAAAGAATAGTGTCTACAAAGTCTTCATCATAAAACCATTCACCATCAAAAATTGACATTATATATTCTGAATCACCATCATTCCCAATGAAATAGGTTTCAGGTCTTTCTGTTATTTCAATAGGTTTTGATATATATTTTACTAACATCTTTCACTCCTTTATATTGATTCTATATAAGTTTACAACTTTTTTATACCTTATTTTTTATATATTGGATCTTTCCCATCGTAATCTTCAATATTACCTCCCCAGTCCCTACAGTTAGCACTTAGATCTAACAGAACAAGATCTTTGTTTCTAATTTTGTATGCATAATAAGTAACTTCTTCCACGACACCATCTTCATTTTGATTGTGCAGGTTACCATCATAAGTGCCAACCGACATAGTATCACCCCTATCATTTTCAAGGTGCTCGATAAGGCCTATATTGGTATACCTATAGCGAAATGATTCACAATCTTTCCATGTGATGCTTGAATGACCATCAGCAATAAAAAGACAGTCCACATCATTTTCATCAAAGCCTGAACCACCATAATGCTCTTCTTCAATGATTATATAATTATAATCCTTGATTTCTTCGAATTCAATATTCCCATCCAATGAAAGAATAGGGTCATTTATGTCTATAATCTCAAGCAAGTTCCCATCAGAATCTATCCAGTCGCCGGAGATTGTAAGAGACTCATTAGAATTTGTACCGGTTATTTCTACATTAGTAGCTCCTGATTCAAAAGAAGACATAAAACTCCATTGATCTTGATCTTTAAGTTCATCTAAAGTTTTGCATCCATACAAGTATCGATTATTAGACTCAAAATGAATTTCTATAGCCATCTCTCACTCCTTTATATTGATTTATGAAAAAATTTGACTTTTTTTCCAATTATCACCATGCATATCTTGTATTAAACTAATAAAAGTGTTTTTTAAATCTTTGTCATCATCATGAATACATTGAATCAATTCATCGCCCATACCAATTTCTTCCTCTTCATTCCAAGCACAATATACTTCACCACTACTATTTTCGTATCTTAGATCATTCCATTCAGCTACTTCACTTAAATAATAACATTCTCCATCAAGAGCATTGACAGTAGAATTTTTAATATCTTCTTTATCTATCTTTATTGAAGAAATTAAATAAAATTCGGTTTTAAATTGCTCATCTCCATACCTATCAGTGTAACATCTATCTGCGCCAAGTATCTTCTTAAAATCTTTCTCGGTAATTGATTTTATATTTTCTGAACAATCCAAACAAACATTCACTACAATTGGATTATCAGAAGTGGAAATAGCTCTTTGATTCTGCTCAATATCATAGTTGTCATCATTATAACCGTAGTCATTGTACTCAAAAAATAAGTTGTTGTCTTCTTCGCTCATTTCATATGAAACATAAGGTGCAATATATTTTGAACAAATTTCACAAGAAAAAGCTATCTCATCCGAATCATCGCATTCGATACAATTGAGTCTATCATCTCTAATAATTAGAGATGATTTGTGAAATTCATAGCCACATGCACCACAACAAGCTGTATGAATCAAATTGCGGGATTCATAATCCAACCCTAAATCTATCTTTTCAATATTAATGGAAAAATCTTCTGGTATAGGAGTTCTTGTCCAATCTAAAGTTTCTTCAAGCCCTTCATTCTCATTACAATTACCTGCTAAAAGAACCTTTAAATTTCTTAGCTCTTTTAGATGATTAGATATAGATGAAATATTTTCAATTGAGTTATCATTTATTATCAAATATTTTAATTGCTTCAAAAAAGATATTTCTTCTGGGAAGCTTGAAAAAATATTTTCACTTAAGTCTAATCCTTGAAGGTTAATCAAAGATTTAAATGATGAAGGTAAGCGAGAAAGTTTGCAATTAACTAAACTCAAGTTTTTAATAACATCCTTATTTAAGCTTTCATCTAAACCTGATAAGTCTTTACTGTTCAACCACAAACTTAGGAATATGTAGTAACCTGTACCTGAATTTAATTTTCCACCACTAATCATTGTCTCTTTCATCAAATCATTTAATTTGGGCCTAAGAAACTTATTATCGCGCTTAAAGTGATTTGAAGGAACCATTTTACAACCTTGGAGCAGTTTTTCAAATATTTTGGAATCATTTAAGTCAATAGCAACTTGAATACCTTCAT
>TARA_B110000438_G_scaffold221930_1_pt1 | contig 16296 bp, 18 predicted proteins | sample TARA_B110000438 | Tara Oceans TARA_B110000438 (sample SAMEA4398413) | marine metagenome | biome: Polar Biome; feature: [MES] marine water layer (ENVO:01000295) within the mesopelagic zone...; material: water (ENVO:00002006), including particulate matter (ENVO:01000060) such... | reverse complement strand
GAGATTCTCAATCTTCAAATATTAATATGAAAGCCATGCTGTATTCAGCCATTTTACCGGGTTCAGGGGAATATTCAATGGGCTATACCAATAGAGGGTATTTGTTTTTAGGGATTGAGGCCTTAGCCGTGGGTACTTGGTACATATTTAATCAAAAAGGATTAGATACTCAATCTGAATACAGAGCCTATGCAGATGAGCATTGGAATTTATTAAGATGGTTTGCAGATTATTATAAGTGGGATGATGAAGAGAATGATTTTTATTATAATTTTATAAATGAAGATGCTGCTAATGATTTTCCTAATATTGAAAATCCATACCCAAGAATCTGGAATGATAGCCATCATTTGAATTTTACTTATAATGGGGTTTATCATAGCACAAATTCACTTATTGATTTTAAATTTCTATACGAATCAGGTGAATTCAAAGAGATCTATAATCCATATTCAACTGTTAGTGATGAAGAAAACTTACCCACTCTTGAATCACTTGGGATTATTGTTGAAAAGGACCATCATTATTATGAAAATATTGGAAAGTATGACCACTTTTATGCGGGGTGGGATGATAATGATTCTTTGTATGTGGTAGTAAAAGAATTGGGTGGAGAATATATCGCCATGAGTCCACATAAAAAAGGCTATCGCGAAACATGGAATGATTCTAATGACAATTATCGAGTGGCATCATTTGCATTATCAGCATTGGTAGCCAATCATTTCGCCAGTATAATGGATGTACTCATATTATCAAAACTCAGTAATAATAAAATTACTAATCTGACTGCAAAAACATATTTTTCACCAATAAATCCGTATGGAGTTGGTGGTATAAAACTATCATTTAATTGGAATTAGAATGTACAAATTGAAATTTATAATCCTATTTTTATTCCTTGGATGCTCTGCAACAAAGATGTCATTTGTTGATGAGTTACAGCTTAAGTTTGAAAAAGGTGAACAATTTTATAAATCAGGGAAATATACCCGTGCAAAAGACGAACTTCAATTTGTAGTCATGAATAATCCAGGTTCACAAATGGCATTAGATGCACAATATCTCTTAGGTGAATCCCATTTTGAATTGAAAGAATATGAAGATGCCGCCCTAGAGTTTGATAGATTTTCACGATTTTCTCAAAGTTATGAGAAAACTGAAACTGCTCGTTTTAGAATTTGTGAATGCGCAATCAATATGTCAAATTCATTCCAAAAAGATCAAACCAGTACGTTAGAAGCCATTGATCGACTACAAGAATTTATTGAAGATTACCCCTCATCAAAAAGATTGGATACCGCAAGTAAAGAGATTGCATCACTTCGGTTAAAGTTGGCAAAAAAAGAATTTGAATCGGCTCGCTTATACTTAAAATTAGAAGAATATGATTCTGCGTTAATTTATCTTAATAATGTGCTCACCCAATATTATGATACTGAAATCATAGATGAAGTAAGGCTAACTATTGTATTCCTTTATTTGCTACAAAATGAGGTAGAAACGGCAACATTCTATTTAGAAACTCAAGAAGAAAAATTCACCTCTAATGTAAAATTAGAAGAGGCTCAAAATTTAATTTTTAAAATGGAAAATGGATTAGGGCTCTCAGAATATCTAAGGCTCTATAAATGAAAATTTATATGTTCGGAGGTAGTTTTGATCCACCTCATCTTGCACATATAGAAATGGTAAATCGTCTGGTTGATGATTGTGATAAATTTTTTATTTTCCCTGCTAAACAATCGCCTAATAAAGTAAATGAAACGATGGCAACTTCTGATCAACGGCTTCAAATGTGTGTGTATGCCTTCGGAGAAATTTCCCCTAAAATTGAAGTATCAAATTTTGAATTAAATGCATCATCACCCAGTTATACTATCAATACAGTTAGATGGATTCTAAATCAATCTCCCGAATGTGATTTGAGTGTCATTTTGGGTGAAGATCAAGGTAATCTATTGGCCACATGGTATGAGTTTGAAGCATTACAAAAAGTGGTTTCATTTATTTGTTTTTCACGAAACCATTTTACTTTTAATCCTAAGATTAGATTAGAGTATATTGATGATTTTAATTATGATATATCATCTTCAGAATTTAGAAATGAGTTAAACAATAATGCTGAAAAAGCAATGGCCTTATTACCCTCTAATGTATTTAATTATATTTTAGAAAATAAATTATACTCATGTTAAACATGTTCCCTGAGTTAGTACAGTTTGTGGCGGGTGGCCTACTATTATTCTTCGGAGCTGAATACTTAATTGAGAGTAGTAAATCTATTGCTGAAAAGTTCAGCATCCCCAAAATTGTAGTGGGTATTACCTTGGTTGCATTCGGTACCAGTTTGCCTGAACTTATTGTGAGTATTATGGCAACACTCAGAGGTGAATCGGGGATTGTTGTTGGGAATGTAATTGGCTCTAATATTGCAAATATTGGATTGATTTTAGGCATTGGCTCAATTATTTCTCCACTTTGCTATTCATTTTCAAAATTAAAGGGTGATCTTTATTTTCTTCTATTTATTACCATGCTTCCCATATTGAGTATTCAGCTTGATTATATGAATTTTTATACAGGCTTAGGTTACATTGGAATCCTTTTTCTGTATTGTTATTATTTGATTAATTCGGATCATGAGGTGGATGTTATTGATGAAGGGACCTCTCAAAACATTGCTATGTTTGTGATAATTGGAATTTCAGGACTTGGTTTTGGATCACACTTTTTTGTGGAGGGTGCAGTTGGGTTAGCTGAGATTTTTGGAATTCCACCTATAATTATTGGAATGACTATTGTAGCCATCGGAACCTCTTTACCCGAATTAGCCACCACCTTAGTTGCTATAAAAAAAAATGAGGCAAGTTTGGCTATTGGAAATATTATCGGGTCTAATATTATGAATATTGTGGCGGTGTTAGGCATCTCATTTATAATCAAAGATATTTCTATTACGTCTATCACCATAAATGCACAGCTATTTGTGATGGGATTACTTACGATGATTTTGTTCGCAGCATTATACTTTAGAAATAAACTGTCTCGCGAAATTGGGATTATTTTATTAGGGATATATGTTGTATTTATTTTTTTAAATTTTAATTCCCTTTGGATTGGTTAGCATCAAAAAACATGAGTAATTTTTTCTATGATTCAATTTGAAAATGTAACGGCTACTTACGCTGATGATGTGGGGATATTCGATTTATCATTCCATATTGAAAAAGGTGAAATGGTATTTTTGATGGGGCCGACGGGTGCAGGAAAGTCCACGGTTCTCAGAACCATCTATAAAGATATTCTTCTGAATGATGGTAGTCTCTATATTGATGGTCAAGATATTACGGATATGCGGAGTCGTAAGATTCCATATTACCGAAGAAAAATTGGAATGATTTTTCAGGATTTTCGACTCATTGAAGATAGAACGGTATTTGAGAATGTTGCATTACCATTGAATATTTTAGGTCTCCCCAATAAAGAAATTAAGTCTAAAGTAAGTGAAATTCTTGAAAAAGTAGGGCTTGACAGCGTTACTAAAATGCGTCCATCTCAGTTGAGTGGTGGCGAACAACAGCGGGTTTCTATCGCCAGAGCATTGGTAAAAGATCCAGTTGTAATTTTAGCCGATGAGCCTACGGGAAATCTTGATCCCAATGTATCGGATGAAATTTTAGACCTATTAGAATTAGCCACCAATAACGGAACCTCCGTGTTGATGTCAACACATAATTTCCCATTAATACGACCGCGTAAAAAAAGATACATAGAATTGAGTGACGGACGTTTAGTACAGAAATGATGTCTAAATTAACATTCTTACTAATTGAAAGTATTCGTGCTTTATTCCGGGCACGGATTCCTGCAATTATTTCATCAATTACGATTGCAATCACATTAGTGGTATTTAGCTCTGCATATTTCTTTTATGAGAATATGGTGGGATTTACCAACAAATTTACAGCTCAGTTTAATATTGAGGTATTTTTTGATTCTGGGCTCTCAGAGTCGACATCCGTACAATTGTTTAATGATATCTTACTGATTAGAGGAATTGAGCAAGGTGAATTTATAGACAAAGAAAAGGCTGCCAGTTTATTTAAACTTTATTTCAAAGATGATATTAAAAATATAATTGGTAATAATCCACTCCCAATGGGAGGGAACTTCGATATATCTATTTCACATCGATCTCCGCGTATGATGTGGAAAATAACACGCGAAATCAGACGTATGAATGGCGTTGACGAGGCAGCATTTCAGCATGATGTCGTATCTCGTGTTGATCATATAATCGATAATCTTCTGGGGTTTTCATTGGTGGTTGGCATCGCAATTTTATTGATTTCAATAGTATTGGTTTCTAATACAATTCGTCTGATAATCCATTCTAAGCAACATTCAATTGAGACACTTCACCTCTTGGGCGCCACAAATAGTTTTATTCGATTTCCATTTATAATGGAGGGTATTTATCAGGGCTTGATTGGTTCAACAATGGCGTTACTATTTCTTTCATTGCTATATTCATTACAAGCCTATCTTATTGAATCATTAGTTCGAATTCAGTTGGTAATTCCTGACATGATGATTGCCGGAAATTTGATAGTTGGAATCCTTTTAGGACTCACGGGAAGTTATCGTGGGATTTCAAAGTATTTAAAGTAAAAATTTAGATATAAATTAAACAATCCTCCACTTGTAAAAATCTTGCTTAAAATATTAAATTTCAGGTCTTGCTATATAACCAAAATTTAATTTATAAGAGATTATGCCGAAAAAAAGTACTACCACAAAAACAAATTCTAAAAAGACAAAAGCCACGGCTACGTCAAAAAAAATAAATGATTTTAAGGAGTTAGAATCTAATTTGAATGAAAAAATTATTGAATTAGAATCTAATATTGAGAGACAAAAAGATAAGAATATTCGTCTTCTCGCTGAGTTTGATAATTATAAACGAAGAACTCGAGACGAGAAGATTCATTTGATTCGATATTCAGGAGAAGAAATAGTCTTATCACTTTTACCGGCCCTTGATGACCTTCAGCGTACAGTTGATAATGCTGACAAAACTGATGAGAAATCCATTAAGGAAGCAATAAAGCTGGTGCAGTTAAAATTGATCAAAAACTTAAAAGATAAGAATATTGAATCTTTTGAAACTATAGGTGAAACCTTTGACCCTGAATTGCATGAAGCGCTGATGAGTGAGCCGGGAGAAGAGGATGATATAATTGTGAAGGAGTTTGAAGGTGGGTATAAATATCATGATCGAATTATTCGTCATGCAAAAGTAGTTGTGAGTAAGATAAGTTAATGAGAGATTATTACGAAATTTTAGGCGTTTCTAAAGACGCCGATGCTAATTCAATAAAAAAAGCATATCGCAAAGTTGCCATGAAATACCATCCTGATAAAAATCAGGGAGATAAAGGTGCTGAAGAAAAATTTAAAGAAGCGGCTGAAGCCTATGGCATTTTAAATGATGGTGAAAAGCGTCAACGTTATGACCAATTTGGTCACGCGGGTGTAAATCAAAGTGCAGGAGGTGGATTCCATAATATGGATATGAATGACATCTTCAGCTCATTCGGTGATATCTTTGGTGGTGGCGGTGGTGGATTTGGTGACATCTTTGGTGGTGGTCGCGGTCGATCCCGTCAACAACGACGAGGCGGTGATTTAAAACTCACTTTAGCATTAACCTTAGAAGAAATTTATGCCGGTTCACAAAAGACAGTAAAAATTAAACGCTTTGAATCCTGTGAGCCTTGTAGTGGATCTGGCGCAGAAGGAGAAGCTCAGCCAAGTACATGTTCTTCATGTCAAGGTACGGGTGAAATCAGACAAGTACAACGTTCATTTCTAGGTCAAATTGTAAATGTTCAACCTTGCCATCATTGTTCTGGCAAGGGAACCATTATTTCTAATCCCTGCAAATCTTGCAGAGGGGATGGTCGTGTAAAAAATATGGTAAGTGTGGATATTGAAGTGCCATCTGGAGTCTCTCGTGGTAATTATATGACAATGTCAGGGGATGGAAATAGAGGTCCAAATAATACTTCCTCTGGAGATTTGGTTGTGTATTTCGATGAGAAAGAACATGATTTATTTGTAAGAGATGTGAATGATATTTTCTTAGACTGTTGGATAGATTACCCTATGGCTGTTTTTGGAGGGTCTGTAGAAGTACCCACATTGGCAGGGAAAGTTAATTTAAAAGTTCCTGCAGGAATCAAATCGGGTCAAATTCTTCGATTAAAAGGCAAGGGAATTCCTGAAGTGAATCGTCAACGAAATGGAGATGAATTGGTGAAAGTAAATATTAAAACACCAAGCAAATATTCTAAATCTGTTCGTAAACTTTTAGAAGGCTTAAGAAAAGAATTAGATGATGGGGCTACATTCTCAAAGTTTAACTAATGATTTTTTTCACTAAAGATGAGCGTAATACCGTATTGTTTTTAACTATTGCATTTATGGTTGGTTTATCTATTTTATATGTTCGCAATAATGATAGAAATACCGAATTAAGATTTGTTGAGAACAATCAAGAAATTGCAGATATTATAAAGTCAGAGCAAGTTTTATCAGGGAAGATTAATGTAAATACTGCGAGTAAAGATGAGTTGATTTTGCTTCCAGGAATTGGTCCGGTTACGGCAGAAAAAATTATGGTTAAACGATTAGAAATGGGCTCGTTTTCTTCAGTTGAAGATTTATTATTAGTTCCTGGAATTGGAGCAAAGACAATTGAAAAAATTAAAGAATTTATTGTAATATAAATGGGAGATTGAGGATTGTATTCACAAGATATATTAGATCGTAAAATTGGTGCATTAGATTGGGGTATTATATTTTCTATTCTCATATTATTTCTTATTATTTATATCCCACGTTCAATTTGGATGGAAGAAAGCGAAATTAGAAATGATGCCCGTGAACGAATGTTAGATATTTCAAATTCACAGGATTTTTATTTTGAACTCACAGGAAAATATTCTACCAATGGAGAACACTTATTTGAGTTAATTGAAGCAGCCATGGATTCACTTATTGCAGATAGTACTTTTACCGGTTCTCAATCTTTAAATTTAAGTGATGGTAAATATACTATAAATATTGAAAGAGGTTTCGAAGTCAAGGTTGACACTACCTTTAGTGATGCTGTGATTATGAGAAAAGTTAAATTAGATACTATTTATACTGTTGGAATGAAGAATGAAGATAGTGGCGGTGTTGATACTCTATTTGTAAATGTAAGAGACTTAAAGTCATTTACTAATGATGAAATGTTTTATGATATATTTTCTTCAGATACCACAAGTCGCACTGAAATTGTAACGGACTATTTACGGAAAAAGTATCATCTAAGTAATGAACGTTTATATTGTCCAATCACACATGAAAAATTCTATTTTGATATTGATGAATCAGATTCTGAAAATCCAATTTTTACCGTTTCATCTCCAGTGCCCGATGATTATACTGAACCAAGGTTTTTAGTATTCCAATTTGAGGCTGGGCGTCATGGGTCTATTAAAGGTGGAATTACAACTTGGGCTAGTGAATAGGATTTTAGATTGATTGCTGTATCACAAAGCGGTAAGTATTTTCAATACTTAGAGTGGATTCCATCAGAGGGCGGTCCATTGATTACCAAATTTGGTCAAATTAAGTCAGCTGAAGACTTTAGTTTCAAGAATGGAAATTTCACGACTATATTGGAAGAGATTATTAATGAATCTTCAGAAGCGTCTCCACGATTTCAATTATCTATAGATACTCAAAATATATTTATATCGCATACCCAATACAATTCATCAGATTTTATTGAATGGCAGAAAAATCAGATTAGTGACCCTGAATTTGAAACTTTATATGATACATTTTCATTTCCATTTTTCAATAGTAGTAGTCTTCTAAATATCCATCTTCATAAAGAATTGAAAACGGGTATTGTTAATTCAGTACAAGATGTTAATGGTGAACTTAGAACTATTAACATTGGCATTTTCTCTGCTGAAATTGGCGCTAAACAATGGTTTCATGCGCATCAACTGGAAAGTTATTCCATTTGGAAAATGGGCAAAAATCATATTGATCAATTGCTCATTGTAAAAGGGGGTGAGTTTAAAACATTAGTTACTTTTAAACGGTTGAAAAATTCAGTGAAAATTTTAAATCTGGTTGGATCAACAACATTACTTGAGAAAATGACCTCCCAAATTGAATCGTGGATGAGTGAAGGCTTAGATGAATTCATGCATATGGAACGGCTGTTTGTATACTCAACTGAATTGAATGCAAAAGATTTAAAAAAATTGGTTGAGTCTGAAATTAGAAATGTGACATTATTGAATCCGTTCGAAGTTTTAGATATTTCAACTGAAGAAAAAATAAATCCACTAAAAGGTGCTACTTTTGCAGAAATGGGAGTGGGGTTTAGAGGGATTGATGTTTGATATAAACTTACTTTCAGAGCCTGGAATTCAAACTAAAGAAATGGCTGATTGCTCAGTTTCATTTTTGAAACAGAAAACCCAAGTTACTTCTAATATAGCTCCTGTTAAAAAGCAGAAAAAGATTGCACCAAAAAAAGTTTTGAAGCTCCCTTCAATTAGTATGTATACCATCATTTTCATGGCCATTTTTGTCGTCATTTTTTACCCCATGATTTCTAAATTTGATTTTAACATTTCAATGCAGTCTGAAGAATTTTCCCAAGAAGTGGTCATTGATAAAGTTCTAAAAGTGATTTTACAGAGTAAAGATGACTATACTATTGAGTCATTACAATTTCTTGATGGAAATGTATTAATCAGTTTAGGTGCATTTGATTTATCAACAATGAAGTATTTTCAAGAGGAAATGGATTTTTCGAGCAATGGTGCGGTTAGAATTTTTGGCGATAATAATAGTTATTCTATGATTGCTAAATTCCCTTGGGAAATTATTAATAATGGTGATTCTATTAGTTCTCCAGAGTCATTCTTTGAGTTTGTGAATACAGGTAAAAATGTTGAAGCCGTAATTTCTCAAGATGAAATTGCTATGCGGGGTAGTACCTCTGATATTATTTCTATTTTTTTACAATTAGCGAATGCGGAGAAATTGCAATCCAATGAAATGGCCATTCACTCAATTGATGCAAATAATTTAATTTTTGCTGTAAAACTCTCAAATTAAGTAATGATTAAAATTATATCAGGAAAATATAAAGGGCGGAAGTTACAAGATGTTCCGAATTTATATGTCCGCCCTACACAAGCGGTTGTGAGAAAATCGATGATGCAGATACTCGAACCATTTGATGGTGCTTCTGTTTTAGACTTATATGCAGGTGTGGGCACACTTGGTCTGGAAGCATTGAGTCGAGGTGCTAGTCAATTAACATCTGTGGAGAGCAATAGATTAGTGCTTGAAACGTTGAAAAAAAATATTGCAATCATTTGTAAGGACGAGGATATTACAATTAAAGCAATGGATGTGAGTAGATTCCTTAAAATGAATTTAAAGAAATATGATGTGATTATTGCGGATCCGCCATATACAAAAGTTGATTATTTAGAGTTGAAAGAGAAGATAAAGCCATTTTTGAAAGATGATGGAATTTTTTGTATGGAAATGAAGCGGTGCTTAATTGATGATGACACTGCAAGAATTAAAAAGTATGGTTCAACACAAGTGGTATTTTGGAGGGCTGAAGCATGAAAATAGCGATTTATCCGGGATCTTATGATCCTATTACAAATGGACATTTAGATATTATTGAACGGTCATCGAAATTATTTGATAAGATTATTGTTGCAGTTGCTAGAAATGCCGAGAAAGGTTCAGCATTATTTTCTGAATCTGAAAGAATAACCATGATTAATAAATCTATAACTCATTTAAAAAATATTGAAGTTGATTCATTTGAGGGTTTATTAGTGAACTATGCGGCTGAGAAAAATGCCAATGCCATTATTCGCGGACTTCGAGCCCTATCTGATTTTGAATTTGAATTTAAAATGGCGCTTATGAATAGAAGTTTGAAAGAAGAAATTAGTACGGTGTTTATGATGCCTCATGAAAAATATACGCATATTAGTTCTTCCCTTGTAAAAGAGGTAGCATCGTTAGGAGGTGATGTTTCAGCATATGTCCCACAACATGTAGAAGACGCTCTGAAAGAAAGTTTTAGTGGCAAATAAGTTTAGAGATAGACTCATTCAGCAGGGTATTGATACCGGCGCACGAGTGATTTTACCAGAAATTGGCGACCCTCGAGTAATGGATGCCAAACGAGAATTACTACAAATGGGATTTAATATTGTTGAGGTAGGGGATTCAAGTGATTCAATTCTTAATTTAATAGATTCAATTTCAACATTAAAATTTACTAAGAATTGGACAGAGGCACAGCTTCAAGATTTTTTAGAAAATCCATTGAATATGGGGATGGCCATGGTGGCAAATGGTTTGGCGGATGGTTTAGTGGCTGGTGCTTCAACATCAACAAGTGATGTAATTAGAGCGGCAATAAGAATGGTAGGCGTAAAGCCTTCTTCGAAATGGGTATCAAGTATATTCTTCATGGTTTCACCCGATGGAGATAAAGCGTTTACATTTTCAGATTGTGGCGTTATTCCAGAGCCCACAAGTGAACAGTTGGTATCCATCGCAAAAGATGCATCTGAATTTCATGAATTGTTAGCAAATGAAACGCCTAAGATTGCATTTCTATCATTCTCGACAAAAGGCAGTGCTGACCATTATCGTGTAAAACGAGTCACGGATGCGGTAAAGATATTCTCAAATAAACATGGTAGTATTTGCCATGATGGTGAATTACAATTTGATACGGCAGTAGATGAAATTATAGCATCTCGAAAAGCACCAGATTCTCCACTAGGTGGTAATGCAAATGTGATGATTTTCCCAAATTTAGACGCAGGCAATATTGCATATAAAATCACAGAAAGATTGGCGGGTTATTCTGCATGGGGACCTCTATTGCAAGGGTTGAATAAACCGGTGCATGATCTTTCTCGTGGATGTTCAGTAGATGATATGATTTTAGTAACTGCGATTGCAGCTTTACAGAAAGATGTTTATGCCAACATATAATTATAAAGGTATTGATTGCAAACATCAGTTTTCAGCTTTTCAAAAAATGAGTGATGATTCAATCGAAGAATGCCCTCGATGTGAGGGAAAAGTAAGAAGAATTATTAGTGGTGGTTCAGGAATGATTTTTAAAGGATCAGGTTTTTATTTAACCGATTATGGAAAGTCAGGTACATCCAAAAAAACTGAATCAACTCCTACCGAAAGCACAACAAAGGAAGGTAGTAAAAATGAGTAAAGTTATAGTTCCAGCACAGGGACAAAAAATTACAATGGAAAATGGAGCTTTTAATGTTCCCAATAATCCAATTATTCCATTTATAGAAGGTGATGGAATTGGTCCAGATATTTGGGCATCAGCTGTACGTGTATTAGATTCTGCTGTAGAAAAAGCATACAATGGTAAACGAAAAATCCATTGGATGGAAGTGTATGCTGGAGAAAAATCTAATGATGTCTATGGTGAAAATACATGGCTTCCGCAAGAAACTTTAGATATAATAAATGAATATTTAGTGGCGATTAAGGGGCCGTTAACCACACCTGTGGGTGGCGGTATTACCTCTATTAACGTGGCATTACGTCAAAAGTTAGATCTTTATGTTTGTTTGCGTCCAGTGAGATGGTATGAAGGCGTTCCTTCACCGGTGAAAAATCCCGGTGCCATTGAAATGTGTATTTTCCGTGAAAACACAGAAGATATTTATGCAGGAATTGAATTTGAAGCGGGCTCAGAAGAAGTAACTCGATTTCTTGATTTAATGAAAGCTAATTTTGGTGAAAGATTTTCACGAATCCGTTTCCCAAAAACGGTTGGTATAGGTATCAAACCGATTTCAAAAGAGGGTACTCAGAGACTCGTTTGGGATGCCATTAAATATGCCATTAAAGAAAAACGAAAAAGTGTTACCCTTGTCCATAAGGGAAATATTATGAAGTACACGGAAGGTGGATTTAAAACCTGGGGTTATGAAATTGCAGAATCTAAATTCTCAGATAAAACATTCACATGGGCACAGTATGATCGGCTTGCGGAAGAAAAGGGAAAAGATGCTGCTGAAAAGGCACAGAATGATGCAGTTGCTGAAGGAAAAGTAATTGTGAAAGATGTGATTGCAGATGCTTTCCTTCAACAAATTTTACTTCGCCCTAAAGAATATGATGTGATTGCTACCATGAATTTGAATGGTGATTATATTTCTGATGCATTGGCTGCACAAGTGGGTGGAATTGGAATTTCTCCCGGTGGGAATTTGAATTACATTACGGGTAAAGCTATTTTTGAAGCTACTCACGGTACGGCACCAAAATATGCGGGACAAGATAAAGTGAATCCTGGTTCTGTGATTTTGTCAGGTGAAATGATGCTTCGTTATATGGGGTGGAATGATGCTGCAGATATGATAGTTGAATCCATGAATAAGACGATCAATCAAAAAAGAGTTACTTATGATTTTGAACGATTAATGGAGGGTGCAACCCTTCTAAAGTGTTCAGAGTTTGGTGATGCACTTATAGAGAATATGTAAAAAGAGGGCTTGGCCCATCTTTCATTTTTATGATTAAATTTATAGATAAAGCAAAAATTCATTTGAAAGCCGGCGATGGCGGTCATGGATGTATTGCATTCCTTCGTGAAAAATTTCGTGCACAAGGTGGACCTTGTGGAGGAGATGGTGGAAAGGGAGGCTCTATAATTCTACAAGTTGATATCCAATTAACCACATTGCAAGATGTATCATATAAGCGTCATTGTAAAGCGGAGCGAGGTCAGCATGGTTTGGGCAAGAACATGCATGGGAAAAGTGGCAAAGATTTAATTCTTTTAGTCCCTGCTGGCACTACCGTGAAAAATGCTGAGACCGAGCAAGTGATTGTGGATATGACTGAGTATGGTGAAATGTTTACCATTTGTAAAGGCGGTAATGGCGGTTTTGGGAATGCTCGATTTAAAACTCAAAATCAGACTGCTCCCAGAGTTGCAAATGATGGTCAATTAGGTGAATCGCTCATTGTAAATTTAGAATTAAAAGTCATGGCAGATGTTGGGTTGGTTGGCTTCCCCAATGCAGGAAAATCTACATTAATTGCTGCCATTTCAAATGCGCGCCCCAAAATTGCCGATTATCCATTTACCACATTGGCCCCTAATTTGGGTATTATTAAATATGGGGATTATAATTCTTTCGTCATGGCTGATATCCCTGGATTAATTGAGGGAGCCGCAGAAGGCAAAGGATTAGGAAGTCAATTTTTACGTCATGTTGAACGTACCCGTGTGTTGATATTTTTGGTAGATGGAACATCCGAAAACATTAAAGAACAGTATGAAATTCTCAGAAGTGAATTGGAAAGACATGACTCTGAGTTGAACACTCGCCCCAGTCTATTATTAATTACAAAACTAGATGCTACCATGGATGAATTTATAGATGAGCAGGATCTTCCTGATATTGATACCATTCGAATATCTTCAGTTAGTCGATCAAATTTAGACACAGCCATTATCAAAATATCAAAATTACTCGTATCCCAACATGATTCCCAACCATCAACTCATAAGCCTAACTAATGTTAAGGGGATTGGCCCCCGACGAATCCGTGAGATTCTCCGCCAATTTCCAAAATTAGAAGATTTATCCCATCTTTCCGTATTAGATTTAAAGCAAATAAAGGGTATAACTCATGAGATGGCTCAACATATTGTTGGCCTTGATGAAGACTTTGGACGAATTGCTTTAGACAAAACCTTAGAATTGGGTGGAGAATACTTATCATACGATGCCGATGAATATCCACAATTGTTAAAAATGATTTATGATGCCCCTATTGGTATTTTTGTAAAGGGTAAGATTCCTCAAGACAGTTTGAAAATTGGTATTGTGGGCACTCGGTCCGTTTCAGCATATGGAAAGCGAATGACCGCAAAAATTACCGAGTCACTTATTCATAAGAATATTTCGATTATTAGTGGTTTTGCGCGAGGCGTAGATACAATTTCTCATACCATTTGCATTGAGCATAAATCACCTACCATTGCAGTCTTGGGAACCGGATTAGATGTTTGTTATCCCCTTGAAAATAAGAAATTACAAAAAACCATTCTTGAGCATGGTGCACTTTTAACAGAGTTTGTTCCTGGCACAAAACCAAATGCGATGAACTTCCCAAAACGAAATCGAATAATTTCGGGGCTATCAAAAGGAGTGGTGGTGATTGAGGCCGGTAAAAAGAGTGGCGCACTCATCACTGCATATAGTGCGCTAGACCAAAACCGCGATGTATTTGCATTGCCGGGGCATGCGGATTCGAAGCAATCTTTTGGGACTCATAAACTCATTCAAAATGGGGCAAAATTAATAATGGATGCAGAAGATATTTTAATAGAGTATAATATTGAATCTAATTCAACCCAAACAACCCTGTTTACAGATCTTTCAGATTTAGAAAAAAAGTAGTTAACTTATTAGATAATGATCCCATCCATATTGATAAACTATGTCTTAAATTAGATATGGATTCTCCACAGGTGTTGAGTATATTACTCTCTCTAGAATTGAAAAATGTGATCTATCAACATCCAGGAAAATGCTTCTCTTTAGTTTAATGTGATATATATCAATTAGATTTTTTGACAATGGCCCTAAATTTCTATGATAATGTTACATATTGTTACACCAAAACATATTTGTAGCTGGGTAAATTTTTAAAGTAGAAACCTTACAAAATAGAAGGGGTTGTATTGATGGATAAGTTCAATTTAAGCTTAAGAGTAAAACTATTCCCAAATCCCCTACGTCAAATTTTATCTTGCCAATCTGGCCAAAACCTCCAATTACTTAATATTAACAGAAGAAGGGATTATTCCTCATGATTACTGCAAAACGATTATTATATATACTGGCCTGTTTAACTTTTACGTTTGCACAGAATACAATTTCACTTTCAGATGAAGGGGGTGGAGTATGGAGTGTAAACTATAATAGTGATTTGGCTATTGGCGGTTTTCAATTTGATGTAGATGGCGCAACTATAAATAGTGCTAGTGGAGGTGATGCTACGGATAATGGATTTATGATTTCTGCGTCAGGTTCAACTGTTTTGGGCTTTTCATTAACGGGTTCGACCATTTCAGCTGGGAATGGAGTTTTATTAAATCTAATATTAAATGCTAACCCCACTGGGCTATCAGATATTGTATTTTCTAATGCTTCAGGAAGTTCTATTGATTTTGAATATGTAGAAGATAATTCAATTGCTGGTTGTACTGATGATTTAGCATGTAACTACAACGGTGATGCAGACGAAGATGATGGTTCTTGTGAGTATGCAATGGATAATTATGACTGTGATGGTAATTGCGTAGTAGAATTTGATTGTGCCGGTGAATGTGGTGGTAGCGCTGCGGACCTAGGTTGTGGTTGTGACGAAGATGGCCCATCAGGCTGTGATAACACTTGTGGTTCAGATTTAGTAGATGATGCCTGCGGAATATGTGGTGGAGATGGATCTTCATGTGCTGACTCTTATTATTCAGTAAACCTTGAACCAACAGGTAATAGTCAATTAACTATTTTATCTGATTCAATTACAAATTTAGAAATAGGAGATGAGATTGGTATTTTCGATGCTGCTGCTATCACAAATTATAATGATTGTTCAAATCAAATAGGTGAATTATTAGTTGGTGCAGGGGTCTGGGATGGCGTTCAACTTAATATAGTAAGTATAGGTTCTAATGATTTATGTGCATTTGGTGGAGCTCAATTTTCAGGATTTGTTGAAGGAAATTCAGTAGTAGTAAAAGTTTGGCGTGAGTCTGTACAGATGGAATATGCAACTGAATTAGCATGGGGCACAGGTACGGGGAATTTTGGTGATATTATCCAGTCTGTATCTGAGGTTATTCTAGCTGATCCCAATGATTGTGCGGATGACAATGATGCTCTGGCGGCTTTTGGTGGCTGTGCAGGTGCAGTAGCAGCGCTTGGATGTGATTTTGTATTTGGTGGTGTTCCTATTTTTGAATCTTGCCTCGAAACTTGTGATAATTGCCCTGAAGTACCCGTGTTTGGATGTATTGATGAGTCCGCGTGTAATTATAATCCTGAGGCAAATACAGATAGTGGCTCATGTGAATATCCATCAGGATGTGATAACACTTGTGGTTCAGAT
>TARA_B110000438_G_scaffold49984_1_pt1 | contig 16318 bp, 15 predicted proteins | sample TARA_B110000438 | Tara Oceans TARA_B110000438 (sample SAMEA4398413) | marine metagenome | biome: Polar Biome; feature: [MES] marine water layer (ENVO:01000295) within the mesopelagic zone...; material: water (ENVO:00002006), including particulate matter (ENVO:01000060) such as...... | reverse complement strand
TTTTTAATTCTCTTTTTTCTGCCTCAGCTAATATTTTACCATCTTTTGAAAAAATTTTATTAATTCTGATTAATGTAAAAGGTTGTCTATGACCATATTTTCTTCTTGAATTTTTTCTTCTTCGTTTTTTAAAAACTAGAACTGTTCTTTCTTTACTATTTGACAATAGTTCTGCTTCGATTTTAGCTCCTTTAATTATTGGAGAGCCAAGCTCGATGTTTTCTTTATTTCCATAGGCTAAGATTTCATTAAATTCAATATTCTCTCCCTCAGGTTTTTCAAGTTTTTCTATTTTTAGAATTTCGCTTGCTTGAACCTTGTATTGTTTTCCACCAGTTTTAAATATTGCAAATGACATTGATATATACCTTTTAAAGCTATCGCAATATAAACGCACTCAGTTTTTAGTCAAGAATTAATATTTAAAAATTATCCTTTAAATCTCTCAATTTTTTGAAAACTTCAACACTATTACCGCTTTTAATATTAAGTGAACTTTTAATTTCCTCATCATCACATCTGAGGAAAACATTACAGTCTAATTCGTCTTTTAAAGTTGATGGAACAGTAGGCAAATTGCTTAGTCTTTTGGATTTAATTTCTAAGATTTTTTTATCTAAATTAATATTTTTTGAGTCTATTTTTTTACAAAATTGAGAATTTTTTAATGTGTATTCATGACCACAATATATTTTAGTATCTTCAGGCAGATTTTTAATTTTTTCTAATGATTTATACATTTGTTTATAAGTGCCCTCAAATATTCTTCCGCACCCAAGAGAAAATAATGTATCACCTGTGAATATTATTTTTTCTTTTTCAAAATAAAAACACACATGTCCCAGTGTATGTCCTGGTATATGTATTAATTTTAATTTAAGATTTCCAAATTTAAAGTATTCATTATCCTTTAAAGCAATATCTATACCTGGAATTCTATTTTTATCTTGATCGAAGCCAATAACTTTTGCATCATAAAATTTTTTTAATTCAATATTTCCACCAATATGATCATAGTGATGATGTGTGTTAAATATAAAATTTAATTTTAACTTATTTTCTTTAAGAAATTCAATTATTGGTTTTGATTCTGAGGGATCAACAATGCTAACTGTTTTGGTTATTTGGTCATTAATAATATAAGCATAATTGTCTGTTAGGCATGGAATAGGTATTATTTTCATATTTATTATTCTATTACAAAAATTCCAAGCTGGGAAAAAATATTTTTATAATTTTTATTTTTATTATTAATTTCTGAAATCTTTTCATTTGTTAAACACAGTGATCTATTAATTTTTATGTTTTTTTTTTCACAAAAATTAAAAAAATCTTTAATTGTACACATATGTAAATTTTGAGTGTTGTACCAATCGTCAGGTAAATTTTTAGTTATTGGCATCGTTCCTTTAAATAATAAATGAAGTCTGATTTTCCAGTATCCAAAATTAGGAATTGAAACAATAGTTTGCTTTCCAATTCTAAGTAATTGTTTTATAACTTCGTCAGGATCAAGGAAGGCTTGTAAAGTTTGGCTTAAAACAACATAATCAAATGATTTTTCAGGAAATTGTATCAGTTCTTTTTCTGCATCACCTTCAATTACGGAAAGACCTTTAGATATACATTCTTGAACTAAAATCTTTTTTTTTTCTAATCCTCTGACATCATTTTTTTGGTTTATTTTAAGATACTCCATTAAAGTTCCATCTCCACACCCAACATCTAATACTCTTTTATTTTTTTGAATTATTTGTGCAATAGAATTAAATTCTTTTTTCATTGCTAACCTCACTAAATGCTGAACTTATAAAATCTCTTAATGTTTTAAGGAACTCTGGAACTTCTAGTAAAAATGAATCATGACCTTTGTCAGTATTAATTTCAACAAAACCGACATTCATTCCACAAGAATTCAAAGCAATAACTATTTCTTTATTTTCTACTGTAGGATAAAGCCAATCAGAAGAAAATGATATTATACAAAATTTAGATTTTGTATTTTTAAAGGCATTTGAAAGTTTTCCATCAAATTGTTTTTCTAGGTCAAAATAATCCATTGCTCTCGTAATATATAAGTAGCTATTAGCATCAAACCTATCAACAAAATTTGCTCCTTGGTACCTTAAATAACTCTCAATTTGAAAATCTGCATCAAAACTAAACTTTAGACTTCCCTTATCTTGTAATTTTCTTCCAAATTTTTCTTGTAAGCCTTGTTTTGAAAGATATGTAATATGTGCGGCCATTCTAGCAACGGCCAAACCTTTGTCTGGTCTTTGACCTTCTTTTTTCCAGTTAGGGTCAGCCATTATCGCTTGTCTTCCCAATTCATTCAAAGCTATATTTTGTGCTGAGTGACTAGCACTACAAGCAATGGGGATTGCCGAATGTGCCATGTCAGGATACAAAGATGTAAATTGTAAAACTTGCATTCCACCCATTGAACCACCTACTACTGATAGTAATTTTTTGATACCCAAATGATCAAGTAGGAGTTTTTGAACTTTAACCATGTCTTTAATAGTTATTATAGGAAAATCAGTACCAAATAATTTATTATTTATAGGATTAATTTCAGTTGGACCATAACTACCCATACATCCTCCCAAAACATTTGCACAAATCACAAAGTATTTATTTGTATCTATAGCTTTATTTGGCCCCACGGCATGTGACCACCACCCTTCTTTATTTGTAATTGGATTTATATTACTAACAAATTGATCTCCCGTTAATGCATGGCATGCTAATATTGCATTATTTTTATTTTTATTTAAGATTCCGTATGTTTCGTAAGCTATCGGAAAGTCTTTAATTATTTGACCACAATCAAGCGTAACAGACTGTCTGATAATCAATGCCTTAATATTTAATTTTTTTTTATTCATTTTTTACTAAAAATTAGAGCTAGAGTGGACAAAAACCATATTTAGCTGCTTATTTTACGCGCTCGCAATTAGTTTAAATCAGCGCAGAAAAATTAGTACTAAATAGTGTGAAAATTGTCAAATTAAATTCAACTTTTGATGATTAATTAAGTATTGTAGTTATTAATTACATAATTTATTTGTATCAAATGAATTTGCCACAATTTAAAAAAATATCTATTGATCAGTATAAACCAGGAAAATCAGGTAATAACAGATTAACTAAAGTATATAAACTTTCGGCAAATGAGTCCGCATTAGGACCAAGCCCAAAAGCAATAAAAGCATATTTAAAAAATAAAAATTTTTTAAATAAATATCCAGATAATAAATTTTACAAACTAAAACATGAAATAGCCAAAAAAAATAAAATTGATTTTAATAGAATAATTTGTGGGAATGGATCTGATGAGGTAATTCAGATGATTTGTGAATTATTTCTAAAAGATAAAGATGAAGTAATTATGACAAAATATAGCTTCATTATGTATAAAATTTATAGTGAGTTAAAAGGAGCAAAAGTTAGATTTGCTAAAGAAAAAAATTATATTGCTTCTGTAGATGAAATTCTGAAAAAAATAAATAAAAAAACTAAAATAGTTTTTTTAGCAAATCCCAACAATCCTACAGGCACATATCTAAATAAAAAAGATATTTTAATTTTAAGAAAAAAAATAAGAAGTAATATTTTATTAGTATTAGACGATGCTTATTGTGAGTATATGAATAATAAAGATTATAAATCAGGTATAGATTTATTTAAAAATTCTAAAAATGTTATAGTTTTAAGAACTTTTTCTAAAATATATGGATTAGCTGGCCTAAGAATAGGTTGGGGGTACGGTCCAAGAAGAATAATAAATGAAATGAATAAAATTAAACCCCCATTTAATGTTAATAAAGCAGGAATCGCTGCTGCCACAGAAGCAATAAAAGATAATAATTGGATAAAAAAATCAAATAAATTTAATTTTTTCTGGGCAAAAAAAATTTATAATAACTTGAAAAATCTTAATATAATTTTAAATAAGCCCACAGCAAATTTCTTTTTACTAAGATTTAATAATGTTAAAAAAAATGCCACATTTATAAATAATAAACTTAAAAAAAAAGGATTAATACTTAGACAAATGCAAACTTATAACATACCTAATGCCTTAAGATTTACAATTGGAAAATCTAATGAAAATATTAAATTTATAAAAGAAATTAATAAAATATTAAAAAATGTTTAATAAAATCACAATAATAGGATGCGGTTTAATAGGATCTTCATTACTTAGAGCTATTAAGAAAAAAAAAATATCAAACCAAATTTCAGTTTTTGATAATTCTATCAAAGTTAGAAAAAAGATAAAAAAAATAAAATTAAAATGTAAAATAGAAAAAAAAATTTCTGAGTCAGTAAAAAATTCTGATTTAATAATCTTATGTTCACCAATTAGTAGTTATAATGAAATTATAGATAATATAAAAAACAAACTAAAAAACAATTCGATTATAATAGATATTGCTTCAGTAAAAAATAAATCTATTGAAATTATTGAAAAAAATATAGACACAAAAATTATATCCTGGATACCTTGTCACCCTATAGCTGGATCGGAAGTAAGTGGACCAGAATACGGAAGTGCCACTCTATTTGAAAAAAAATGGTGTATTATTACACCAACAAAAAATGTCAAAAAAAATCATCTTAAAAAAATCTTTAAGTTTTGGAAAAAAATTGGCTCTAAAGTTAAAGTTATGAATAAAATTGAACATGATCGAATTTTTTCAATTACCAGTCACTTACCCCATCTTATTGCTTATAATTTAGTTAAAACGGCAATTGATTTAGAAAAAAAAAATAATTCTAGCATTATACAATTTAGTGGAGGGGGCTTAAGAGATTTTACAAGAACAGCCTCTTCATCTGAAATTATGTGGCGGGATGTATCTATTTTCAATAAAAACAATATCTTAAAAAGCTTTAATGAATTTATAAAAAATCTAAAAAAGATGAGTAAGTTGATAAAAAATGAAAATAGTAATGAATTAAAAAAAATTTTTTTAAATACGAAAAAAATAAGAAAAAAAATTGTATTAGCGAAGCAAGATACGAGCAAACCTGATTTTGGAAGATGATATTATTTTAAATTATTAAATAATGGGCTTAACCACTCTTCATATTTCTTCCAATTTTGTATAGAGCTTTTATAAATTGGATTTCTTGCTTGCGCGACACTAGCTGTACTAATTTGCCTTTTATTTTTATGAAAAGAAAAACAATTTTCATCTAACGATAAATTGCAAAATTTTAAGATTTTATTTATCTCATTTTTTTGATCAGAAACTAGATTTTCATAAGTTAGGTTGTAAATATCATTAGGCAGTTTGTTATTCCAAAAATTCATTAAATCTACGTAAAGTTTGTAATATTCACTCATTTCTTTAATATCATAAGACCAATCTAAACTTCCCTCAAAAATATTTTTGTATAAAGAAACACAATTGTCATTAGGATTTCTATTACAATGTATTATTTTTGAGCAGGGAAATATAAGTTTTATTATACCTATCCATCTAAAGTTTAATGGGGTTTTGTCTGTAATAAACTTTTCTGTAATATTAAATCTTTTAAGCTTGTCTAAGTACTCAGTACTCATTTCATCAAATATGTCTTTATTGTTTTCTATAAACTTGATTTTGCCATCAGAAGAAAAATTATTTTTTATAATTTGTGTTAATTCTTTTAGTTCACCTGCACCATAAACTTCTTTATGGCTAGAAACAATTTGTTCCACTAAAGTTGTACCAGACCTAGGCATACCTAATATAAAAATAATTTTTTTTTCATTATCTAAATTATCTTTTGAAGTTAGATCAATTTTTGAAAAATAACTTTTAATATTATTGAATAAATTAATATCATCTTTTATATTGTATTTTATGAATTGTCTTTTTAGTTTGTTTCCAGATTTATAATTTTTAATTGCTTCAGGAATATTATTTATATCGTCGTATGCTTTTCCTAACGCAAAATATAAATCAATTTTTAAAACTTCTTGTAATTCACTGGAACTTAATTTTTGTTCCATCTCATTAATATGTGGATTATTTATTTCATACTTTAATGCTATAGATATATTTCTGTCAGCTCTAGTAAACTTAGGATTTATTTCTAAACATTTTTTAAATAGAATAATTGCATCTTTAAATTTTCCTATTGATAAATATAAAAGACCCAAATTATTTATATGAATTATTCCTTTAGGGTCATTTTTGATTGCATCATTATAAAAAAAAATAGCTTCTTCTACTTTGTTCAAATCTTTATAAAGATTACCTAAATTTCCTAGTGCAGCCGGATCTTTTGAATTTAATTCTAAATTTTTTTTATAAAATAATTCTGCTTTATCAAAATTATCTAATTGATAATATGAAAGTCCAATATTGTTATATGCAGCAAAAAAATTTGGATTAATTTGTGATGCTATTTCAAAATACCTAATTGCTTCATTCCATTTCCCAAGTCCTTGGTAGGATAAACCAATTAAATTGTATATAGCAAAATAATCTGGAGTTAACTTGATTAATTTTTTACCATTAGCAATCACTAAATCAAAATTTCTAATTTTGTAATGATTTACTAAAATTTGAGCTTTTTTTTCAGCTTCTTTTATTGAAATTTTCATAACTAAATCTTTTTATTGAAATTAAGTTGAGATTTGAAGTTTTTTTTATGATTTTTAATGTTTTTTTTATATTCATAATTAAAACACTTTTTTTAGGTCCATAAGCATGAATCAAGTTATGTTTCGAAATTGCAATAGCAACATGACCTTTCCAAAATAACAAATCATTTTTTTTTATATTATCAATTTCTATTTTTTTTTTAATAAATATTTGTTGATCAATTGAATCTCTTGGAAAATATATTCTATTAAAATTACAAAATAATTGTATTAATGCCGAGCAATCTATACCTTTATAACTTTTTCCTCCCCACAAGTATTTAACTTTTTTAAACATTTTTATTTTATCAAATATATTTTGAATTTTATATTTATTTTTTTTTATATCAGAGCTTCTAATCCATTTTTTTTTTTCAAATCTTATAAAAGATCCTTTTTTTTCTAAAAAAGTTATTTGTGATGTGAAGGGGAGTTTATCTCTAATAATTTTGTTATATGATGGACCACTGTAAATATTGGCCTTTAAAGCAGATACTTTATAATCATATTTAAATTCTGTTATAAATTTTTTTTTTAAAATGTATCCTTGATAATTATCTTGATAGAGCTTAATTTTCCACCATTTTCCATATTTCTCAATTATTTTAAATTTTTCTCCATATAGCATTTGAGTCACCAAACTAGAAGAGCGAGATTTATTTTTGTAGATATTAATTAAAGAATAATTATTGAAAAATTTATTTTTCACGAAGATTTAATTTATCCTTTATTATCCATAAACAAATCAAAGATGGAATAACCATAATAGCAGTTATAATAAAAAACGTTCCCCAATCTCCATTCAACCAGTCCACAAGTGCACCAGACGAAGAGGCTAAAGTTGTTCTTCCAGCTGTCCCAATAGAAGCAAGTAAAGCATATTGAGTTGCGGTATAGGTCCTATCTACCAATAGTGAAATAAAAGCCACAAATGCAACTGTTGCGAATGCTGCAGCCATATCATCAAATATAACAGTTACAGCAAATAATAGTTCCGATTTTTCACTCCATGCCAAAGCAGTAAATAATAAATTAGTTGCAGCCATTAATATTCCAGCAAGAAACATTGCTTTCAAAACTCCAGATCTGATTACAAAAAGTCCACCCAACAAAGTAAAAATAACAGTTGTTATCCAACCTAAAGTTTTTGAATAAATTGCAATGTCACCTTTAGAAAATCCTATTTCTTTATAAAAAACTATCGACATACGTCCTAAAAAAGCTTCACCTATTTTAAATAAAAATACAAAACTCAGAATTCCAATAGCAATAGAAAACCCATTTTTTTTAAAAAAGCTCATTATTGGGCCAGCTAAAGTGCCACTTATCCAAGCAGCCGAACCAGTTATAATATTTTTAGATCCAAATTTATTTTCTATAAAATTATCATTTTCTTTCTGTTTTGACTGTCTGTCAGTTAGGATTGGTTCATGAACAAACATTAATCCTATGTTCATAAGGATAACTACAATTCCTAAAATTAAAAAAGTTGTTTGCCAATAATTTATTATTCCACTATTTTCAAAATATTCAGCTGTAAATAAAGCTATTACACCACCTAATTTATAACCACTCCACCAACCAACAACAGCCATTGCCGCACCAGCAGCCATTGATTTGTTTTCGTTCTCACCAATTTGTTCAATACGCAGTGCATCTACTGTGATATCCTGAGTGGCAGAGGCAATTGCAATGATTAAGCCAATCGTAATTAATAGAGCTAAATTTTCTGTTGGGTTAATTACACTCCAGAAACACAAGCAAATTAAAATTGTAATTTGCATTAAAACAATCCAACCTCTTCTATGACCTAATTTTTTTGTTAGAAACGGTATTTGGATTCTATCTACTAGAGGTGCCCATAAATAGTTGAAAGCATAAACAGCAAATATTAAACCTGCCCATCCTATTGCCGATCTACTTAATCCTTCCTCTTTAAGCCACAAGCTTAAACTACTTCCAATTAAGACCCATGGAAACCCAGAAATTGCTCCAAGAAGCAAAATTCTAAGCATTCTTTTATCAAAATAAATGGCAAAAGTTTCAGATAGTTTTTGTTTTTTTTCTATTTCAATCATTTTTTTAGTTTCTCCAAAAATTTGGAAAAAATAACACTAACAGTGCAAAAATTTCAAGTCTACCTAATAACATTCCAATACTTAAAACCCATTTTGAAAAAATAGGTATATCTTTAAAACTTCCATTGGGTCCTATAATTTCACCAAGACCAGGTCCCACATTAGAAATAGCTGTGGCAGCACCAGATATTGATGTTATAAAATTTAATCCAGTTAGTGATAACAAGATGGAGATTATAAAAAAAATAAGAAAATATAGGAATATAAATGAAATAATAGAGGACATAAATTTTTCATTTATTTTTTGACCATTATATGTAATAGGAAAAATACCTCTTGGATAAATTATTTTTTTTATTTGATTTTTAATAAATATCCATAAAATTTGTATTCTAAATATTTTAATTCCACATGCTGTAGATCCCGCACAACCACCAATGAACATCAGTATAAGAAAAAAAACTAGTGGAAATTCTCCCCAAAGATCAAAATTAGAAGTTACATATCCGGTACCAGATAATATAGAAACTACATTGAACGTAGAAATTCTTAAGTTATTTAAGAAACTTTCATCATTATTTAATAATAGATAAATCAACATTACTAGAGTTGCAATTATGCATGTTTTAAACAAACCTTTTATTTGTATATCTTTGAAAAAAATTTTTTTATTTCCAGATATATATTTTAAGTAAGCAATAAATGGAATACTACCAGCAATAATAAATATTATTGATATAAGTTCAATTAAAGGATTATTAAAAAAACCAATTGACTCATTATAATTTGAAAAACCACCAGTAGCTATTGTTGTCATTGAATGAGTGATACTATCAAAGATATTCATTCCAGAAAAAAAATATGAAACCAAACATAATAATGTTAAAAATAAATAAATTAAAAAAATTCTTAATGCAATTTCTCTTGATTTAGGAAGTATTTTTTCTGAAGAGTCACTACTATCAATTTTAAATAATTGCATGCCACCTATTTTCATTAATGGCATTAGTGTAATTGCCATTAACACAATACCAATTCCTCCCAGCCATTGTAAAATTGCTCTCCACAGTAATAGTCCTTTGGGAATAATTTGTAAATTTTCTATAATTGTAGAACCTGTTGTTGTAATTCCAGACATACTTTCAAAAAAAGCATCACTGAAAGTAAAATTCATATTAGATAAAAAAAAGGGTAGTGATCCAAAAATAGCAACACTTATCCAAGACAAAGAAGTTAGAAGAAATGCTTGTTGTAAATTGATTTTTTTATCTTGGTCTAAATTAGATAGACAAAATAATGACCCGGCAATTATTGTTATAAGAGCAGAACTAACAAATGTGCTATTGAATTCTTCATAAATGATTTGAATTATGATTGGAAAAATCATAAAAAAACCAAGTATAATTTGCAGTATTCCTAATATAAAAAAAATAGTTTTATTATTAGTCATTATAAATAAAACAATATTTTAAGTTTTATAAATTTCAACAGAATAAGGTGTAAAATTATCTATATTTTTAGTAATAAATTTAATAAATCTGTGTGTAGTGATAGATAAATCAATTTTTGAAAAAACAACAGCATGGCCCTTTGTTGAGGCAAGAAAACTTTTAAAAGAGCGAAAATCTCTGTTTGAAAAAAAAGGGAAAATTATTCTTCAAACCGGTTATGGTCCAAGTGGATTGCCGCATATTGGTACATTCGCGGAAGTTGCAAGAACTTCAATGATAGTGAATGCGTTAAATTTTTTAACTGATTTACCAAAAGAAATAATTACTTTTTCTGATGACATGGATGGTTTGAGAAAAGTACCTGACAATATTCCAAATTCAGAAATACTAAAAGAAAATTTAGGAAAACCATTAACAAGTATCCCTGACCCATTCAAAAAATTTTCAAGTTTTGGTGAACACAATAATGAAATGTTAAAAAAATTTTTAAACGAGTTTAAATTCGACTATACATTTAAAAGTTCAACCCAATTATATAAATCTGGATTTTTTAATGATGCGCTAGATTTAGTTTTAAATAAATATGAAGATATTATGAATATAATTTTACCAACACTAGGGAAAGAAAGACAAAAAACTTATAGTCCATTTCTACCAATCTGCCCAACCACACATAAAGTTTTAGAAATCCCCATGATTGAAATAATAAAAGAAAAAAATCAAATAATTTTTGATAATAATGGAAAAAAATTAGAGATTAATATTTTTGATGGAAATGCCAAGCTTCAATGGAAAGTTGATTGGGCTATGAGGTGGTATGCGCTTAATGTTGATTTTGAAATGTATGGTAAGGATTTAATAGAAAGTGCTATTTTATCAAAAAAAATACTTAATGTTCTAGGTAAAAAAAATCCAAATGGGTTTGCTTATGAATTATTTTTGGACGAAAAAGGAGAGAAGATTTCAAAATCAAAAGGAAACGGAATAACTATTAATGAGTGGTTGAAATATGCATCACCAGAAAGTCTATCACTTTATATGTATCAAAATCCCCAAAGAGCGAAAAAATTATATCATGAGGTTGTTCCAAAAGCAGTTGATGAATATTTGGATTTTATAGAAAAATTTGAAAAACAAGAAGATTTAAAAAAGATTCTAAATCCTGTTTGGCATGTGCATAATGGTAAACCACCTTTAGAAAAAATGATTATGCCATTTTCTATGTTATTAAATCTTGTTGGCACGAGTAATGCATCATCAAAAGAAGTTTTGTGGAAATTCGTTAAAAAATATAAAAAAAATATAAGTGAAAAACAACACCCAATTTTTGACAAACTTATAGAATATGCCATTAATTATTTTAATGGAGTAGTTAGATTAAATAAAAAATTTAAAAAACCAAACAAAGAAGAGAAAATAGCATTAAATTTTCTTATTGAAAAATTAAAAGAATGTGATGAAAAAATGAGTCCTGAGGAAATTCAAACCATAATTTATTCAGCTGGAAAAGAAAATGGATATAGTGAAAATCTTAGAGAATGGTTTAAGACTATTTATGAAATTATCTTTGGAGATGAAAATGGCCCAAGACTTGGATTTTTTATAAGTTTTTTTGGAATAGAAGAAACAATTAAATTAATAGAAGAGAAAATAAAATAAAATGTTCTCATTTTTTAGACCATTTATATTTAAATTAGATCCTGAAAGAGCACACAGGTTAGCCGTAGAATCACTAAAACTTAACTATTTACCCAAATCTTTTTTTAAAACAGAAAATGAAGAAATGTTAGAAATTAATGTATTTAATAAAAAATTCCCCAACCCAATTGGTTTGGCCGCAGGATTTGACAAAAGCGCAGAGGTTTATAACTCGCTTTTTAGATTTGGATTTGGATTTGTGGAAGTTGGCACTGTTACTCCATTTAGACAATACGGAAATCCTAAGCCAAGAGTATTTAGATTAGAAAAAGATGAAGCAATGATAAATAGATTAGGTTTTAATAATGATGGATCAAAGACAGTTTCTGAGAGAATAGTTAGAAATAAATCTACTGGAATTTTAGGAATCAATATTGGTCCTAACAAAGACACAAAAAATCAATTAGAAGATTTTATTATAGGTTTTAAAAATTTCTATAATTTAGCTGATTATATAACTATTAATATATCATCTCCAAATACTAAAAACTTAAGAGATTTTCATGAAGTAAAAAAATTGATTGAATTATTAAGTATAATAAAAAAAGAAAAAGAAAAAAAAAAGACTCATATACCAATAATGTTAAAAATATCACCCGATATAGATGAAAGTGAGATAGAAGAGATAGCAGATGTTGCTATTAATAATTCTATAACTGCACTTATTTTAACCAATACATCAAATAAAAATAGAAATGATTTAATTGAAGCTCATAGAAATGAGATTGGTGGGCTATCAGGTAAACCATTAGAAAATATTTCAAATAATATAATTAAAAAATTTTATAAAAAACTTAATAATAAAGTTTTAATTATAGGAGTTGGAGGAGTGGACTCTGGAAAATCAGCCTATAATAAAATTATTTCTGGAGCGACTCTTATTCAACTTTATACAGGCATGGTTTTTAAAGGTCCTGAGGTTGTAAAAAATATTAAAAAAGATTTAATTAATCATTTAAAACAAGATGGTGTTAAAAATTTTAAAGAAATTATTGGACAAGGTAGTTAACCAAGGTAAGAAAGTTTTGGAAAAATTTCTAGAATATAATATCCTAAAATTTGTAGTTGATTAGTCAATATCAGAAAACCAGTTATAAAAAGAACAAGTCCTCCTATTTTTATAATAAATGGCATTAATTTTTTTAAATTTTTAGATACAATTAAAAATCTACTTAGGGCATAACCGGATAAAACAAATGGAATAGCTAATCCAAGGGAATAAAATACTAATAGTAATATGCTTTTATAAAATGTTTCTTCAACTGCTGCTAGTGTTAATATTGAACCTAGGACTGGACCAATGCAAGGAGTCCACCCAAACCCAAAAGCTGCACCAACAAGAATAGGGAAAAAAAAGTTATTATTAAATTTTTTTGTATAATATTTTTTTTCTTGATTAAGTATATTTAATTTGATTATTCCAGCAAACTGCAATGAGAATAAAATGATTATTAAACCTGAAATTATTCTTAATTCATTTGAATATATTATAAATATTTTCCCTAATAAAGATGCTGTTGCACCGAAGATGATAAATACTAATGAAAAACCTAATGAAAAAAGAATTGATTTCAATAATATATTTTTTTTATTATCTACTAATTCATTTAAAGTTTGTCCAGATATATAAGAAATATACCCTGGTATTAAGGGCAACACACAAGGAGAAAGAAAACTCAATAGACCAGCAAAAAATGCTAATGTTAAATTAAAGCTCATTTATTAATATAAATATAAGGATATGTTCCATAATTAACCTAATTTATAATTATTCTTCAAAAATATCACTGTCAATAGATATATAATCTTGACCTATAATCAGACAACATCTATACCCTCTTTAAAATAAAAAATTATGTCAAGAAAATGCGAACTAACTGGTAAGATTCCTTTGGCGGGACATAAAGTCAGTCATGCTAATAATAAGACAAAAAGAAGATTTTTACCTAATTTAAAAAAAGTTACTTTTACAAGTGATCTTTTAAAAAGAAGGATTAAATTAAGTGTATCTAATGCTGCAGTTAGAACTGTAGATAAAAAAGGTGGATTTGATCTGTTTTTGAAAAATACTAGATCTAAAAATCTTTCATTAAGAGTAAAAAAATTAAAAAAAACAATATCAGCAAAATTAAATTAAACTAAAAAATGAATAAAGTCTTAATAGTTCTGACTTTTTCGATGGGATTGGTAGTACTTGCTTCTAACTATTTAGTACAATTTCCAGTACAGTATTTTAATTTATCAGAATTATTAACTTATGGAGCCTTTAGTTATCCTATTGCCTTTTTAATTACTGACTTAGCAAACAGATCTTTTGGTAAATTAGTTGCTAGAAGAATTGTTTATATAGGTTTTGTTATAGGTATTGTTTTCACACTTATTTTTTCTACTAATTTTTCAGATCTAATTTCAATAAGAATTGCTATTGGATCAGGCATAGCATTTATTGTTGCTCAGTTATTAGATGTAAAAATTTTTGATCAACTAAGAAAAAAAATTTGGTTTATAGCGCCAATAGCATCTTCTTTTGTTGGTTCTACTGTTGATACTTTTTTATTTTTTTCAATATCATTTTATGGAACAGGAATATCATGGTTTACTTTATCTCTAGGTGATTTAGCAGTTAAAATTTTTGTTGCTTTATTGATGTTAATACCTTTTAGATTATTATTAAATACTTTTAAAGCTCAAGTTAATATCAGGTATTTTTAACATAATTTATTTTAAAATTATTTATAAATAAATTTATAAGATAATATTTTATAAGCCAATTTTGCTACCAAAAAGTTGTAGGAATTAAATCCTTTAATAGGAGATAGCTCGTTTATATCAGCTCCAACAATATTTGAATTTTTTGCAGCTATTCTTATAATTTTTAAGGTTTCGTCCCACAATAATCCTCCAGGTTCAGGTGTTCCTGTTGCAGGCATAATGCTAGAATCTAATCCATCCACATCAAAAGTTAAGTAAACAGTTTTATTTTTAATCATTCGTTTAAATTTTTTTAAGTTCCATTTAGCCTTATCTTTTGCCCAAAAAATCTTAATTCTAGATGAGTTTTTTTTTAAAAAAGGAATTTCACTTTCTGAGATATTTCTTATACCAAAGGAAATCAATGATACATTTTTGTGGTCTAGACACCTTTTAATCGCTGAAGCATGAGAAAATTTTTCACCATTATAACTCTCTCTTAGATCTGCGTGTGCATCAAAGTGTAATAAACATATTTTTTTGTGTTTTTTTACAAATGGAGCAATACATCCAGGTGTTATTGAATGTTCTCCACCAAATGTAATAGGAAAAAGTTTTTTATTTAAAATTTCTTGATTTATGTCCGACATTTTTTTTAGAGCTTTTTTTATATCTTTATCAATTTTGAAAGGTTTTAAAGTCTTAATTCCTATTTTTTTATATGGTTCGCAGTGTAATTCTTCATCATATAACTCTACTTGATGTGAAGCTTTAATAATCTCCTTAGGACCATTTCTGGTGCCACCGCCATAACTAACAGTTTTTTCAAGTCCAAAAGGAACAACTACTACCTTTTCTTTAAAATTGAATTTATTATCAATTCCAAGAAAACCATTTTTGTTCGAAAGATATTTCAATTTTTATCCTAATTTTTTTTATTTATTTAAATATTTTTGAGAAGTTTTTTCTATTTCTCTTTTTCCATTCACCTTTGTGGTACGCATCACTCGCTATTAAAGGTAATACACTTGTAGCTTCAGCAAAAACCATTTGTTCTTTAGTAACATCTACTTTGCCCCAAGAACTTGCTTCTTTTAAAGTAGAACTGCTACATGCTCCATCTCTTGAGTCGGCAACAGTAATTTGTACTGCATATTTGTGCATTTCAGTCTCTTTACCCAAAAGTTCTGCACAAATAACCGTATCTTGAACAAAATTTTTAGGAACTCCACCACCAATCATAAATAAACCAGATCCTTTTGACTGGATTTTTATTTCAGTTAGTTCACGAAATTCTCTTACTGAGTCTATTGTCATATGTTTTTTAGGATTTTTTTCTTGATGAACAACCAAACCAAATCCTGCACTTGAATCTGTAAATGCTGGACAAAATATTGGAACATTATTATCATATGCTGTTTCAATTAAAGAGTCCTTTTTTTTTGAATTCTTTTTCAAATATTTACCTATTTCATTAATAAATTCTCTTGATGTATAGCTTCTTGGTTCTAGTGTATCTGCTATTTCACATATTTTTTTATCACAAATTTGTAATTCATCTTCATCTATATAAGTGTCATAGATTCTATCAATATAATTTTTTCTTAATTCAGCATCATCTTGAAATTGAGAACCTTGATAATGTTTAAAGCCTAAAGCCTCAAAAAAATCCATATCAATTATTGATGCCCCAGTGGCTACAATTGCATCTACCATATTGTATTTAACTAAATCTTTATAAATATTCATACATC
>TARA_B110000438_G_scaffold92212_2_pt1 | contig 16339 bp, 19 predicted proteins | sample TARA_B110000438 | Tara Oceans TARA_B110000438 (sample SAMEA4398413) | marine metagenome | biome: Polar Biome; feature: [MES] marine water layer (ENVO:01000295) within the mesopelagic zone...; material: water (ENVO:00002006), including particulate matter (ENVO:01000060) such as...... | reverse complement strand
CGGAATTGGTAGACGCGCTAGGTTGAGGGCCTAGTGAGATTAATTTCTCGTGGAGGTTCAAATCCTCTCGTGCGCACTACAAATTTTAATAATGAATAAAAATGTTTTCATAATTGGATCTGGGTTTTCCTCATTATCTGCCTCATGTTATTTAGCTAAGAAAGGGTATAATGTAACATTAGTTGAAAAAAATAGTACTCTTGGAGGAAGAGCAAGACAATTTAAAAAAGATGGTTTCACATTTGATATGGGGCCAAGCTGGTATTGGATGCCAGATGTTTTTGAGAATTTTTTTAAAGATTTTAATAAAAAAAGATCTGATTTTTATAATTTATCTAAATTAAATCCAGCTTATAAAGTATTTTTTGGAAAGAACGATGCTATTTGCATTGCTGATTCCCTACACAAAATAAAAGAAACATTTGAAAATGAAGAAAAAGGGAGTTCTCTAGAGTTAGAGAAATTTATGAAAGAGGCAGAAAATAATTATGATATAGCAGTTAGAGATATGTTATATAAAATGCCTGGGATCTCACCATTAGAACTTATTACTAAAAAAACTATTTTTAAAGTAAAGTCATTTATTAGCAATATAAGAAGGGAGGTTCGAAAAGGCTTCAAAAGCCACAGATTAAAAGCTATTCTAGAATTTCCTGTATTATTTTTAGGAGCTAAAGCTTCCAACACCCCTGCTTTTTATAGTTTTATGAATTATGCCGATTTTGGACTTGGCACATGGCAACCAGATAATGGATTCTATGATGTAGTTAAAGCTATGGTTGACTTAGGAAAATCACTAGGAGTTAAACATATGACAAATTGCAATGTTGAATCTATTGAAATAGAAAAAAATAAGGTTAAAGGTGTTGTAATAAATAATAATAAACATTTATGTGATATAATTATTTCAGGAGCAGACTATGCTCACACTGAGAGTTTATTAGATCAAAAATACAGACAATACTCAGACAACTATTGGTCAAAAAAAACATGGGCTCCTTCCTCTCTTTTGTTTTATGTTGGATTTGATAAAAAAATTGCAGATGTAGCACATCATAATTTATTTTTTGATACAAATTTTGATAAACATGCAAAAGATATTTACGATAAGCCAAAATGGCCCTCAGATCCTCTTTTTTATGCAAACTTTACTTCAAAAACAAATGATAGAACAGCCCCCGAAGGATGTGAAAATGGTTTTTTTTTAATTCCAATTGCAACTAATTTGCAGGATAATGAAGATATTAGATCTAAATATTTTGATATAATAATTACAAGATTAGAAGAATTAACTGGAGAAAAAATAAAAAAACATATTATTTTTAAAGAAAGTTTTTGTGTAAAGGATTTTATTGAAGAATATAATTCTTTTGGTGGAAACGCTTATGGACTAGCAAATACTTTAATGCAGACTGCTTTTTTGAGACCAAATTTAAGAAGTAATAAAGTCAAAAATTTGTACTTTAGTGGTCAATTAACCGTTCCTGGACCAGGAGTTCCTCCAGCAATAGTTTCTGGTAAATTGGTTTCTGACTTAATAATTAAAGATGAAAAAGTTATTTGATAATGTTTCTGAGATTTGTTCTAAAGTTGTAACTGAGTCCTACAGTACCTCATTTACTTTAGCAACTAGAATGCTTTCTCCCTCCATCAGACAAGATATTTATAACATTTATGGATTTGTAAGATTTGCTGATGAAATAGTAGACAGCTTTCATGACTTTAATAAAGAAGAACTGCTTGATAACTTTGAAAAAGAATTAGCATATTCTCTTGATAAAAAAATTAGTTTAAATCCTATTTTAAATTCATTTCAAAAAACTGTAAATAAATATAAAATTGATATTAAATTAATTAATGCATTTTTAAAAAGCATGAGATGGGATTTAGATAAAAAAACATATTTAGATAAATCGGAATTCAGTGAATATATTTATGGATCTGCAGATGTTGTTGGCCTTATGTGTTTAAAAGTTTTTGTAGAAGGAGATGAAAAAATGTATGCTGATCTTAGTTCTCCAGCAATGGCTTTAGGTTCTGCTTTTCAAAAAGTAAATTTTTTAAGAGATTTAAAGGCGGATCATGAAGGACTAAATAGATCATACTTCCCAAATTTAAATATTGAAAATTTTGATGAAAAATCAAAGCAACATATTTTAGGTGAAATTGAAAATGATTTTTCAAAAGCCTTAAAAGGAATATTTAATTTACCTAGTTCAGCAAAATTCGGAGTATATACCGCTTATAAGTATTATCTTAAATTATTAAAAAAACTTAAAAATACTCCACCTGTTAAAATAAAAACAACTAGAATAAGAGTTCCTAACTATCAAAAAATGAATGTTTTAGCAAGATCTTACGTTCGTTATAGACTCAATATATTATAATTAATATGGATATATTCATTTGGATTCTTACGATAATTGTTACTTTCTTCATAATGGAGTTTGTCGCTTGGTTTTCTCACAAATACATTATGCATGGATTTCTTTGGTCAATACATAAAGATCATCATAAAAAAGATCATAAATCATGGTTTGAAAGAAACGACTTATTTTTTTTACAATTTGCTGGAATAAGTGCAATATTCGTGATATTATGGGGAGAATTTAATTTTTGGTTTGGATTACCTATTGCAATAGGAATTTTTCTCTATGGAGTTGCATATTTCATTGTTCATGACATATTTATACACCAAAGATTTAAAATTTTTAGAAATATAAATAATAGATATGCCAGAGGAATTAGGAGAGGACATAAAATGCACCATAAGCATATTGGAAAAGAAGATGGAGAATGTTTTGGAATGCTATTGGTTCCAAGAAAATATTTTAAATAATAGCCATTTTTATAGCAGCTATTGCGGCCTCGGTTCCCTTATTTCCTAACTTACCACCACTTCTAGCAATGGATTGTTCCATGCTATCATCAGTTAAAACACAAAAAATTACAGGACACCTTCCATTTACATTTAAATCTTTAATTCCATTAGAAGTAGCATTACAAATGAATTCAAAGTGTTTCGTTTCCCCTTTGATAACACTACCAATAGCGATGACTACATCAACTTGTTTTTGCTGCATTTTTTTACAACCATAAACAAGCTCAAAACTTCCAGGCACGCTCAATATTTGAATATTATCTTTAGGAACTTTTTTTGAATAAAGAAGATCTAAACTACCTTTTAATAAATTGTCAGTAATATTACTATTCCATCTAGAAACTACTATGCCAAACTTAAGATCATTTGCATCTGGTATTTGATTTGTATCAACCTGAAAAGATGCTGTAGACATTATTAAATTTTAAAGTGAATTTTTTCCTATTTGAATATCTATAAGAGAAGATTCAATAGATTTTGGATAATCCTCTTTGATTTTTTTATAATATTTGAGAGCTTCTGATTTTCTTTCTAATAAAGTAGCAACATTACCTGCTTTTAATAAAAATTTAGGAGATGAAAATTTATTAGAGCTAGAATTTGCAGCATCTCTGTAAGAATCTAACGCATCATCTAATTGATTTAATTCAGCAAATGAATCTCCAATTACTCCCATTGCAAGAGCATTTAAAATTTCATCCTCACTATTAAAATCTTTTAAATGATCAATTGATTTTTCAAAATCATTTAAATTATAATAAGCCATTCCAGCGCTATATAATGATAGGTTAGCTGCATCAGTTCCTCGATAATTTTTAATTATGTCCAAAAAACCATATTTACCCTCACCTCCATTAAGTGATAATAAAAATAAAGAATCACTATTTTCATCATCATTTAAAGCTTGATTAAAGTAATTTTGAGCTGTAAAAAGTTCATTATTTGCTTCTTCAGATTTTGGCTGAATAATTAAATTTTCATATCCCAAATATCCAAGAACAACAATCACTGCTAAACCAACAAAACCAATTATATAGTTTTGATATTTAGCTACAATTTTTTCAGTTCTTGAAGCATTGACATCTAAAGATTCAAAAACTTCTGCAGTTGTACTATCTTTTTTTGATGAATCGAAGCCTTTGTGTTTAGATTTAGATCCTTTTTTTTTATAGGTTGCCATATTAGAAATTAATAATTGCGTAAAAATAAAATTTTATTCCAATGATTTAGGAGAAAAAACTAATTATTTTATATAATTTGCATTAAGGTTAGATAATATCGCATATAACTTTGTAATGAAAACTTTAATTTTAAATAAACTATCCCTTATCAACTATAAGAACTTTGATTCGGAATCGTTTGATTTAGATCAAAAAATTAACTGTTTTGTTGGAGATAATGGTGTGGGTAAAACTAATGTGCTTGATTCTATTTATCATCTAGCGATGACCAAAAGTTACTTTCATTCTTTAAGTTCACAATCGATTAATCATAAAGCAGAATTTATGGTTATTAAGGGAAATTTTAAAAAAGGAGAAAAATCTGAAAATATTATAAATAGTTTAAAAAAAGGCAAAAAGAAAACTATTAAAAGAAATGGAAAAATATATAAAAAATTTTCAGATCATATAGGATTAATTCCTGTAGTTATGATATCCCCTTACGATAGAGATTTAATTCAAGAAGGAAGTTCAAATAGAAGAAAATTTATAGATAATGTAATTTCTCAAAATAATAAAATATATCTCAATCAAATAATTAGTTACCAAAAAATCTTGTCTCAAAGAAATGCTCTTTTAAAATATTTTAAAAAACATAATACATTCGATATTTCAATATTAAAAGTTTACGATGATCAGCTATCGGAACTTAGTTTACCTATTTACAAAACAAGATTAGATTTTTTTAAAAATTTTGTTCCAGTTTTTATTGATCGTTACAATTCTATTACTCAAAATAAAGAAAAAGTAAATATTTCTTATGAAAGTCAACTAAACCACGAATCATTAGATTCATTATTAAATAATAGTTTAGAAAAAGATAGAATAATTCAATATACTAGCTGTGGGGTTCATAAGGATGATTTGATTTTTGAAATTGATGATTTCCCAATTAAAAAATTTGGTAGTCAAGGCCAGCAAAAGTCTTTTCTAATTTCTTTGAAACTTGCTCAATTTGATTATTTAAAAATAGAATCTAACTCGTCACCAATTTTACTGTTAGATGATATTTTTGATAAGTTAGATAATAAAAGAGTCCAACAATTAATTCATTTAGTAAATAATGATGAGTTTGGGCAGTTATTTATTTCAGACACTGATTATAACAGAACTAAAAGTATTATAGAAAAAATAGATTCATCCTTTAAAATGTTTGAATTGTGAAAAGAAATTTTGATGCAAAAAGTTTAAAATCAGTTTTAAATAAACTTATAGACAAGAATTCTTTAAGTAGTGGTTTAAATAATGTAAAGGTTCAAAGTTTATGGGAAAAAACCATGGGTGTAAATGTTAACTCTTACACCACGGAGATTCACGTAAAAAATAAAACTTTATATGTAAGTTTATCCTCATCAGTGTTAAGACAAGAACTTAGCTATGGAAAGCAAAAAATTATTGACTTAATTAATGATGAAATAGGAACTAAAATTATTAATAAAATAGTTTTAAGATAGAATTTCAGAGGAATTAAAATGAAAGGAACCTTCAATAGCTGCATTTTCATCACTATCTGACCCATGGACTGCATTTTCTCCCATAGAGGTAGCATATAAGTTTCTTATTGTTCCTTCTTTTGCATCAGCTGGGTTAGTTGAGCCTATCAATTTTCTAAAGTCTTCAACAGCATTTTCTTTCTCCAAAATAGCAGCAACTATTGGTCCCCTACTCATGAAAGTCACTAATTCATTGAAAAATGGACGTTCGTTATGAATTTCATAAAACTTTTCAGCTTTCTCGAGACTCAGCTTAGTATATTTCATTGCAATTATTTTAAAACCAGCTGAATTAATCTTTTCTAAAATTGATCCAATATGTCCATTATCAACTGCATCAGGTTTAATCATAGTAAATGTTCTGTTGCTCATCTTATAAATTTTTTTGCAAAACTAATAAAAAAATCTAGTCTAACATCATAATACATTATTTGTATTTTTGAAAGATGTTAAACGTAATAATTATTGGAACAGGTAATGTTTCACACCACATTTGTAAGGCTATTAAAAAAGTTAAAAATCTCAAATTGGTACAGATATGTGGAAGAAAAAAAGATTTACCAAAAAATTTTAATCAATCAATATCCTATTGCAATAATTTAAAAGAAATTAATAAAGCTGATTTTTATATTATTTCCGTAACTGATGATGCTATTTCAAAAGTAAGTAATGAATTAATTGTTGATACAAATAGTATTGTGGTTCATAGCTCAGGATCAACTAATATGGATCAATTGTGCAAACATAAAAATCATGGAGTACTTTATCCGCTGCAAACATTTAGTAAGAGTACGAAAACAAACTTTAAGGATGTTCCTATTATAATTGAAGGTAGCTCTAATTCAGTATTAAATAAAATAAAAAAAATTAGTACACTTTTATCAAAAAAAGTAGTTGTTTGCAACAGTGAACAAAGAACATTGATTCATATTTCGGCTGTATTTACCAATAACTTTTCTAACTACATGAATATAATAGCAGAAAAAATTCTTAAATCTCAAAATATAGATATAGATATTTTAAATCCTTTAATTAAAGAAACTGCGGATAAATTAAATTATTTATCTCCAAAAGAGGCTCAAACCGGACCTGCAATAAGAAATGATAAAATAACAATTCAAAAACACTTAAATTTATTGAAAGAAACTAAGTATTTTGAAATTTACAATAACCTTACTAAAGAAATCATAAAATCAAAAAATGAATTATAAAGAAAAACTTAATACTATTAAAAACTTTGTTTTTGATATTGATGGTGTATTTACTAACGGATTAATAACAGTAGATAGCTTGGGAAATGAGTCCAGAAGTTTTAGCACAAAAGATGGAATTGCAGTTAAATATGCAATAGAAATTGGATACAATATTGCTATTATTTCTGGAGCTAAAAATAAAGGAATTAGATTAAGATTAAATAGATTGGGAGTGAAAGATGTTTTTTTAGGTTCCAATAATAAAGTAAAAGATTTAGAAAATTATTTAAAAAATAATAATCTGTTAAAAGATGATACTGTTTACATGGGAGATGACATTCCTGATATAAGTCCCATGTTGGTTGTAGGTTTAAGTACTTGCCCATTTGATGCAGTTCCACAGGTCAGAGATGTTTCTGATTATATTTCTCCAATTAAAGGGGGACATGGGTGTGTTAGAGATATTATTGAACAAACTTTAAAAGTCCAAAAGAACTGGAAATTAAAAAATTCTAATCAGAATATTTAAATCTTATGATTTCTGATTATCTAAAAAATTATAAGGTATTACTTGCCTCCGGTTCAAAAAGAAGACATCAACTTTTAGAGGGATTAGAAATAAAGTTCAAAATCATCACTCATAATATTAAAGAATCCTATCCTAATAACCTTAAAGGTTCACAAATAACAGATTTCATTTCAAAAAAAAAATCTCTTCTTCTTTTAAATAATTTAAAAGAAAATGAATTGTTGATTACATCAGACACTATAGTTTGGTTTAAAGAAAAAGCAATAGAAAAACCAAAAAATAAACAAGAGGCTAGAGAAATATTAGAAGAATTAAGTGGGGAAAAACATCAAGTTTTTACTTCCATTTGTATTTCTCTTAAAGACCAACAAAAAATAGTAAATCAGGAAACAAAAGTTTATTTCAATATTTTAAAAAAGGATGATATAAATTACTATGTAAAAAAATATGATGTTTTGGACAGAGCTGGAAGCTATGGAATACAAGATTTAATCGGTTATATTGGTGTTAAAAAAATCGAAGGTTGCTATAACAATGTTTTAGGTTTTCCAACTAGCTTATTCTGTGAAACAATAGAAAAAATGAAATTATGATTTTTTTAAAACATAAATAAAAAAAAATGTACAAATGGGATAAATCATATACTGTCATTATAATTATTAATATAACATATATTATATTTTTCAATATTATCACAAACTTATTTTCATAAAAATGGAAGAAATTGATTGGATAATTTTAGTTAGTACATTAGTTTTTATAGTTAGCTATGGTGTAATTAAAACTAGAAATAGCAAAAACCTAAACGACTATTTAAAGGGAGGTAATTCATCCAATTGGTGGACAATAGGGTTATCAGTTATGGCTACTCAAGCTAGTGCAATTACTTTTTTATCTACGCCAGGACAAGCCTATAATGATGGGATGACTTTTGTTCAGTTTTATTTTGGAATTCCTCTTGCAATGATTATTATTTGTATGGTATTTATACCCATATACCATAAGTTAAAAGTTTATACTGCATATGAATTTTTAGAACAAAGATTTGATCTTAAAACTAGAACATTAGCTGCTATATTATTTTTAGTTCAAAGAGGATTGGCTGCAGGAATAACTATTTATGCTCCTGCCATAATATTATCCACTGTTTTAGGATGGGATTTAAAACTTTTAAATATTGCTATAGGAACTTTAGTAATAATTTATACAGTTAGTGGTGGAACTCAAGCAGTAAGTACAACTCAGAAACAGCAGATGTTTGTAATAATGAGTGGAATGTTTATTGCATTTTTTATAATACTAAATTCACTTCCTCCAAACATTGATTTCTACAATGCAATTGATATTGCTGGTGTAGGTGGAAAAATGAAAGTTTTAGATTTTTCTTTAGATATAAATGAAAGATATACTTTTTGGAGTGGCATAACTGGAGGTTTATTTTTGGCACTTTCCTATTTTGGGACAGATCAAAGTCAAGTTCAAAGATACATCTCTGGAAAATCAATAAAAGAAAGTCAGCTTGGGCTATTATTTAATGCCGTTTTTAAAATTCCTATGCAATTTTTCATCCTTTTTGTGGGAGTTATGGTATTTGTTTTTTTTGAATTTAATTCTGCTCCGATTCATTTTAATCCACAAGCAATTGAATATTTAGAAAAATATGAAAAAGAAGATTTTCAAAAATTAAATGAAAGTTATAATTTAACAAAAAAAAACAAAAGAAAACTACAAATTGATTTTATTGATAAAAAAAAATATCAACAACCTACTCTGGAAATTGAAAATCAAATAGTAGAATTACAGAAAAAAGAAAAAGAACAAAGAGAAGCTGTAAAGCAAATAATTAAAAAGAGTGATTCTAAAATTGAAAATAATGATAAAGACTATGTTTTTATATACTTTATCTTAAATTTTTTACCAAAAGGAATTATTGGGCTTTTATTAGCTGTAATACTTAGTGCAGCTATGTCCTCAACTGCTTCAGAACTTAATGCACTTTCCGCTACCACCGTAATTGATTTATATAAACGAAATCAAAAAATTCCAAAATCAAAAAAACATTATGTTAATGCTTCCAAGTGGTTTACCTTAATGTGGGGTATTATTGCAATAATATTCGCAAGTTTTGGTACGTTATTTGAGAATTTGATACAATTAGTTAATATAATAGGTTCTATTTTTTATGGAACAATACTGGGTATTTTTCTAATTGCTTTTTTTATTAAAAAAATTAAAGGAAATGAGGTTTTCTGGTCGGCTTGTATTTCACAAATTTTAATATTTATGATTTATATTTTTGTTGATATTGGTTACTTATGGTTAAACTTTATTGGAGCTTTTTTAACAATATTTTTCTCTTATTTATTAAATTTCTTAATGAAAAAGGGCAATTAATTAGTCAACTAAATCAAAACTCCTAATGCTTTTGAAAGAAACAGGTGAAATAAATAGTAGAAGGAGTTTTTTTATAATAAGTTTTTAATATAATCTAATTTATTAAATCTATTTAAATAGGAATATTATAAAAATTAAAATAGTTAATTTTGAATTTTAAAAATTATTTGAATTGAAATTATATCAACTTAAAACAATACAAAAATTACCAATTACTATTGACAAAGCTTGGGACTTTTTTAGTAATCCCAAAAATCTAAAAGAAATCACACCCGATAAGATGAATTTTAGAATATTAAGTGGAGCAGATAAATCTATCTTTGCTGGACAAATAATTCAATATAAAGTTACACCAATGCTGGGCATTTCTACAAAGTGGGTAACAGAAATAACACACGTAAAAGACAAAGAATATTTTGTTGATGAACAAAGATTTGGTCCATATTCTTTGTGGCATCACAAGCATTTTATAAAAGAAATTGAGGGAGGAGTAGAAATGGAAGATGTCGTTGATTATAAAATTCCCTTTGGAATTTTAGGTCAAATAGCACATGTATTATTTGTCAAAAATAAGCTTAAAGAAATATTTAAGTACAGAAAAAATAAATTAAACGAACTTTTTGGAAAAATTTAATATGAAAAAAAATATATTATTTATTGGAGGATCTTCAGGCATTGGTTTAGAAACTATTAAACTATTACATGAGAAACACAATCTTATTGTTGCATGTAGAACAGACGAAAATTTAAGCGATTTAGATATAACATATTTGAAGTTTGATGTTTTAAATGATGAATTAGATTTAGAAAAAATCCCTGAAACATTAGATGGTTTTGTCTACTTTCCAGGAAGCATAAATTTAAGACCTTTCAGAGGATTGAAACTAAGTACTTTTGAGGAGGATTTAAATATCAACTTCTTATCTATGGTTAAAACTCTACAAAAAGTATTAAATAATTTAAAACAATCTAATAACTCTAGTGTAGTTCTTTACAGTACTGTAGCGGTTAAGGTTGGAATGCCATTTCACACTAGCGTATCTGCTTCAAAAGGAGCTATTGAAGGTTTTGCCAAATCTTTAGCTGCAGAATTAGCTCCTAATATTAGAGTTAATGTAATAGCACCCTCTTTAACTGATACTCCACTGGCTAGTAGATTTTTAAACAATGACCTTAAAAAAGAAAAAGTAGGGGAAAGACATCCACTAAAAAGACACGGTCAAGCTAGAGATATAGCAAATTGCACTTCTTTCTTGTTGAGTGATAAAAGCTCTTGGGTTACTGGTCAAGTATTAGGTGTTGATGGAGGAATGTCAACATTAAACACATCTAATTGATCGATAAAATAGTAATTTTTTGGTTTAGAAGAGATCTTCGTTTAAACGATAATAACGGACTTTTTCATTCGTTAAAAACTAACTCAAAAGTTTTACCAATTTTCATTTATGATAAAAACACATTGGATAAACTTAAAAATTCAGATCACAGGCTAGATTTCATTGAATCTTCTTTAAAAAATATAAACAAAACTTTAAATAAAAAAAACAAGTCATTATCTACTTATTATGGAAAACCGATTGATGTTTTTTCTGAATTAATTAAAAAGTTTAATATTTCTAAAGTTTACACTAATAGTGACTATACCCCCTATTCTATTCACAGAGATAAAAAAATAAAAGAACTTCTTGAATCAAGAAATATAGAATTCAAAAGTTATAAAGACCATGTTTTATTTGAAAAGTCTGAAATAGTCAAAAAAGACAACACTCCTTACAAAGTATATACTCCATATTCGAGAAAATGGATATTAAAGATGTCAGAAACAGGGTTAGAATATTTTGAATCAGAGAAATATCTTGAAAACTTTTGGGTGGGAGAAAAAAGTAATATTTCAATTAGAGAAATTGGTTTTAAAAAAAGTAATTTAAAACCATTAGACTTGAATTTTTCAAATAAAGTAGTAAACGATTACGAAAAAACACGAAATTTTCCATCTATTAATGGTACTTCTAAGATTGGATTACATCTAAGATTTGGTACAATTAGTACCAGAGAAATGATAACAAGAGCTAATCTATCTCAAAATAATACATTTTTAAAAGAATTAATTTGGAGAGAATTTTTTCAACAAATACTGTACCATTTCCCAGACACAGTAAATAAAAGTTTTAAACCAAAATATGATAGAATTGAGTGGATTAATAATGAAGAGCAATTTAAAAAATGGTGTAAAGGAGAAACTGGTTACCCACTAGTCGATGCAGGAATGAGAGAGTTAAACCAAACAGGTTTTATGCACAACAGAGTAAGAATGCTGGTTGGAAGTTTTTTATGTAAGCATTTATTGATAGATTGGAGATGGGGAGAGGCTTACTTTGCTGAAAAATTATATGATTATGAAACAGCTAGTAATGTAGGTAATTGGCAATGGGTTGCCGGTTGTGGCGTAGATGCTTCCCCTTATTTTAGAATCTTTAATCCTCACGAACAAATTAAAAAATTTGATAATAAACTAGACTACTCAAAAAAATGGGTTCCGGAATTTGATACCGAAAGATACATTGATCCTATTGTGGATCACAAAGAAGCTAGAGAAAGATGTTTAACAACTTATAAAAAAGCATTAAATAATTGAATAGTATAAATATAATTTTTCCAAATCAACTTTTTGAAAAAAATTTTCTTACTGAAAATAATAATACAACTTATTTAATTGAGGAATATTTATTTTTTAAGCAGTACAACTTTCACAAACAAAAAATATTATTTCATAGGGATTCTATGAAAAACTATTATGAGTTTTTAATTAATAAAGGTTTAAAGGTAAATTACATAAATTCGTTTGACAATCATTCTGATATAAGAGAATTTTTAAAAGACACTAAAGCTGATCAAATTAATATTTATTATCCTGAGGATAATTGGCTTGAAAAAAGAATTTGTTTGGTTTGCAAAAAAAATAATATTAATATAACTTTTAATGAAAATCCTCTTTTTTTAAATAACAGACAAGAACTTCTTCCTTTTTTTAGCCCAAATAAGAAAAAACTTTTTCAAACACCTTTTTACAAAAGCCAAAGAAATAAACTTAATATTCTTATAGATGAAGAAAAGAATCCAGTTGGTGGCAAATGGACTTTTGACGACATGAACAGAAAAAAGTTTCCTAAAACTAAAAAAACACCTGAGCTAGATTACTCTAAGATTAAAAGCTCTAAATATTTAGATTCAAAAAAATATGTATCTAAATATTTTACAAAAAATAATGGTGAATTAGGTGATGTTCAACTATATCCTACTGATTTTAAATCTGCCAAAATTTGGTTTAATAATTTTTTAAATTCAAGATTTGATGAATTTGGAATTTATGAAGATGCTATTTTAATAGAGGAGTCGATTATAAATCATAGTATTTTATCTCCACTTATAAATTCAGGACTTTTAGATCCAAAATATATTTTAAATACCTCAATAAATTTTTATAAAGAAAAAAATATTCCATTGAATTCAGCTGAAGGATTTGTAAGACAAATAATCGGTTGGAGAGAATTTATCAGAGGAGTTTATGTTTCTAAAGGATCCGAAGAAAGATCAAAAAATTATTGGGGTTTCACAAGGAAAATTCCCAAATCTTTCTATAATGGTTCTACTGGAATTGATCCTATTGATGATACAATAAAAAAAGTAAATAAAACTGGATACGCAAACCACATTGAAAGATTAATGATTTTAGGAAATTTTATGGTTTTATGTGAATTTAGTCCTGATGAGGTCTATAGATGGTTTATGGAACTATTTATTGATTCTTATGATTGGGTTATGGTACCAAACGTATATGGAATGAGTCAATATGCAGATGGAGGTTTAATGTCTACTAAGCCATATATAAGTGGTAGTAACTACATAATAAAAATGAGTGATTATAAAAAAGGTAAATGGAGCGACGTTTGGGACGGACTTTTCTGGTCATTTATGGACAAACAAAGAGAATTTTTTAGTAAAAATCCTAGAATGAGAATGCTTATCAGTAGTTTTGATAAAATGGATTCATTAAAAAAAGAAAAATTACTTATTGATGCAGACAATTTTATGAAACAACTTTAATATGGAAAAACTTAATTCTATTCAAATTGACCGCATAATTGAAATGGCCTGGGAAGATAGAACTCCATTTGAAGCGATCTTATTTCAGTTTAGTTTAAAAGAAAAAGATGTAATTAAACTAATGAGAAGTAATCTAAAAGAATCTAGTTTTAAAAGATGGCGAAAAAGAGTGAATAGTGGAGTAAGTCAAAAACATCTTAAAAAAAGGAATCCAGAAATTAACAGATTTAAATGTAGCAGGCAAAAATCTATTACTGGAAATAAAATAAGTAAAAGGTAATTAAATTAAAGCCTTTTAATTTTTGCGCCCAAAGCCAATAATCTTCCGTCGATATTTTCATATCCTCTATCAATTTGTTCAATATTATGGATTATACTAGTCCCTTGAGCCGAAAGAGCTGCAATTAGAAGAGATATACCTGCTCTGATATCTGGAGAAACCATTGTTGTAGCTTTTAATTGAGATTTAAAATCATGACCAATTACATTAGCTCTGTGAGGATCACATAAAATAATTTTAGCTCCCATATCTATTAATTTATCTACAAAAAATAATCTACTTTCAAACATTTTTTGATGAATAAGAACACTTCCCTTAGCTTGAGTGGCAACTACTAAAACTATACTTAACAAGTCTGGTGTAAATCCTGGCCATGGAGCATCTGAAATCGTAAGAACAGATCCATCAATATAATTTTGAATTTCATATCCATTATTATGTTCTGGAATATAAATATCATCTCCTTTGATTTCAATTTTAATTCCTAACATTCTAAATACATCAGGAATTTGACCTAAGTTTTCTAAACTAACATTTTTAATTGTAATTTGACTTTTAGTCATGGCAGCCATTCCAATCCAACTTCCTATTTCAATCATATCAGGCAATACTTTGTGAGTACAACCATCTAATTTTTTAACACCTTGTATAACCAATAAATTAGATCCAATTCCAGAAATATTAGCACCCATACTTACCAACATTTTACATAATTGTTGAATGTAAGGTTCACAAGCGGCATTATATATTTGGGTTTTTCCATCAGCTAAACAAGCAGCCATTAAAATGTTTGCTGTTCCTGTTACTGAGGCTTGATCTAACAATATGTAAGCACCTTTCAATTTTTTTGATTCCACACCATAAAAATGTTCTTCTCTGTTATACCTAAATGATGCTCCTAACTTTATTAAACCAAGAAAATGAGTATCTAATCTTCTTCTACCAATTTTATCTCCTCCCGGTTTAGGAATGAAACCTTTTCCAAAACGAGCCAGTAGAGGACCCACTACCATAATTGATCCCCTAAGACTACTTCCCTTTTTTTTGAAAGATTCAGATTGTAAATAATCAACATTTACATCATCAGCCTTGAATGAATATTTATTTTTTAATATTTTTTTAACTTTAACACCAAGAAAGCTTAAAAGGTCAATTAATTTAATTACATCAATAATTTCAGGAATATTATCTATTATTACCTCTTTTTCAGTTAATAATGTAGCACATATAACTTGTAATGCTTCATTTTTAGCTCCTTGAGGATAGATCTCCCCATTTAGCTTAAATCCACCTTCAATTGAAAAAGTACCCATTTTTAATTGATCTTAATTATGATTTCTTTTTTTAAAATTGCGATAAGGCTTTTTATTTTTGGGAGTATGCTTTGTAAACTTCTTATTAGTTAAATTGATTAATTTATGAGATTCTGATAGTGGTTTACTTGTGGAATCTAATACAAGTTTCCCACCAGAAAGCTCCAATAAATGCCCATAAATAACACCATCTTCAACAGTATCCTTGTTCCAATTTAAAAAACACTTCTTCATGTGATTTGCTATCACATACACCAATTGTTTCTTCATGTCGCTTTCTTCCCACCCTACTGCTACATCAATCATTCTTTTTATATTATTTCCATAAAACCTATATTTTGGAAAATTTTGAGGATAATTCAACTTGCCGGGTTTTTGAGAAAAAACTTCTTTAGAGGGTAAAGGATAAGGGGAATCTACATCTAATTCAAAATCTGACATTATAAAAAGTTGATCCCACAGTTTATGTTGAAAATCAGGCACATCTCTAAGATGAGGATTTAAATTACCCATAACACCTATAATTGCTTTAGCAATTTTATTTCTTTCTACTTTATCTTCACAGGAAAGAGCTTGATCGATCATCTTATGGAGATGTCTTCCATATTCAGGTATTATTAACTTAGTTCTCTCAGTATTATATTCTAAATTGTCTATCAAAATTAGGGTGGTTTAATTAGTAAGTAAATACAAATTTAATAAATTAAACTCATAAAGATATTATTCCTTCAATTTCAGATGCTAATTTATATTTATTAATGATATCGTTAGCTGATTGCATTTTGGCAGTAACTGTTATACTAGTAAAATTTTTAGAAGAAGAAAGATTAGAAGAAATATTTGCATCAATATCGTCAAACATGTTCTTAAGATTAGTAATTTCTCCAGAATCTGATTTTAAAATAAATTTAAACTTGTATAAAGAAGGCCAT
>TARA_B110000438_G_scaffold292210_1_pt1 | contig 16400 bp, 15 predicted proteins | sample TARA_B110000438 | Tara Oceans TARA_B110000438 (sample SAMEA4398413) | marine metagenome | biome: Polar Biome; feature: [MES] marine water layer (ENVO:01000295) within the mesopelagic zone...; material: water (ENVO:00002006), including particulate matter (ENVO:01000060) such... | reverse complement strand
ACACCGTCTTGTGCCGTTACTTGAAAGAACTCATGTTGAGGTTTTGCTAATACGGCCAATTGCTCATTGAGTTTTTTATTACCCATTAACAAATGCTTACTTTGATGTGCTTCGACTTTAATTAACTGCTTTTGGCTTGGTTGAGCAAAGCTTGAGTGTGTATGAATAGCCCATTGCCCATCGGGCGACATTTGGTAACGATTTGAGCCTGAATATTGCTCAGGTGTTATACGTTGGTTTGAAAATGAACCATCAAGTTTACTGCGATATAAATACCGTTGAGCTACATTGTCAGGTGATGCTATAAAATATATCCAGCCGTTTTTCTCGTCAATCGTTTGCAGGTCTGTAATATCAAATTCACCAGGGGTTAAGTTCACCATAGTTGAACCATCACGAGATACTTTGTAGATGTGTCGCCAACCACTTCGCTCGCTTTTCCAAATAAAGTCAGTACCATTTTCTAGCCATTTAGCATCATCGTAAAAGTCTAAAAAGCTTTCTTCTTGCTCAGTAAGTATTAGATCTACTGCACCAGTATTGATATTGGTGAGATAAAGTTTATTTGTATCTTGTTTTCGGTTAACGTGCTGAATTAATACTTGCTCAGAATTACCCGACCAGTTCATGCGTGGTACGTACATTTCGCGTGAATTATTAGGCAGTTTTGCCCATGTGGTTTTAGCACTTTTTACATTAACAATACCAATTTTAGCCAAAGCATTTTCTTCGCCTACTTTTGGATACGGAAATGTCGTTAACGTAGGATAAAGCTCGTCAGTGTTGTTGATCATGATAAAGTCTTTACTGCCGCTAGTGTCTAGCTGCCAATAAGCAATACTTTTACCATCGGGGCTCCAACTAAAACCATCTCGGATTGAAAATTCTTCTTCGTAAACCCAGTCAAACAAACCATTAATAAGACCATTGCCGGCATCAAAAGTTAATTGCGTAATATTGTTGTTTTTAATTGTTTCAACATAAATATTGTTATCAACGACATAAGCAACTTTTTTACCATCGGGTGAAAATTTGGCAAACATTAAGCTGCTTTCTTTTACTGCTTTACCGCCTAATTGACTCAGCTTATTTGTTAACACGTTTAATATCCAATAATCACCACGGCTTTTTGAACGCCATACTTTTTTACTGTTGGTATAAATAAGCACTTGCGAGCGGTCGTCTGACCAAAGGTAATTATCAATTGATAAGGGCGTTTCTTTGTTACTTGGGATGAGTTGTTCTGCAAAAATAAGCACTTGACGATCTAGTGAGTTTGGATCATAAAAAACAATGTCTTCACCAACATTTGTAGTTTGCTCTGAGTCTGTTTCGCCAATTGCTGCTTTGTTAGATTTTTCAATCGCGGTATAACCACTTCCATCGGCTAACCAACGAATTTGTCCAAGCCACTGTGAGCTAAATTCACTCTCTTGATAAATACGTTCTAGGGTTAAAGGCACTGTAGTTACACTTTTAGTTGTGGCCTGCTCATTGGTACTTTGGCAAGCAATTAATGAGATTGAAATGGTCGTTAAAGCACCCCAACGCAAGAATTTATTTATAAACATGGTTTATCCTTAATGTTTTTGTCTACTTTAAGTTTTATACTTAGGCAAGGCAAACGCATTCATCCTAACATTTTGTTAGTTCGTCATTATTAGCGTGATAAGCGCTAAATTTGTTGTTGAAAATATCTAACTTGCCCCCACATTAATGACACGCAATTATTTTGAGGTTCGCTATGCTACCAGCATTAGAAATATCCGGATTAACTAAAACCTATAAAGGTGGCTTTCAGGCACTTAAAGGTATTGACCTGACAGTTAATCAAGGCGATTTTTTCGCTTTACTTGGCCCTAACGGCGCAGGTAAATCGACCACTATTGGTATTATTACTTCATTAGTGAATAAAACTGCCGGAAAAGTAGCAGTTTTTGGTCATGATATTGATCAAGAACTTGAAGCAGCTAAAAGCTTTATAGGCTTAGTTCCGCAAGAGTTTAACTTTAATCAGTTTGAATCATTAATGAAAATTTTAGTTAACCAAGCGGGTTACTACGGTGTTGAGCGCAAGTTAGCTTTACAGCGAGCTGAAAAATATTTAAAGCAGCTTAATTTATGGGAAAAGCGCAATGACGCAGCTCGTATGCTTTCAGGTGGCATGAAGCGTCGATTAATGATTGCACGCGCTTTAATGCATGAGCCTAAAATGCTGATACTTGATGAACCAACTGCCGGTGTTGATATTGAACTTAGACGCTCAATGTGGGAGTTTTTACGTGAGCTTAATAAACAAGGTATCACCATCATATTAACGACGCATTATTTAGAAGAAGCAGAAATGCTTTGTCGTAACATTGCCATTATTGACTCAGGTATTATTGTTGAAAATACCGATATGAAATCGTTACTCGCTAAATTAGATGTTGAAACATTTGTGTTTGATTTGAAGCCTAACAGTTCACCTACCGAGTTGGCTGGATTAAGTTCTAGAGTTATTGACGGACACACATTAGAAGTTGACGTGAAAAAAACTCAAACGATTAATTCAGTGTTTACAGAACTAAATAATCAAGGCATTGAAGTATTAAGTATGCGCAATAAGAGTAATCGACTAGAAGAGCTATTTGTAGGGCTAGTGGGTAGTGGTAAAGTATCGAACAAAAGCGCAGTTAAGGAATAAGTATCATGGCATCTTCTAGAAATATCATTGCGCTTAAAAGTATTATGCATAAAGAGATCCACCGCTTTATGCGTATTTGGGTGCAAACATTAGTACCACCAGCAATCACCATTAGTTTGTATTTTGTTATTTTTGGTTCATTGATTGGTTCACGTATTGGACAAATGGGTGGCTTTGATTACATGTCATTTATTGTGCCTGGTTTGATCATGATGAGTGTTATTACAAATTCATACTCTAATGTAGCCTCGTCATTTTTCAGTGCTAAATGGCAACGTAACGTAGAAGAAATGCTAGTGGCGCCTGTGCCTAATTGGGTTATTGTTGCTGGATATGTAGGTGGCGGTATGGCGCGTGGGATGTTAGTGGGGGGCATTGTGACTTTAGTTTCAATGTTTTTTGTTGATATTCAAATTCATAATATTTGGGTCATTATTGTAACGGTTGCGCTAACATCAGCCACCTTCGCTTTAGGCGGATTAATTAACGCTATTTTTGCTGGCAGTTTTGACGATATATCGATTATTCCAACGTTTATTCTTACGCCATTAACTTATTTAGGTGGCGTATTTTATTCTATCAGTTTATTACCTGAGTTTTGGCAGGGTGTTTCTCAAATTAACCCTATTGTATATATGGTTAACGCCTTTCGATATGGCTTTTTAGGCATTTCTGATGTCAGCTTAACCTTGTCTTTTACCGTACTTGGTGTGTTTATTGTCAGTTTATATACCATTGCTATGGTATTAATTACTAAAGGTATTGGCTTAAGAAGCTAATATCATTAGTCATTAACGTATTGAATTTTTATAGGTAGTATTTGATGAACAACACGGAAATAACCGGTGACTCTAAAGCCATTGTAACGAATCAACCTGGTGTACATGAAAAACTGGTTGAAATTGTTAACAAGCATATTGCGCATCCTTCTCAAAAGCCGATACAAGCACACACTCAGCAAGCTTTTGATGAGATAAATGAAATTGTGCAGGCTTTTTCAGGTGAGGTTATTCTTGATTCGTGTTGTGGTGTTGGCCAAAGTACGCGCTTAATAGCAAAGCAAAATCCTGATGCCTTAGTTATTGGTGTTGATAAATCAGCCCATAGAATTAACCGTAACGTTGATGAAGTTAAACTGGATAATGGCGAAGGCACAGTTAATAATTTTCATTTAGTACGTGCTGATTTAAATGATTTTTATCGTTTGGTAGTTGCCGCTAATTGGCCAGTTACTCAGCATTATATTTTATATCCAAATCCTTGGCCAAAAGCTAAACATGTGCAAAGACGTTGGCACGGTAGTGCGGTTTTTCCACAAATAGTCGCTATAGGGCAGGAAATTATTTTACGCAGTAATTGGCTACTTTATTTGGAAGAGTTTCAAGTGGCAGCGGGCATTTTAAATTTCCAAGGCACAATATCAACCATTAACGTTACTCAGCCTCTAACCCCATTTGAGGCTAAATTTCATGCAAGTGGCCAGCAATGTTGGCAATTGCATATTTCCAAATAATTCTAGTGTTAAATTAAAGACAATATTTTGGTTAAATTAACAATTTATTAGCTAATAATTATGAATCACCTAACTGGTTTATAAGCGTTATTTTGTTTTATACCATTTATTTCAAGTGGTTACAGTTTTGGCCTGAATGTTGATATTACTTAGTTATATCAACGTGAAATTTAGGACGAATACCATGACTAATAATATTAAAAAAACTGTATTTATGATGGCATTAAGTAGTTTAGCGATTGTTGAACTCGGCTTAGTTTATATCGCAACTTTGCTGGGCTAAGAGCAACTTTATTGCAATTAAAATTTGCTTTTAACATCAAAATTGGTGGAAATAACGAGACATTTGCTGCTATTTTTATTAAAGTGCCGATCTTATATAAACCTCAACTTGCTTCGGGCAAGTAGTTAATAGTGAATAAGTATGACGGTCAGTAAACGCGCGGCAAAAGTATCTGAAGAGTCTTTACATCGTATTTTTACCATTCCAGTTGCACCCGATTCTACATTGGGACGCATTGAGAATGACATATCTCAGAACTTAGCTGGTTTTCTGGGTGAGCACATTGCGGCCACTGAACAAGCTTTAAGCGAAATTGAAAAAGATTTTGCGGATCCTAAGATCCCTGAAGAGCCTGCTTTTGTTTCAGACCATATGCAGCACTTACTTGATAAGTTAGTGTCTCAGTCCGTTCATACTTCAAGTCCAAATTTTATCGGTCATATGACCTCTGCTTTACCGTACTTTATTTTACCGCTTTCGAAATTGATGGTCGGCTTAAATCAAAATTTGGTAAAAATAGAAACCTCTAAAGCATTTACCCCAATGGAACGACAAGTTCTGGGTATGATGCATCGTTTGGTTTACCAAGATGACGAACCCTTTTACCAACAATGGATGCACAGTGCGAATCATTCTTTGGGTGCGTTTTGTTCAGGTGGGACTGTAGCAAATTTAACGGCACTTTGGGTGGCGCGTAATAACTTGCTTAAACCTAATGGTAACTTTAAAGGTGTAGCACGAGAGGGCTTGTTTAACGCACTTAAGCACTATCAATACGATGGCTTAGCTATTTTAGTTTCCGCACGTGGTCACTATTCTCTGAAAAAATCAGCAGATATTTTAGGCATAGGCCAAGACAGTGTTATTGCTATTCCAACCGATGAAAATAATAAAATTGACTGCAAACTGCTTGAAGCTAAATGTCAGCAGTTAGCGAGCCAGAATATTCGGGTATTGAGTATAGTTGGTGTTGCTGGCACTACTGAAACTGGCAATATAGACCCGCTTGATAAAATGGCTGATATTGCTCAACGCTACCAAGCACACTTTCATGTTGATGCAGCGTGGGGTGGCGCGACTCTTCTATCTAATAAGTATCGTCCACTACTAAAAGGTATAGAGTTAGCCGACTCAGTGACTATTGATGCACATAAACAAATGTATGTGCCAATGGGAGCTGGCTTAGTGGTGTTTAAAAACCCTGCTTCTGTTGCTGCAATTGAACACCATGCTGAATATATTTTGCGCAAAGGATCAAAAGATTTAGGTAGCCATACGCTTGAAGGTTCAAGACCTGGTATGGCAATGTTGGTGTACTCTGCATTGCACGTTATTAGTCGACCTGGCTATGAGTTACTGATTAATAATAGTATTGAAAAAGCGAATTATTTTGCCGAGTTGATCACCCAACATGCCGATTTTGAATTGGTCACTAAACCAGAATTATGCTTATTAACGTATCGCTATAACCCTGCTTGTGTACAAAAAGTATTGGCTAATGCTGATGACCTAAAACAAGAAGAAATGAACCTATTGCTTGATAAGTTGACAAAATTCATTCAAAAGCGTCAACGTGAAAATGGCAAGTCTTTTGTTTCTAGAACCCGTATCGAAGTACAAAAATACCAAGGTCGTAAAACGTTAGTTTTTAGAGTGGTATTAGCCAACCCGTTAACGTCAAAAACTATTCTACAAGATGTGTTAGCAGAGCAAGTGCTATTAGCACAAGAGAGTGAAAACTTTCTCCCTCAACTTTTATCGCTGAAATAAAGTTCATGGCATAAAAAAGCGACTAACTAAGTAGTCGCTTTAATGTTCGTAAGTACGTTGCTCAACTCACCGAAATATATTTAAGCTAATTGCACTTGTAAGTTATCAATCAACCTGGCTTTACCGCAGTGCGCTGCAGCAAGTATGACTAATTCTTTATCGTCTTCACTGGCTGGTTGCAGTGTGCGGGCGTGACAAATATGAATATAATCCGTTCTCATTCCTGCATTGTTGATATAGCCAGCGGCCTTCTTTGCTAAGCCAATGAAGTCATTATTATGTTGAATTTCTTTCGCTAGCCATTGAATATTTTGGCTCAATGCCGGCGCTATTTTCTTTTCTTCAACACTGAGGTAATTATTTCGAGAGCTTAAAGCCAAGCCTGAAAGTTCTCGGACTGTTTCAACGGGAATTATTTCAATTGGCATGGATAAATCTTCAACCATGGTTTGAATAACTTGTACTTGTTGATAATCTTTTAAACCAAAGCAAGCAATATCAGGTTGTACTAAATTAAACAATTTACAAACAACCGTTGTTACACCACGAAAATGCCCTGGACGGCTTTCGCCACAATAGCTTTGTGACACATTGGGCACTTCAACGAATGATTGGTTTTCTAGCCCTTTAGGATAAATAATAGCGGGTGTTGGGGTAAATAATACATCGCAACCAGCGGCTAATAGTTTTGCTTGATCATCAGCCATTGTGCGAGGGTAATTATCAATATCTTCATTTACGCCAAATTGCATCGGGTTAACAAAAATACTCGCCACGACTTTATCGGCAACTAATTTGGCTTTTTCGACCAAGGCAATATGTCCTTGATGTAAATTACCCATAGTAGGCACAAAAGCAATTTTAAGGCCTTTTTGTCGCCAAAGATTAATTTCGCAGCGTAAACTCGAAATTTTTTCAATTGTTTGCATGGTTATTCTACTTTTTACTCGATGTTTAAAGTGCTCACTTGCTCTTAGCACCCTAGAAATTAATCTTATTGATAATACTTATTTAAAAATATGCTCGGGTCCAGGAAAGTTACCCTTACTGACTTCGTCAATATACAGCTCTACGGCTTTTTGAATATCGCCAGTATCGATTAAAAAGTTACGTGAAAATTTCGGCATGTAACTACACGAAATACCTAAGGCGTCATGCATAACTAAAATTTGACCATCGGTGTCTTTGCCTGCGCCAATACCTATGGTAGGTATCGATACGGCCTCAGTAATAGCCTTGCCTAAACTGCTTGGAATACATTCTAGCACGAGTAACTGAGCGCCAGCGGCTTCTAATGCTTTGGCATTTTCGATCATTTCTTGAGCTTTGGCACTGTCTCTGCCTTGTACTTTAAATCCACCAAAAACGTTGACCGACTGGGGTGTTAAACCTAAATGAGCACAAACAGGAATACCACGTTCAACTAGGCCTTTAATCGTTTCTTCTAACCATTCACCACCTTCAATTTTTACAATACTAGCACCCGCTTGCATTAATTTAGCAGCGTTTACATAGGCTTGTTCAGTGGTTGCGTAACTCATAAACGGCATATCAGCAATAATTAAAGTGTTTTCAACACCGCGTTTTACACATTGTGTGTGATATGCCATTTGGTCAATATCAACGGGGAGAGTATCGTCATGGCCTTGTAAAACCATGCCTAGAGAGTCCCCAATTAATATGGCGTGAATACCTGCTTGATCGAATAGTTTCGCAAAGCTGGCATCATAAGCGGTAATGGTGGTTATTTTTTCACCTTGTTGCTTCATTTTCATTAAGGTGGCAGTTGTTATTTTAGCCATATTATTTTCCGTTGTTTATGATGCCGTATTATTATAATGCTAACGTTGATATTCTAACTTAACTTACTGTGAATTTTTAGCCCATTTTTCGCTATCTTACTGGCCAATTCATTAATACTATCACCATCCGGTAAAAATAGATTGGGTGCTATTTCAGCTAACGGCAGTAATACAAACTCTCGTTGCTTTAAGCCGTAATGTGGAATGGTTAAGCGTGTAGTATTAATGACTTGTTGATCAAATAATATAATGTCTAAGTCTAATATTCGAGCGCCCCAACGATTGTCTTTTCGAATACGACCAGTCATGTTTTCAATTTCTTGCAGTTGTTCAAGTAACTCAATAGCGCTGAAGCTAGTTTCAATAGCCACTACCGCATTCATATAATCAGGTTGATCTTGCGGCCCCATGGGACGGCTGAAATATAAAGAAGATACTTGAGTTACAATACAGCATTTAAGTTGACGCAATTTCTCTAACGCGGCAGATATTTGTGCTTGAGGATCAGATAAGTTACTACCTAATCCAATATAGGCGAGTGGCATTACGCTTCGTTACTCGAATTTTGTACTCGAGGCTTTCTGCGCTTTCGAATTGCTCGGCGAGGACCACTTTTGTTTGCCACTACACTTTTAACCATCACTTGTTGTGTTTCTATATTGCAGGCTTGAAAATCTCCCCACCATTTAGCCAATTCTTGAAGTGCAGCAACTTCCTCAACATTTTTGTTAATGGCACCTTCAATTTCAGCTCGTAACAAGAGAAAGTCATAACCTGCTCTAAACTTAGGGTGCTCAAGTGCTTTATATGCACGCTTGCCATCTCGACGCGCTAATTTTTCTTGTAAAATCCAAATATCTTTCATTACCGCTTGAAAGCGTTTTGGAATAGCGATACTGCGTTGTTGCTCTGACATTATCTCGCTTAACGCACCAAAAAATGCATCTTGTGGCGTGAGTTGTGTTTCACTGTTCAAGCGCTCTATATGCTCTTGCATTGGATACCAAAGCATTGCAGCAAACAAAAATGCAGGTGTTACACGTTGATCATTATTAACTCGATAATCAGTATTCTTCATTGCAAGGGCAATAAAGTCGGCTAAATATACTTGAGATTGTTGATTAAGTTGTTGATCTACTGCGGGGAAAAAATACTGAAATAAGCTATATTCACGAAGCAATTGGAAGTTTTCTACCGCTTTACCTGACATAAACAACTTCAAAAACTCTTCAAATAAGCGAGCTGGCGGAATATTGGCCATCAGCGGAGCTAGAGATTTTATGGGTGCTTTAGTATCTGCATGAATTTCCATGCCGAGTTTTGTAGAAAAACGAATCGCCCTAAGCATTCTAACGGGATCTTCACGGTAGCGTGTTTCTGGGTCACCAATTAAGCGAATTTGTTTGGCATAAACATCTGCTACGCCATTGGCAAAATCATAAACTTTAAAGTCTTTGGCTGAATAATAAAGTGCATTGATGGTGAAGTCTCGACGTTCAGCGTCTTCTTCAATACTGCCATAAATGTTGTCGCGAAGTAGCATGCCATCTTCACTTTGCTTTGACGTTTTTTGACAATTTTTATCTTCATCACTGTCGTGATGGCCTCTAAATGTGGCAACTTCAATAATTTCACGACCAAAAACAATATGTGCAAGACGAAAGCGACGACCAATAAGACGACAGTTACGAAACAAGGCTTTAATTTGTTCAGGGGTTGCATTGGTCGCAATATCAAAATCTTTAGGCGTTAAACCTAAAATAATATCGCGGACACCACCGCCAACGAGGTAAGCGTCATAGCCACCTTTATTTAAGCGATACAATACTTTTAAAGCATTGTGACTCATGTGTTTTCTAGATACAGGGTGCTGATCACGAGAAAGTATAATTGGCTGCTCAAATGAAGGCAGAGTAGAGTTATTTTTTCGTGTTTTTCCAAGTACTTTTTTACACAAATTGATGACGCTTTTGATAATGGTGGACCCCAGTTTTATCATTAAATTTCTCGCGCAATGATATAACAGTGCAAGCAAAAAGAGAATGGAAACAGTGTGAAAAAACGGCTTATAGAACGATTTCTTGTGATTTTGGCACTTGGCTTATCGACCAATGAGTGATTGCCCAGCTTAAAAGCTCAGCAACGCTGGCTTGAAGTAACTCATTAGGCGGTTGTTGGCCGAGAAATTTTAATGCTGAAAATAGTGAAGGGATGGGATTATTTTTATCAACTTCAGGTGCATTATTCTGCTTACTTAATTTAAATCCAGGCTTAGCAACGGCTAAAGGAAAGTGGCCGTAACTTGGCGGTTTTTGTTGCAATGTTTGGTAAAAACTCAATTGTCGTGCTGTTGGTTCGAGCAGATCACAGCCGCGAATAACATGGGTAATATTTTGATAGATATCGTCAACCACCACCGCTAATTGATAAGCAAATAAGCCATCTTTTCTTAGCACGATAAAATCTTCTTGCGCAAGCTCTTGATTACAAGCGACATGGCCTTGAATAATATCGTTAAATTGTGAAATACCGAAAGTGTTAATTACACGCGTAGCACTGTCAGCTTCTGGCTGAGCTGAACCTCGACAATGGCCTTGGTAAATACCACCAAGAGCTTTAATTTGAGCTCGAGTACAGTGACAATAATAACTGAGGTTTTGTTGGGCTAAATCGGCTAATACTTCGCGATATAGCGAACTTTGTTGGCTTTGATACAGTACTTGTTCATCCCAATGCAAGCCAAAAAGTTCTAAGGTTTGCAGAATGTCTTTACTCGCACCTGCTTTTTCTCTTGGGGGATCAATATCTTCAATTCTAACAAGCCATAGGCCGTTATTATGCTTAGCGTCTAGATAACTCGCCAATGCAGCAATTAAAGAACCGAAATGTAAAAGACCAGAAGGGGATGGAGCAAAGCGACCGCGATATTGTTGAACAATATTGGGTCGCATAGCTTTCTTAAATTCCAACAAGGTCGAAGGTATTAACCTGCGAGTTGGCGTTCTTTGATTTCTTGTAATGTTTTACATTCAATACAAAGATCAGCAGTTGGACGGGCTTCTAAACGGCGAATACCGATTTCTATGCCACAAGAGTTACAAAAACCAAAGTCATCGTCTTCGATTAATTGTAAAGTCTTTTCAATTTTCTTTATTAGCTTACGTTCACGGTCACGAGTACGTAATTCAAGGCTAAACTCTTCTTCTTGAGCCGCACGGTCAACAGGATCTGGGAAGTTTGCTGCTTCGTCCTGCATATGCGTTACGGTACGATCGACTTCTTGACGAAGTTGTATACGCCACGCATCTAGAATTTTCTTGAAATGTTCTAGTTGCGCGCCATTCATGTATTCTTCTTTAGGTTTTTCGACGTAAGGGTTAACGCCCGCTAATGCTAAAATACCTAATGTTTTCTGTGTTGGCATGCTAATTCTCCTAATGCTACTAGACCTAATTCGACGGTGCATCGTTACATCATGTAACGTCATCGCTTGGTTGCAACTGCCAATTTATGTAGACCTGTAATATTCCACATATATTGTGTTAGCTAGTATAAAATTCAAGGCTTAATTGATAAATAATCATGATAAAATTGAAAGTATTTTTTAATCTTATCTGCTGTCTAAACTTTAATTAAAGTGACAATAATTTTTGAGCAAGCTCTTTTAGCAAGTTTATAGCCCCTACGTCAATCATTATTCTTGCTATTTCTTAGTTATCGCTAAAGTATTACAGGGACTTTGTTGGTTAAAGCAACGTTAAATTTAAGTTGTTCTTTTTTAAATATAACTTTGTAAGCTATGATTTCAACGCCTTGTTGGCTTGCTTCACGTAATAGCTTTGTGTATTTAAGGTCAATATGTTCAGCAGGTTTTACGTCATTGATACCTGAATGGAGCACAGCAAATAAAAGTACCGCTCTATGACCTTTTGCAGCAACGGCTATTAACTCACGTAAATGTTTTTGCCCGCGAAGTGTGACCGCATCAGGAAAATAACCTTGATTATCTTCAAGTAGCGTCACACTTTTTACTTCAATAAAAGTTTCAAAACCATTCTTATTGGTTAAGTGGAAATCTATTTTACTATTCTCTTCACCATATTTAACTTCACGATTTAATGTTTCAAATCCTTGTAGCTCTGAAATAGTGCCATTTAAAATGGCTTTTTCTGCCAGTTGATTAGCGCGAATAGTATTGACACAAATAAAGTCATTATTTTGAGTTTGTGTTAATTCCCAGCTAAAAGGATATTTGCGTTTTAAATTGTCAGAAGTACTATACCAAACAATATCATTAGGTATCGCACAGCCACTCATTGCTCCTGTGTTTGCTACATGAATGGTACAGTCACTATCATCTTCTAATGTTATATCGGCGAGAAAACGTTTGTAACGTTTAATCAACGTCGCCTTTTTAAGGTTAATTTCCATTTTATTGAATGGTTTATTTTGAATGGTAAAGAGTATTTCGTTTATTTTACGTTATTCAGTCTTGAACTGCTAATTCATTGGCAGATATATACACTCGCTTATCATTTACATAGGCTTCGATAGGTTCACGTTTTTCGACATATATAAATCGTCATACTTTACCCCACCGTTACCATAAGGGTGGGACTTTGGTCCAGTATTAGCATTCATTAGAAAATATATAAGCGGCAATTCTCTCGCCATTCTAAATGTAGCATTTGTATAAACTTTTGTCTGAGTAGGAAATTCGTCTGAGCCTTGAATGTATACATCATACGTTTGTCCATTATCACTTAATAAGGCGTTATTCACGACATACCATATTTGGTACCAAACTCCTGCTATTAAAGGCTTTGCATCTTGCTGGGTTACAGGGTTAATAATATTAGCGTAGCCTTTGTCGACTTTTACCATAAGCGCCCCAGTATTGATTAAGCCATTCGATTCAGTTTTATCGGTTACTCTGAGCGTGGGTTCAAAAGCGTTATAATCGTTAAGTTCAATGTCTTTCGGGTGCATGTTGCTTATGCCAAAAGCATGATTGTTAGGGAAAGACTCAACATTTATTCGAGTATAAAACGTGTAGGTTTCTCCAACGGCTACCTGTACAGGCAACTTTTTATAGGTGAGGGCTTTTCGGTTGCCTATAATATTTTCTGCAGCGGGTTTTTTAATTAGGTAAGTATTATCTTTTGAATGTAACTTTTCACTACGTTGTTCAGTGACCTGAGGGGTAGGGATGTTAGGCGCAGTGTCATTTTTAGTATCAGCTTTGGTCCACCCGACAAGGTTATTTTTTTGTTCAAAATTATCGATTAAAATCCAGCTCTTGTTATGGGCTTGAACATGGTTTGCCATCATCAGGAAAAATACTATGAGAAAATAATTAATTTTATAGTGACTCAAGCTCATTTTTTTAAAACCTTGTATTATAAATGCTCAAATATATTAAACTACGTGAGCTTTAGTGATTGATCTAACATTTAGCCGATATCTAATAAGAAAGCCTTATTGGTCAACTAGGTGTTTAGGTTAATTATTTATTTATGTAGTGTAAACTATCAGCTTAAAATTAATGTAAAGGCGATAACATGACAACAGCTAATTCTGCCCCAGTATCAATAACGTTGACCCCAACTAATCTTACTCAAGGTTGGCAGCAAGATAAAACTCTTCAAATTACCCAAGATAATATTGCTATTTATTTACCACAAGACGCTGATTTTCGCTTACGAAAAATTCAAATGGCCGCACGTAAAATAGAAAAACTAGGCATTGAGCATGCGACTTTACAAGGTAACGACTGGAACGAAGCAAGCCAATGGGCATTTGCACTTGGTTTTAGTTGTGTTAATAAATTAGAAAATATCAGCTTTTGTGGCGACCCCGCTTTAATTGAACGCCTGAATAATAAATTAGCCGTTTATGCTTGGAGCCGTGATTTAACTAACCAAACTCCGGCAGAGCTATATCCATTAAAATTAGCCGAACTGGCCACAGACTATATTAAAAATATTGCACCAGCGCATGTTTCTTCACGCCTGATTCAAGGTGAAGCGTTGAAAGAACAGCAATGGATGGGTATTTACAATGTAGGTAAAGGTAGTGTTAATGAACCCTGCTTACTCGAGTTAGACTTTAATCCTACGGGTGACGACAACGCTCAAGTAGCGGCATGCCTAGTGGGCAAGGGGATTACTTTTGACAGTGGTGGTTATAGTATAAAAAGTAACGCAGGCATGTTTGATATGAAGTGCGATATGGGCGGAGCTGCCGTTGTTGCAGGTGCGTTAGCATTGGCAATGAAGCAAGGATTAAATCAACGCGTTAAATTGTACCTTTGTTGTGCAGAAAATATGATCAGCCGTGATGCTTATAAACTTGGCGATATTATTACTTATAAAAACGGTGTTACTTGTGAAATAGCCAATACCGATGCTGAAGGTCGTCTTGTACTTGCCGATGGTTTGATGGCGGCAAGTGCAACGGGTGCGCCGATGATTATCGATGCGGCGACATTAACGGGTGCTGCTGTAGGTGCCACAGGTGGTGATTACACTGCTTTGTTCGCACTTGACCAAAGTGCAGTAGCTAAAGCTCAAACTTCTGCAACCGCAACTGGCGAAGCTATTTGGCAATTACCTCTAGAGCCTTGGCATCAAGATAAGTGTCCGTCAGTTTTTGCTGATACAGCAAACAGTCGTACAGTAAAAGGTGGTGGAGCTGGTGGAGCAAGTAATGCAGCAGGCTTTTTATCACGCTTTGTTGATAATGACGGTGCTGGCTGGTTACACTTTGACTTAGCAGGCGCTTACAATGGAACTGAGTCTGGACTTTGGGCAGCAGGCGCAACAGGTCTTTGTATCGCTACCATTGCCGACTTAATTACTCAATAATAATCAAATAAGATGTTATTAAGACAACGAATGGCGGAAGTTCAAAGCTTTCGCTATTCTTATCGCTAAAGCGTTATTGAGAATTGGCAGAAATAACTTTCTAACCCTGCAATAATTTTTATTTTTTCGTCAGGCGAAATGAGGGAATATAGAAATAGGTATTAGTTGTCTAAAATGTAAGGCCGAAAACTTCTGAAGAGTCGGCAAGTCTATATTTCAACCTCTTATTAAGTCTTGTTGTACTGTAAATATTGTTCTAACCAAGATTGAGCACAGTTGATGTCACTAAAAACATAAAAAGTAATATTACATGCTTGGTAAATTCTGCGTAACTGCAATTGTTGAATATCCGCGGTACTGCTATCAATTAGCACACTAGCATTAGCAATTAAGCCTTTTTCTACTCGGTATTTATTAACCTTGATAAGGGCTTCCTCAGCTTCAGGCGAAAAAACACTGTTACCATAAAAAGTAATTAATAACCCCCAAGGTTGACCAGAAAACTGATCACAAGCACTGTACATATCGTCAATATATTTTTCAGTTACTTGGTCATTAAATGGACCGAAGGCTTCAACTTGTAAAATGTTCGATCGTGACGCTATCGAATACTTATCCTCGACTATTGTTTCCATTATCAAACTCCATTTAAAAATAGGGTCACAAGTGATAGCAGCATTTTATTCTTTTGCCAAGTAAGCATAAATTTTAAAATTTGCAAATTTAATTTGTATGTAAATTAACCGATTTGATTTAAAGCTTCCACGTTTGAATCGGCATATATTGAACGCCATATTCTGAAGAGAATGAGTGATATAAGCTAAAGCTCTTGATACTTAATGTCTGATTTACTGCTGTCTTTTCGATGATATTGTTAGTCTCAATTAATGATGACTTTGCTTTACGGTATAAGCTTAAGTGAGGTTGGTAGCGATAATTTTCTAATGTGATATTGCTGTTTAGACTTAACTCAACAATCACCTCATATAAATACATCAACCAATGGGGACAACTTTCCGGCATAAGATGTAATACCTGCGCTTTTTTAAAGTACCCAACTTTAGATAAGCGTAAAGAAAAACTGATATCTTGTGTTGTTAACATCTTGAGTTGTTGTTGAATTAAATGGTGCTGCTGATTAATTAGTACTGTTAAATTGGCTTGTTTTTCTTGCTCTAGTAAACCAAGAAAAGCCAATGTGATATGAAAGTTATTTTCATCAATTGCTTTAAATGGTAAGTCTAAATGTTGCTTTCGCCATTGCGCAACTTTGACTTTATCAGCGCTTGAAATATCTAAGGCAATAAACATACGTTTTTTCATATTTGTTCCGTTATTGTGTTTAGCATTAGAGAATTAGTGACATAGAATAAGATAAATTATTTAATAAAGTGCTTGATACAAAACAACGATCATTCGTGGTTATGGTAACATTACTATCATGAAATTATAAACAGACTAAAACACTTCAGAATATGAC
>TARA_B110000438_G_scaffold225017_1_pt1 | contig 16415 bp, 5 predicted proteins | sample TARA_B110000438 | Tara Oceans TARA_B110000438 (sample SAMEA4398413) | marine metagenome | biome: Polar Biome; feature: [MES] marine water layer (ENVO:01000295) within the mesopelagic zone...; material: water (ENVO:00002006), including particulate matter (ENVO:01000060) such as...... | reverse complement strand
TCCTGCTGGGAGACAATGTAGGCAAGCGCCTTGTCGACAGCTTTTTCGGTTTCATTCGAACCACCCAGTTTAGCCATCACCTCGGGATCCTTTAGGGCGCCTTCACGTAGGGAGTAGAGCATACTGAGCTGGCGCTCTACGATCAGTCCGGACAGCTTGTCACCGGCGACGTCGGCGGAATAAAGGTCGAAATCAACCTTGCGGTCAGCTACGTCGGCAAGCTGCTCGGCTTCGGCCGCCTTGACCGCTTCCTTTTCGCTAATGTCTGCAGCTTGATGCGGACGGTTCGAGGCAAAGAATACCGTAAATCCATCCGGAGTGATAGCGGGGTCGATTTCGTCGAAAGGAGTATTAACCCTAGTGGTAAGAGGCAACGGCCATGCATATTCGACACCATCCCATTTCGATATCCAGATGTCTTTGCCGCCCTGCCCTCCCGGTCGGTCGCTGGTAAAGGCAAGCAAGTTGCCATCGCCGCTAAGTGCAGGGGAGGTTTCGTGAAACTTACTGTTCAGGGCGCGCATGGGACGGGATTCGCCCCAGTTGTTGCCGTCCCAGAGACGAAGGAAAAGGTTCGAATTATTGCCGTCGACGTCGCTGGCGTAGACCATGCGAGAACCATCCGACGAGATCACGGTTTGGTCTATGTAATCGCCCGAAGCATTAACTTCGCTAACAGCTTCCGCCTTTTCCCAGAGTACGTAACCGGGCTCCACGTCCCTAGCGACTTTTTCTACGGCAATACTGTCGGTGTACTTATGCCAACGCCAAGGCTCCAGATAAGACAAACTCCAGATCGCCGCCCCCAGCACGATTCCGAGTGCTCCCCAAGCGTAAATCTTGTAACGTATCCGACGGGTAAGTCCGAGAAAAGCCTTGGGCACCTCCACGGCTTGGTCGACGTCTGTGTTAGCCTTGGGCATTGCGGATCGTTTTACTTTTCCGTTTTAACGGCGATATTGGCTTTGGGCACGCCAACCGACCGGCAAATTGACATTACGTTTGCCAGATAGAGGTGTTTGGCATCCTGATCGCTACGAATGAGCACCTTCAGGTCGGGTTTCTTTTTTACCTCCGCATCCATCCAAACCTCGATTTGCTCTTCCGTCACCTGTTTGCCCATCAGAACATAGGCTCCGGTTTTCCGGATATTGATCTTGGCCAAGTTCCCCGTCGACTGGGTCAGCGATTGATTCCGGGCATCGACCGGCAAGTTCACCATGTGATCGATTTCCTCTTCCTTGAAGGTGGTGGTCACGAGGAAGAAAATGATCAGTATGAACATCACGTCCAGCATGCTGGATATGTTGATGATTTCCCCGTCCGAGGAGGAACTGTTGCGCCGGCAGTTCATGACTCGTCGGCAGTGGACTCGGTTGACTTCTTGGCGGCAGTGCGGACTGTTTGCTTGGCGGCAGGCTTTCTTGTCGCTGGCTTCTTAGCCGCCGCCTTAGCTGTGGCAAGAGCGTGAGTGACGATAAATTCAGTGCCTGCCTCGTCGATATGATCAATCGCGCGATCAGCTCTAGTAGCCAACCACTGAAAGAGCAACAAAACGGGAATGGCGATAGTCAGTCCGGCTGCAGTACTGACGAGGGCCTGATAAATGCCGTTCGCCAAATCGGCTGTCTTGGCCGCGCCACCGCTGTTCGCCGTTTTCTGAAACGCATCGATCATACCGTAAACGGTACCCAGCAAACCAAGCAGAGGACAGACCCCGGCGATAACAGAGAGCGGTCGCACACTTCGCTTCATCTTTTCAGCCTCTCTACTACCGGCGTCTTCGATAGCTTTGCCGATAGCCTCATGACCTTCGTTTCGCCACTGAACTCCGGCCTTAAAGACATGACCTGCGGCACCTCCCGATTCGTCGCAGAAGTCTTCGGCTTCCTTGCCGCTGGGGTCGCTGTTCCATGCATCGCCGAAACCGCTGAGAAAACCTTCAGGCAATACGCGATCTTTCTTTAAGGAAATAAAACGCTCGATACCAAGAGCCACAGCGAGAATTGACGCTATCGCCAGAGGTATCATAACCGGTCCACCCTTCTTGACTAGGGCGAACATGGTTTCGTTCTCGTCACCTGCTCCGGCTCCGACCTCAGCGGCCATAGCCCAGGAGGAGAAGGCAAGGAAGATAAAGGCCCCGATAGATAGCGCATAGCGCCCAGTTATTGATGACATTAGATTGCAGTGCTTCATTTTCATGGTGTTTGGATTGGAAAGTTTGTTTAGCCGGAACGGAGTTGGTCTAGGTATTGGCGGGCGACGATAGCAGCCTTTTCCTTGCCATAGCGAGTAATTACCTCCTTGAAGCGCTGTACGGCATCCTCACGTTTTTTTTGCGCAAGCAGAATACGTCCCATTTCCAGCACTGACTTGGCCCGCCAACTAGGATATTTCTTGAAATTGATCTCAATATTTACGAATTCGGCGACTGCTTGCTCGTATTGCTGCATATTGAAATAACATTCACCGGTTTGAAACCTTCCGCGCACCGTCCAAAGATCCACTTTTCCCTGATCGACGAAGAGCTTGCCATACTCGACGATGGCTTCCTTGTGCTTATCGCTGTTCTCCAGCGCATAACCCAAGCCGAATTGGGCATTGCGCAACCACTTGCTTTCACCGAAACGACTCAAGAACTCTCGATAGGTTTTAACGGCTTGCGTGTGCTCGCCTGTGAGAGCCTGAGTTTCGCCAAGACGCATGGTTACCGTCTCGGCCAAAACGGGATCCAATCCGGAAATCTTAGCAGCAGCGGCGAAATGGTCTCGAGCAGGCACGGTCTCCTTAATGATGAATCGAGACTCTCCGGCCTGAAAAAGCATGGAGGCGCGCAATTTTGATTTCGGGTAGTCCACGAGAAGTTGCTCGAACATTTTTGCCGCGAGCTCGTGATCCTTTTTCTTGAAGTGGGCGCTAGCCAATTGAATGCGGATGGATTCCTTAAGGGAGTCATCCTCGACTGTCTTCAAAGTCGCCGTCAACTCGGCAATGACTTTATCTTGGGCACCGACATCAATATTGAGCTCTGCCATTTCGCTCTGAACCTTGACTACCAGGGGACTCTTCGGGTGCGTAGCGAGCAATTTCTCATAGAGCTCGGTGGCTTCCTTGTTTCGCTTTCGGGCCCGCTCGGCCCATGCCCATTCGTAGAGAGCTTGGTCGGCAAACTCCGATTTCGGATATTCCTCGGTTACTCGTTTGAAGTAGGTGGATGCATTTGCCCAGTCTTTCAACTTAGCTGCAGACAACCCCGAATAGTAGACGACGAGGGACAACTTCTCATGTTCCTTGAAGCGTTTCAGCATTTGAGGAAAGTGCTTGGTGGCCACTAAAAAATTCTCGGCGTTTATCAAAGATATTCCATGTTGCAAGGCGGCGTCGGAACCAAGTGGATCATTGTGCGGAACTTTGGAAAAATGCTCGGACGCTTCTTCATACTTCATCTCAGTCGCATTGACCCACCCCAAATAGTAATTAACACGCGTACGCTGGGCGGGAGCTGTCTTACTAAAGGGCGCAATGTTTTCCTTGTCCTCCTTCAAGAACCGCTCCAGAGCGGTTCGGGCTCGGCTTAAATCACCCGTTTGAAAGGAGAGCCGACCTTGCTCGGAAAGAGCAAGGGGCATATGGGGGGTAACTTCGGGATAATAATCGACCAAGGTGAGCAAGTGCCCAAGAGCCAAGTCCCGTTCCCCCAAACGGTCGTACGCCACAGCCAACTGAATGAGCGCGGTATCGAGGTTCGGACCCATTGTAACCTTGGGCTTTTTCTTCTCTTTAGTTTCAACGCATTGGGCTACGAAATCTTCAAGTGGCTTGAGGGAAGCCTTCCACTTTTCTTGACGGAAATGACAATCACCCACGACAAACGACAATTGGGCGAAAAACTGGCCTTCGGGCTTCTGGGCCAACAATGGCCCCGCACTGGCAAGAGCTTGAGGCCAACGCTTGGCAAGGTGATGGATCTGGGCAATGCGCATCCGAGCGACAAAGACGCTGGCATGGTCCTTGTGCGCATTGATAAATTCCGTGAATGCCTTGGCCGCTTCGTCTCCGCGGTTGAGCAGGTACAGATTCTCACCACGAAGAAAACGAGTATCTCCTGCCAGAGAATGATCGGAAAAAGCTTTAAGATAAGCGTTTGCAGCGTTGAAACTATTATCATAGTCCTTGAGCTTGTGCAGGCAGGTGGCGCGTTGCGCCATGACCTCAGCCATTTGCCCAAAAACGCGCCGACTCTCGATTTGCTGCAACGCCGCTTGGGCAAGTTTCCAGTCGGGAGTCTTGCTACCGATGAGGGCATTGGCATAATCGAATTGGATATCGTCAATAAGTGGCAATTTGTTCGCCTTATTGCCCAGACGCTTAATGTAATCGCCTAAAATTTGGGCGGATCGGTCGAAGTTGTCCTGACGCCTAGAGAAAACTCTCGCCCACCAAAGGTTGGACCGTGCAGTCACCGGGCTATCGCCCATCGCCAGAGGAGAAAACTTCTTGTCCGCCTTTGCATATTCTTCCAATTCGAGAAGAGAACGAGCCACATAGAACTTGGCATCTTCGACATATGGAGCGGGTTTGCCTTTTTCATCTGGTTTGGCCAGTTTCAGATAAGCTTCGAAATCCGGTATCGCGAGCTCGTATTTCTTGAGTCGAAAACGAGTGAACCCCAGTTGGTATTGACACTCCGCTCCATCGTTCCCGGACATTCCGGGGAGAGCTGCAGCAAAGGCAGGCTCTGCCTTCTCGTATTCTTTCAATATAGTGTGACACTCGCCAAGAAGATAGGCGGAAAGCGTTTTCCATTGGGGAGAAGTCTCCAATGTGGAAACCTTCGCAAGCGATTCGACGGCCTCCTTCGTTTTTTTCGTTTGATAGAATGCAAAACCACGCTGGTAAAGGGCTCGCGCCGCCTGACTGGCACTGGGCTTGGAAGCCGACAACTTGCCAGTCCACTCAACAACCAATACCCATTCCGACTTTTCAAAGGATACATCGCAAATAGCAGCTAGCGCAGCGGTCTTGAAGGAGGGGGTCTTGAGGTTTTTCAACTGAGCGATGAAAAGTTTCCGTGCCTCTTCTTTCTCGCCTGAGTTCAACATGCATTGGCTCTGGAGCATGATCAGTCGTTCACGGTTTATCGACTTTTCCAGATTAGGTTTGGCCAACAACGTCGCGAATTCCGGCATGGCCTTGTCATAAAGCTTCAGCGCGTACAGGCTGAGCGCCAAGCCCCTTCGAGCCAAATCAACCTTGGGGTGAGCACCGTTCTTTTGCAGAAATTGCTTATACTGCTCAACGGCAACCGGGTACAGCTTACGATTGTAGGCGGCATTGGCGATGAAGTACTGTTCAAGAAGGGGATCGTCCGCTGCCGGCATCAATGAAGGGAAGATCGATACCAACCCAAGGGTAAGATAAAAACACCCCTTATACGCAATCCGAATCATGTCTTTGGGATAAAAATCAGCTAAGCCTTAAAATAACATTAAGTACAAGTGATTAAGAGAAGGAGAAAATTTCATTGATATATGGCATTAGGGGAATTAGCTAAGCTTGGAATTCCAATTCAACAAGCACCAAAGTCAATATTTATTAAGAAAACATCTAAAGGTAATAACACCAAAAGATAGGTTGGTAATACAATTCTTTTTTCTATTCGCAAAGCTCCGCAATCAATCATAGTCAAAAAAGCGATTAATGATACTTTCATCGTCATGAACCGAAGACAATTCATCACTTCGTCCGCCGCGACTGCATTGGCGTCCTCGCGCCTACTGGCCAAACCGAAGAAACGTAATCCTTTCTGCGTCTTCACCAAACCTTTTCAATCGCTTTCATACGATGAACTGGCCGACGTCGTTGCTGACTTGGGTTTAGACGGGATAGAGGGGACCGTACGTCCCGGCGGTCACGTAACACCTGAGCAAGTGCCTGAAGAACTCCCAAAAATGGTCGAGGCCCTGCGAAAACGAAAGCTCGACCTGACCATCATGGCCTCGGGCATCAACAACGCGGATGACAAACTCAACATCCAGCAATTACAGGTAGCCGCAAAGCTAGGAGTGAAGCGATATCGGATGGGCTATTACAAGTATGACTTGAAGCGCCCAATTGCCAAACAACTTGACGAGCTTCGTCCGACGCTGAAAAACCTTGTAGCCCTCAACAAGGAACTGGGAATTCAAGCGATCTACCAGAATCATTCCGGAAGCAACTATGTCGGAGCCCCGTTGTGGGATCTGAGTAAACTATTCGAGGGGTATGACTCCAAGTATATTTCCGTTGGTTTGGACATGGCCCACTTGACGGCCGAAGGCACTCGTTCCTGGCCGATTCAAGCAAACTTGATACGACCACGCATCGGAGCTCTTTACGTCAAAAGTTTTCGCTGGGAAAACAACAAGCGCCTGAACTGCCCCTTATCGGAGGGGATCGTCGACCGAAAATATCCGGGACAGCTGTTAAAGAGCGGATTCGACGGACCCGTTAATTTGCACGAAGAATACCTTAATCATCGAGACCCGAAACTTGTGCCCAAACACGTCGAGGCGATCAGGAAAGACATTGCGACGTTGAAGAAATGGCTTGGATGGAGCTGAATTATTAAGCTCGCAGAGCGTTGATCGGACACATTCCGTTCCGAGTTAGTCCATTCCTGAAACAGAGGAGGAAGATTTCCCAAACGAATGAACAAATGCCAGAAACGCGGCGAAAAGAAACAACGCCGTTAATTGGTGCGCCACTGGCAGAAGCACTGGAACTCTAACCAAGAATAGCAAAGTCAAAATTCCGAGCAAGAATTGAGTCAGGACGAGGCCTACAATCCAGCGAATTCGATGTGTTTGCAATCGATTCAACGAGCTTGAGCGCAGAGCGAACCACGCCATGCAGATCGTCGACCCCGCCAAAACTGTTCCCAACCAACGGTGAATGAACTGTACGGAAAACTTGTCCGAAACAAAGTTTTCCCAAAACGGAGATAACCCGAACAAAGCTTGCGGTATCCAATCCGCTCCCATTTTGGGAAACGTATTGAAACCGTATCCCGCTTTCATCCCTGAGGTGAAAGCACCGTAGGTTATCTGGCAACAAAGCAAAATCAAGAGACCGATAGCGACGGGGCGAAACTTCAAAGAATCGTCAGCCGGAAATTCCTGCCTAGTTAGGCCCAGCATCATCCACCAAGCAAGACCGAACACGGCAAACGCCAGGCCCAAATGAGCCGCCAATCGGAAGTGGCTCACCTCGGGATTTCGTACCAGTCCGCTCTTCACCATATACCACCCCATGAGTCCCTGCGCACCGACTAACAACACCAGAGCCAAACCCTTTACTGCCAACTTCTTGCTGATTTTTTTTCGGAAAATAAACCAAAGATAAGGCAACAGGCAAAGTAACCCCACGAAACGCCCGAGAACTCGATGCAAGTACTCCCAAAAAAAGATGGATTTGAAGCCCTCCACATTCATTCCGCTATTAACCTTTTGATACTCGGGAAAAGCTTTGTACTGATTGAAAACCTCCTCCCACTCAGTCTCGGAGGCAGGAGGCAAAACACCCATCACGGGTCGCCAATCAACCATCGACAAACCGGAACCCGTCAAGCGAGTGATTCCCCCGACAACCAAAATCACGACCACACTGAGGCAAACGCATCTTAGCCAAATCAGAACAGCACCGGATACGTTCATAGATTCACCCCGGGTACTTTTCATGGATCCGAAGAAACTGAGAGACACTCACATGGACCTGAGCTAAATTTGATGAATGATCCATAGAGGATTGATTTGAAAAAAGAAACACGAGAAATCCATTTCAAGATGGACGATTTGAATTTCACTAGGAAAATTGCGGATGTCCGCATTAAATAACCCTATGTTAAACCCCTTATCTGCAATTTCGCAAAAGTTTATTTATTATTACAACATTCATAAATCAACTGGATAAAAAGACAAAATCATCTCAAAAGAATGGAAAAGAGTTCAGACTCTTAACCAAGAAACAAGTTCATAAACCGATTAAGAAGGGGCACTCCATTCCCCTCGTTAGATGTCAATCTTCCTTAAATGCCTATCTCCGTCTTCGGAACTAGGCACTTTAAAGTTCGCGGACACACTTTCGTACCTCGCGATAAGACATTGCCCTCACCTACACCCTAATTGAAATGGCCATTTTTTTCTGGAATTTAAAATTTAAATTGGAACCGTTGCCTATCAACCGAATAAGGTTAGCAATGAACCCTCGCCCCTTCCTCTGTTCCATTACTTCCGCCCTTTCCGAATTCATTAACAGAAAACCGATAATTATTCGTCCAAAACAACATGGTAAGGCTTTGACTAACAGTCAATTGCGACATTCACTGAAAAAAGTTGCCTTTCCCATGTATTATTTGAGAGACTTTGACTAGTAATAAGATAATTAAACAGTAAAATGTTTTAAAATAAGAACTTCCACCATTTCCAATTTTGAAAAAACTCCCAATTCCTAGAGCTCACGAGCAATTTATGGAAGGAGACACCTTTTGTTGTCTTTTTACTTTCCCTTACGCGCGCCCACTTCGAGTTAAATTCATCATGCACTTTGTGACGAAAAACATGAAAATGAGGTTTTGAACAATTTCCCAACAAGTTTTCGCACGATCGGGGAAAGGAGAAATTCGTTTTGCTGAGAAAAATGGGCATTTCCGGCATTCTCCTGCAGGCATTGGCGTTATCTTTGCTTTTGGGAGCACTTCACTTCGCACCCGGTGCGATGGCCGATGCGGTTAGACCTGTCATAACAGCCACCTCTCCGACGTACACCTTCCCGATACCAGTAGAAGTAGTATTCAAAAAGGACGATGACTCTAACGTATCCGTCACCGGGTTTGAGCTCTTAGACCTGAATGTTACAAACGGCACCCCCCTCGACTTCAACGGAACGGGTCATTCCTACAGTTTCAACATAGAGCCCGCTACCGACCCCGCCTTCGTCACGATTTCCATGGCCCCAGCCGCAGCTACGGGCGACGGCAACGACTCCATTGCCGCTTCCGCCATTATCGATTTCCGAAAACCAGTCACCCGCTATAGCGACCTGATCGGCTACTGGTCGCTAGATGAAGGAACAGGCAATACGGTAGCTGACGGCAGCAACAATGGTAATTCGGGAACTGTAAACGGAAATCCCCAATGGGTCTCGGGGAAATTTGGCAACGCCCTGCAATTCGACGGTTCGGGCGACTATGTGGAAGTAACTGGGTTCAGCGGACTTACAAATTCCTCCACCTTTTCCATAAGCGCATGGGTAAAGCTTGCTGGTGTGGGTACTAATCCAACTGATGACTCCGGTATTTTAAACTTTTCCGGCAACGATGCCGATTCAGTCCTCCTTTGGTATAACGCCGACGCCCAAGCCGCGGGAAATCCATCCTATACCTTCAACGCCGGATCCATGCTCCTCCCACCCGAAAATCGCGTCAACGGCCCTCAAGGCCTCGCTGTGGCGGGCTCTTGGCAACACGTCGTCGGGGTAAGCTCAGGGACTGAACGCAAGCTTTACTTGGACGGAGTCCTAAAGGCTACGGGAACAGGAGCGGGCACCGGAATCACACAAAATGGCAATAATCTTCGTATTGGTGGATGGGACTTCTCCGCAGCTTACGACTTCAACGGACTCATTGACGACGTACGCCTCTATGGCATCGCCTTGTCCGATGCGGAAGTGTCGGAGATCTGTAATAACAACGACTCCCCTAAGATAATTGGTCCGACCACTGCTTCATCCAACACTGGAGTGCCATACTCTTTCACTTACACCGTGCAAGACGGCAACATCGCCTTTCCGCCCGTCTGGTCGGCAACCGGCTTGCCGGTGGGTCTAGAATTCAATGCCGGGACCGGTGTTTTCTCGGGCACACCCACAGAAACGCCGGACAACAACGGTACCACCACTAACGCCACCATTACGGCGACAAGCGGATACGGTAGCAGTTCCGTACCAATAGCGTTCACTCTCTATCCTTTGCCTCACTCCATCAATGCGGGAACAACAACCAACGTTGGTCTCTACGGCGCTAAGCTGAACGGCTCCTTTGCCGACGACACAAACACTACCTGTACCGTAACTGCCTACATTGATCTGACGGACAAGGGAACGAACGATGCTGCAGATTGGAATAAATCCATTGCAATTGGTTCAGTCACTCCCGGAAGCTTTAGTACGTACGTCGAAAGCCTGAACGTCGGAACGACTTATTCCGTTCGCTTCACCATTTCCAATATCGGGGGCAAAGAAGTTTGGTCCAACCTCGAAACTTTCTCCACTCTTTCTTCACTTTCCCTACCGAACCTTGGTGATCTCAACGCATCCTCGATCACATCCGAAAGCGCCATTCTAAACGGGGTGCTCGCAAACACTGGCGGCGAACAGCCTACCATATCGATGTTATGGGGTGATGAGGACCGCGGAACTACTATCGCGGCATGGGACCACGTCGTATCAATCGGTCAACGCGGAACTGGTTCCTTTTCCACTGCGATCGGTAATTTGCAGAAGGGAAAAGTTTATTTTTTCAGAACGGTAGCCATTAATTCGATTGGCACCGTGGTCTCCTCGAAGTTGGGAGTTTTCACTCCGCAACCGGATGTTCCCGTCCCCGGCCTAATCGAGTACGCTTACAACGGCACTTTCAGTGACACCAGTCTGGATCCAATCGACAGTGGTTCGGGCCTCCTGACCAATGGTATCGTTCCAGTCAAGAAATCCATCTGGAGTGCAACGGAAAACTTTGACTTCAGCGAAAACGCCATGAGGGCTAGAAGTGACGGCCTTTTTACAAACGAATTCTTCGGAATGGCTTGGTACGGAGCAATTGTCGTCGGAGGCGATTCGCCCGTTTCGGCCGGGCAAGTCTCTTTTGGCACACGTAGTGACGACGGTTCCGTTCTGTGGATAGACTTGAATCAAAACGGAATCTTTGAAAACGGAGAGTTGGTCGTCGACAACAAAGGCCTTCATGGCAACCGGAATCGAGTTGGAACAGTTAATTTAGCTGACGGCAACTACATGTGGGCAGTGGGTTTCTTCGAATTATCCGGCGGTTCCTATCTTGGAGTTCGTTGGAAACAGGGTGTCGAGACGAACTACGACAACATGGCTTTCGTCAATCCCGGGGCGAACCCTTCGATGTTCCAAACGGCGCCGACGTTTCCCGCCAAAAGTATAACCAGCCCTTCTACAGCTACTGCATCAGTGGGAGTGACGTTCAACTTTCAATTGTCAACCAACGTAGCCAACCCCCTCTTTTCTGCCCACAATCTCCCGTTGGGTCTTAGTTGCAATCCCAGTTCAGGTATTATAACCGGCACACCCCAAGCAGGAGGAACGTACGAAGTCTCCGTAGTTGCATCCGGCTCACTGAATACCGCGATTGACGTCTTGGTCATTACCATTCCTCCGTCAGCACCAATCGTTATCTCTTATCCTGCGGTGGACATTGAAGCAACCGAAGCAAAATTGCTTGGGGCAGTAACAGCCACAAATGGACGCGACGCAAATGTCTCGGTTCACTGGGGCAACGCAGATGGAGGGCAGGGCATCTGGCAAAACGAAACTGAAATCGGAACAAAAGGCATCAGCTCCTTCGTCCATAAATTAATTAACCTGACCCCGGGTGGAACCTACTTCTTCAGGTTCAAAGGGGATAATTCCCAAGGAGTCGGCGAAGGCGAATCGTGGACAGCAACACAAAGCTTCACCACACCTTCTTCTATTTCCGCCCCAACCCTTGGGAGCACTTTGTCGCTAAGCCAAAAAAGCAACACCGGATTCAAGATCAATGGCTCTCTATCCAAGACAGGGGGCGCTCCCGTAACTTTTAATTTTTACTGGGGAGACAACAATGGCGGCACCGACTCAAACGCATGGGACAACGTCGTAACTTTCAACAATGCCCAACCTGGCAACCTCAACACTGAAGTCGCATTCCCTCTTATTGCTCCTTCAGTCTATTATTCACGGACATCAGCCTCCAACTCCGCGGGCATTACTTGGTCTGAAAATGTTCTTGTCCATACCCCTGTCGTCTTGGACGACGAACCTACCCGCAAGTCGGACTTGCTCGGTTGGTGGAGATTCGACGATTCAACTGCGAATGACAGCTCAGGAAACGATTACCATGGAGTTGCTTCCTCCCCTACAATATATAACGAAGACATACCCTTCGGCACCGGCAAATCAATCAATCTAAACGGTCTCAAATACGTAACCGTAAGCGATGGTGGCACCGAGTCCGTTTTCGACGGTGGCAGTACATTCACTATCTCGACTTGGGTAAAAGAATGGCCCGAGGGAAATTGGAGTCCGTTTCTGTCGAAACGAGGCGAAGGCGGTCAAGGTTGGCAAATCAGGCGATTAAATAATTCAGCGGATCAAATTGCCTTTACTCTCCGCGGACCGGGTAACGACGACTGGAGCGCAACACAAAACATCGATGATAACCGATGGCATCATCTGGCTGCCACTTGGGGAGGAGGAAAGCGCAACATTTACGTAGACGGCATTCTCATCGGGTCGGAAAATCGAGCCGGTTCAGTCTCACCGACAGGATCACAACTTGTCTTCGGGGCCAGGGATGACTCAGCCAATTCAAACACGCCTCCCACCATCTCCAACCAATCGGGAGTTTGGCTGGACGACGTCCGCTTTTATCGAGCTTCGCTTTCTCAAGAAAACATAAATTCCATTTACGACAACGGATTGGGCGACGTGGGGCCAGTCTTAACCATTATTTCGGAGCAGACTACGACTGCGGCGGCGACCATGCCATTCCAATATGAGATTCAAACCAACAGACTTGCCGATTCCTTTGAGCTTTTAAACGCACCGGGATGGTTAAGTCTAAACCCCATTACGGGAATACTATCCGGAACTCCAACAACGTCCGGTACGGAAGACGTCACCTTGATTGCGTCGAACTCACTTGCCTCGAACATCATGAGCTTGGCTATCCAAGTTAAAGATTATTCCCTGTTTGCTTACTCAATGGATGTGTCGCCTGAAACCAATGCGACAAGCCCTCTCTTGGACCAAAAGGTATTGGTAACCCTAAGCGAAAAAAACTTTTCGCTTGGGAATCTCGGATTCCACCACGATCAACTAAAAGTAGATGCCTCGGATTTACGATTTCTCAGCCAATACGGAAAACTACTTTCATACGATATCTTAAAATGGAATGCATCGGGCGAGTCCTCGGTCAGGGTTCAGGTGCCATCGCTCAGCTCAGGTGACAAAATAGTCATGCGTTGGGGTAACCCCTCTGCCCTTGCCCCAAGCTCCCCAACAATTGGAACGAATTGGTTAGGCGAAATAACTTTCTCCAATTTCCAAGGACCTCCGACTTTAGTGGCTTCGACAACCCTCTACGGGAAGCTAGGAGTTCCTTTTTCCCAAAAGCTGGAATACAGGGGAACTGATCCAATAATTTTTTCAGCTTTGGGTTTACCACCCGGCCTTAGCTTAAATGTAGCCACCGGAGAAATAAGCGGTATTCCACTGACTTCCGGCGAGGCCAGTATAACCGTAGAAGTCAACGGCCAAACCGTTTCGGGTGTTTCTGCCGCCAAAACGGAAACATTCTCAATCAAAGTCAGCAACCCCGAGGCGTTCCCGTTCAAACTCAGCTTAGTCATTTCGGGTTATGATGGAAACTCTTCTCTAACCGACTTTCCCGTGTTGGTGGAATTGCATTCCGGAATAACCAACTTTTCTTACGACTCTTTTCGTTCACCCACCGGAGCAGATCTCCGTTTTTATTCTCCCATCGGAAGGGAATTGGCGTACGAAATCGAAAACTGGGATAGCTCCGGTCATTCACGAATCTGGGTCCAGGTTCCATCCGTTTCCGACAAAAACACCACTTTCAACGCAGCATGGGGAAATCCCCTCGCCATCACCCCGCCGACCTATGCAACCGATGGATCGACATGGTCGAATGGCTTTAGCGGCACTTGGCACTTCAGTGAGCTACAATTGGGAAAGTTCCTCGACTCGTCGCCCACGGGTAGCCATGCAACCAACAATGGATCCAAGATTACTACGAACGGAATAATTGGTCCCGCCGCCGACATCAATGGCTCGAATATACAAGTCCCCTACAGCCCTGAACTAAACCCAACGATGTTCTCCGTAAGCGCTTGGGTGAAAGAGTCACCACCAAGCTCAGCCGGGGTAAATGGCTTCCTTGGCTTCGGATACCATCAACCACCGAACAACAACTATTTCAACGACATCAACACCTTGCTTGCCTTACCTGCCTTGGGACCGGGAACCATGGTTCTCGGAGAACCAAACAATCCGGCCGCGACAGGATTCTTTTTTGATGGCGACGCGGATTTCCAGAACGCAGGAATCGGAATAACTCAAGCAGACCAATATATGGACCTTTGGCTGGCCGACTTCAACGCTCCCGAAGATGGCGACTATTTGTTCCGAATGGACCAGAAGGACGACTTCACTTCCATATGGCTCGACCTTGACCAAGACGGTTTATTTGAAACGAGCGGTAGCAACGGTTCCGAAAGACTGGGTGGAAACGGAAACTTCACTTCTCCAAACATTCCCCTAACTGCAGGACAAACCTATAAGATCGCACTAGCCCACGGCGAAGGTGGCGGAGCGTCAAAATTCAGGGCATGGGTACAAACGCCATCCCTGTCCATGCGGGTCATCAAGCCTCTCGAAGTTGCCCAAAACGGCCTGTTTACAATCGACCCCCGCTTTCTTGAAAAAACCATTTTTTCCAATCGGGACACAACTTCCGATAGTGGATATGCTTTAACTTCGCAAAATGGGAAATTTAAATTCGTCTCGAATCCCGGCAACCATTCAGTTCCGGACTCCAACCAGACGAACGGGATTTGGCATCACTTGGGAATCTCTTACGACGGATTTAACAAGCGCTTATTCCTAGACGGCATTATTGCCGGCGAAAGCTCTGCCGTTATAACTCCCAACGATAACACGAATCTCACAATCGGGACAAACATCACGGGGCTTCTCGATGAGATGAGAATATCCGGCACTGCCAGGACGGGTGATTGGTTTCACGCATCTCACGACAACCAAAGAGCCTCGTCGGACTTCCTGACCTATGGAACCGTAACTAGCCCAAGAATAATCCTAAGTGATCTGAGCGTCACCACAATTGCCCAAGAGGCATTCGACTATAACGTCACTGCCTTGGACTCGCCTTCGTCTTACGCAGCCTTCAACCTGCCGAACGGCCTTCTGTTCAGTTCGACGACCGGACGGATCTCGGGAACTCCAACGACCGCAGGGCTTTTCCCTGTTTCGCTAATGGCTTTCTATTCAGACGACGACGGCAATATTACGGACTCAGACTCCTTACCCGACGTCATAGGTTCCACCGACTCCACTAAACCGAGCGAGCAATTCATCCTTCAACTTACCGTGACCCCTACGGCACCCGTAACCGCCACTACGGAAGCTTCACTCGTAAGCGCTAATTCCGCATCCTTCAACGGGAACGTAATAAGCGATGGAGGCGACCCACCCACCGTAAGAATTTATTATGGGACTCAAGACGGCGGGTTTGATCCTTCTGCTTGGCCGAATATGCTCGAGATCGGCAAAAAGGGGCAAGGTACTTTCGGGCACGTAATTGGCGGACTTATTCCCGAAGTCACTTATCATTATCGCGTGCGAGCCTTCAACTCCGCCGCTCCTGTCGGCGTATGGGGCACCGGCACTTTTGTTCCCGGAGCCAAGGCGACCGCCAGCATCGAAATAACGGGTGACCCTAATGAAGGACCACCCCGAAACGGTCTCATCGGCGAATGGCTATTCGACGGAGACAACGCCAACGACACCTCCGGAAACGGTTACGACGGGAACTCTTCAGCCAACGTTACTTACAGTGCCAGCACGCCTTGGGGAACAGGAAAGTCCGTAAACCTCAACAACAACTCCTACATCACCGTTGACGATGGCACGGTCGACCAAAGCGTCTTCGATTTGGACACCTTGAGCATTTCTTTCTGGGCCAAGGAATGGCCCTCCAATGGATGGGGTGCTTACGTCGCGAAGCGTGGAGACGGCGGACAAGGTTATCAAATTCGAAGAAACGGAGGCGATCCATCCAAACTATCTTGGACACTACGTGGACCTGGAAACGACGATTGGAATGCAGTCGTCAATGATTCCGGACAGTTCAACAAATGGGTTCACGTCTTGGCTGCCTTCGGAGGCGGAACCAGAAAGCTGTTCTTAAACGGAATAGAAAAAGGTTCGGAAAACCGTGGCGGCAACATAAACGACACCAATTCAATGCTTGCTTTCGGATGCAAGGACAACGACGGCAACTTTGCCTTCGCCCCCGCATCTCATTCCAATGCCTTCATGGATGAAAT
>TARA_B110000438_G_scaffold290642_1_pt1 | contig 16441 bp, 22 predicted proteins | sample TARA_B110000438 | Tara Oceans TARA_B110000438 (sample SAMEA4398413) | marine metagenome | biome: Polar Biome; feature: [MES] marine water layer (ENVO:01000295) within the mesopelagic zone...; material: water (ENVO:00002006), including particulate matter (ENVO:01000060) such... | reverse complement strand
ATAATCTAATATAATTTCATTAAAATATTAATAAAATCAGAAGGAAATATTAACCTGATGGATAGAGAAAAATATTTAAACTTAGGTAATTGCTCCCAAATTATGCCACAAACTTTTGGGAAACCAGGTAATCGTACCTTTCTTTTAGAAATATATTGTGAAGAACACTTCATTAAACTATGGCTAGAAAAACAACAACTTGCATTAATTTCTCAAGATTTAAAAAAATATGAATCTTTCACAAGCCTAACTACTCAAAACTTAAATAAAAAAGAATCAGAATATAAATTTGAATATAAGCTAGTCGACTTTGCAGTAGAATATCAGTCAAATAATAACTTAATTGATTTTTACATAGTCGCTGTTGACTTAGATGATAAAAATATAGCAGTAACTTTTTCTTATGAAAATCAATTTGCTCAAAATCTTGCTAAAGATTCTCTAATAATGGTCTCTAAAGGTAGGCCTATTTGCAATTTATGTTTTACTCCAATAAATGAAGACGGTCATTTTTGTATAAAATTAAATGGTCATATTGAGAATGTTAAAATTGGTTGATAATAGCTCTATAGAAAAACAACTAACTATATCTGAAATTAAGAATATTAGAGAAGTATTTAATGGATCTAATCAAGTATTTCTTTGTGAAATGCTTGATGGAGAAGATGTTTTTTTTTCTATATATAAGCCTATTAAGGGTGAGAAACCATTAAGAGATTTTTTTTCTGGAAATCTATGCTACCGAGAAAAAGCTGCATATGAAATTTCAAAATTTTTTTTGTGGCCTAATTTGCCACCATTAGTTATAAGAGAAGGCCCTTTTGGTATAGGAAGTTTTCAGAAATTTATAAATCATGACCCGAAAGAAAATTATTTTACTCTTTATAGCGAAAATAAATCATCCTTATTTTTTGTATTTATTTTTGATTTTTTAATACTTAATACTGATAGAAAAGCTGGATCAATTCTAATAGATGATGAAAAAAAAATATGGGCTATTGACCAAGCATTAGCATTTAATCCCAACACAAGATTTAGAACCGTTATGTTTGAGTATAATAATCAGTTAATCGAGGGCAAAATTCTTAATAAAATAAATGAATTATTAGAGATGATTGAAAATAAAGAAGAAATTTTTAAAAATTTATCAAATTGTATTTCTGAGGATGAAATTGATTCTTTGAAAAAAAGATGTAAGACGTTATTAAAGCATAAAAAATTACCAAAACTGGATCCTTACTATAACGTACCTTATCCATTAATATAAAATAAGTTTAAAATTCTTTTAAAAAAACTTTTTTTTGTCTTACCATTTGGACTAATATTATTCACAATATAATCATATAATTCTTTATCAAATGCTACAAATTTTCCTCTCCAGCTTTTTAATTTTTCTAAATTATAATGACCATCTGAGAAAAATTTATTCCAAGGGTTTATATCTTCCCATTTATTCTTTTCCATATTTCCATATAAAATTTGCTTGCCTGATTCTTTTATGAGAATCCAACCTGCAGCAAAATCCCAAGTGAACGCGTAGCCAGATAAAGCCAATTGAGCATTTCCATTAGCAACTAAAGCCATTTCTAGCGCTGTAGCTCCTAAATTCCTTAATTCCCCAGAGTGTTTGTAAAAATCTTTTTTAATAAGATAGCTCGATTGGAAATAAGTTGGGGCAAAAGAAATTATTCCAGGTACAGGTTTATCTTTATTTTCTAGTTTCTTAATATTTGAAAAATTAGATTTTAAACCTTCATTTTTAGTTGCATAAATTATGGCATTTGAATCCCAAGGAATACCAACACTTCCAGCTAAAGGAACACCTTTATAAAAAACAGCTATTGATACACAATATAAAGGCAATTGATTAATGAAATTCTTTGTACCATCTATAGGATCTATTATCCAAAGATAATCAGACTTTATACTTTTTGATTGGTTCCCTTCTTCTCCTAAAATTCCGTGTGTAGGAAAATTTTCTTTTATTCTTTTTATAATTAGGTTTTGAGATTCATGATCTATATCTGTTACAGGATTATCACCTTTAACATTATTTTTATCAGAAATTTTATAATTTTCTTTAATAGAAAGTCTTATTAAATCTAATGATTGATTAATACATTCAAGTAAAACATCAATAATTTTTTTATTTGTAATATTTTCCATATTTTCTTTTTTAGCTAAGACTATAATAATAGTAATAGATTTATTCTTTAAAAGAGAGGATTAAAAGATTTGATAAGCTTTTTCAAAAAAAATTTTATTGATCAATTATGGCATGATTTTGAAATTCTACTTGAAATAGAAAAAAAATATTCAAATTTTAAAATTTTGCCTAATTCAGGGATTCTTATTTCTCAACATAATAATAATGATTTTTTATCAAAAATTGAATTTAATATAAATGAAATATTGAATGATGGAGATGGATCTACAGTAACTACTTCAAAATTATTAAAAGATACTGAAGGAATGAATTGGATACATATGAAAGATTCTAATTCATATGATTTGCTTTCTTCTAGCTATACAGTTATCAATGCTATGTATAATAATAATTCTATTGATAATATAATTGGATTTGCTTTGAAGTTTAGTATAAAGCATAAAGAACTAAATGATGATATTTATTTAATTTATAGAATGGACATTAAGTCTTTTTATCCATTTTCACCAACATCTGAAATCGTTGGGGAAAAAAATCAAATCCAAGAAGATATTTTTTTTAATTTTTTATCGCAATATAAAATTAATTTAGAAAGTAATAAGAGAAAATGGTTAGGAATATGGGGGATACCATTTTGAGTATAGCAATATTAAGTGACACGAATTTTGGATATGAATTTGAAAGAAATATTTTAGATAAAAATATTATAATTTTTGATAAAAAAAAATCTTATAAAAATTTATCTGGATTAATTATTTTATTGAAAGAAATTAATCATGTTGATGAAAAAATTATTATAAAAAGTATAGAAAAAAAAATACCTATTTTAGCAATAATGGACGGTTTTGACTCTTTTAATATTTTTTTAGGAGGCAATAAATCTATTTTTAATGAAACTAATGAATCAAATATAGCCCAATATTTTCTAAGTCCTGGTTCAAAAATATCTCATATAATAGGTGGTTCTGGGTGGATTAAAGCTAATTTTATTAACAAAAAAGAACTTTTTCAAAAAGATTTATCTGAATCTTTTTTTGCATCAATACTTTCTGAATCAGGAAATATTATAGCTTATGAAAAACCTGGAGAAAATTGGATGTTCGGTTTAAGGATTAATGTATTGGATAGAAATATTCCTAAAGGATTTGAAAAATTGTTATCAGTTTTTTTAGACAAGTGTAGTTTATAATTTTTTAAAAATGTCTCGCGCGCTTGCGCGCGCGCGTGGGAAACTATAGATTATAGATATAAAAAATATTTTTTTGAGGAATATATAAATGGTTTCTGATAATTTAGGTGAAATAAAAAATGTAAATATTCAAGATGAGATGAAAAGTTCATATCTTGATTATGCCATGAGTGTTATAGTTTCACGAGCTTTACCTGATGTTAGAGATGGATTGAAGCCAGTACAAAGAAGAGTGCTTTATGCCATGCATGATCAAGGTATGCGTCCAAATTCTTCTTATAAAAAAAGTGCTAGATTAGTTGGAGAAGTTTTAGGTAAATATCATCCTCATGGTGATTCTTCTGTTTATGCCGCTCAAGTAAGAATGGCTCAACCTTTTTCCATGCGTTATCCATTAGTTGACGGGCAAGGAAATTATGGAAGTGTTGATGGAGATCCTGCTGCAGCCATGAGATACACAGAATGTAAACTTTCTCCTATAACTGAAAGCTTACTTGGTGATATAGAAAAAGAAACGGTTGATTGGACTGATAATTTTGATCAATCTTTGAAAGAACCATCTGTGCTTCCTGCTATCATGCCAAATCTGCTAGTAAATGGAGCTTCTGGAATTGCTGTAGGTATGGCTACAAATATTGCACCTCACAATTTAACTGAAATATGCGAAGGTATTGCTTTGGTAATTGATAATCCTCAGGCAAATGTCGATGATTTAATGAAAGTTGTTACAGGTCCAGATTTCCCTACTGGAGCAGAAATATGGGGAACTTCAGGTATAAGAGATGCTTTTGCTACCGGAAGAGGTAGGATTATGGTTCAAGCAAAGCATATTTTAGAAGAAGTTAAGAAACAAGATAGAGAAAGAATTGTTTTTAAAGAAATTCCATATCAAGTTAATAAGGCTACTTTAGTAATGAAGATAGCTGAACTAATTAAGGCTAAAAAATTAGAAGGTGTATCTGAAGTTAGAGATGAATCTGATAGGAAAGGGATGAGGCTAGTTTTAGAGTTAAGGAAAGGTGCTTCAACAAGTTTGATATTAAATAATTTATACAAACAAACTCAATTGCGCTCTTCTTTTTCTGTTAACATGATTGCACTTGTTGATGGAGCTCCTCAAATATTAAATTTAAAACAAACTATTAATCATTATATTTCGTTTAGAGAAGAAGTGATAAGAAGAAGGGCTGAGTATGATCTTAAGAGGGCAAAAGCAAGGCTACATGTTTTAGAAGGTTTGAGAATTGCAATTAATAATCTAGATAGAGTAATTGAGTTAATTAGAGCATCAGAGGATGTTGAAACTGCTCGTAACTCATTGATAAAAGAATTTACTTTAAGTGAAATACAAGCTCAAGCTATTTTAGATATGCAATTAAGAAGATTGGCAGCTCTTGAAATTGAAAAAATTGAAAATGAGTATAAAGATCTTTCAGATTTAATAGAAGATTTAGAAGATTTATTGTCCAATCAGGCTAGGATTTTCAGTGTAATAAAAACAGAGACTTTGCAGTTAAAAAGAAAATATGGTGAAGATAGAAGAACTGTAGTTAATGAGACTGATTTGAAAGAGTGGAAAAGAGAAGATATGGAGCCTAGTTTAGATGTTGTAATAACTTTATCTAAAGGTGGATATGTAAAAAGGATTTTAGAAACAACTTATAGAGCTCAGCATAGAGGAGGTAAGGGTAAGGTTGGTCAAAAAATGACAAAGGATAATGATATTGTTCCTTATATTCAAGTTGCAAATACTCATGATACTTTACTGTTTTTTACTGATAAAGGAAGAGTTTTTTCTTTAAGGATTTTTGAACTATCCGCTGATCAGTCAAGAACCTCTAGAGGTACTCCAGTATCAAATATAATAAATTTAGCTGCTAATGAAAAAGTTACAGCTATGCTTACAGTATCAAGTTTGCTTGAAGATACATATTTATTAATGGTTACCAAATCAGGAAAAGTTAAAAGAATGCACTTACCTCTTTTGAGAAATATGAATAGAGCAGGTTTAAATACATTTAAGTTATCTAAAGATGATGAATTAGTTTCAGTTTCTTTAGCAGATATTGATGAAGATCTAGCAATAATTACTAGGGAAGGTATGTCTATTAGATTTCCTTCTTCACAGGTTAGGCCTACTCAAAGAGGTGCTGGAGGAATTCGTGGTATAAAAATGAAAACATCCCAAGATGTTGTTGTTTATAGTGGTGTAGTAAATGATGAAGGATACTTACTTATAGTTGGAAGAAGAGGAATTGGTAAATTAAGTGCTTTTAGGCACTATAGAATACAAAACAGAGGTGGTTCTGGAGTACTTACTTTGAAAGTTACAGACAAAACAGGCAAGGTAGCTGGAGGTTCAGTAGTTAGTGAAGAAATTGTAGGAGAAAAAGAAGGATTGCTTTTTATCCTTACTGATAAAGCTCAAATTATAAGAACTAATCTTGGTGAAATAAGACGAACTGGCAGAGTAGCTCAGGGGGTAACCATAGTTAAACCCAACGCTGGAGATGCCATTAGTGGAGTGTTTATTAATCATGCGCAGGGAAAAAGAGAAGCAAGAGAAGAAATAGATTTAGAAAACCTGGAAAATATTGAAAATTCAAATGAGAATTTAGATTCAGATGAATTAGAAATTTCATCTACAGAAAATGAATCTCAAAATGATATAGATGAAAATATAACTGAAGAAAGTTAGATGATTACAGATAATCAATATAGAAAATCCTGGAGTTTATTTCCAACAGGGGTTTCTGTTTTAGCGACTAAAAATAATAACCAATTGTTTGGTATGACTGCTAATTCAATAATGAGTATATCCCTTGATCCAAAAATAATTATGGTGTCAGTAGGAAATAATAGAACTATTTTAGAGCATCTTGAAAAAAATAAAGAAGTTTCAGTATCTATTCTTTCTAAAGATCAATTACATGTGGCTGATTTTTTTTCAAATTCTGATGATATCAATGATAATAAAAATTATTTTGAGCATAAAAAAAATATTTATTATGTCAAAAATTCATTATGTCATTTTTTTTGTAAAATTATTGACTCATATTTAATTGGTGACCATACTGTATTTTCATTGAATGTTTTAGAAATGAATCTATATGATAAAGAACCTTTAATTTGGTACAAAGGTAATTTGAATAATAAAATTTTATGAAAATAGCATGTTTATCTTTAGCACCTCTTTATCCTGATTATGTTTTAGGTGGTTCTCAAAATATTTTAAATAAAATTGTTTTAGGCCTAAGATCAAAAGGAATGCAAGTGAGACTCTTTTCTCCAATTAGTGATTTGAAAAAATCATATATTGGAGATGTTGAAATTGAAAATATTTTATACTTAAAAGGATCATTCCCATCTCCTTTTGAAATTCCTTTATACGAATTACAAGATTTATCTGAAACTATCAACAAGATTTCATTTTGGGCAGACAGGTTGTATCTTCATGGTGATGGATGGATTATGAGAAATGAATTTAAAGATAAAAAAATTATAAGTGGTATACATGATTTGGTATATCAAGAATCTGTTACTTCAGTTTTTTCTTTAGATTCTAATAAAATCATTGTTCCATCTGCATATTTATTAGAAACAATAAAAGCTTCTATTAGTAAAAAAAGATTTAAAAATAAAAACGTAGTTGTAATTAAAAATGCTATTTCTAATATAGGTGATTTGACAATTAAAAATCAAAGTACTTCTAAAAACTTAATATTATTATTTCCTCACAGACCGGATCCAAGAAAAGGATTTATTCAAGCATTAAAAATTGCAACAGAATTTTCAAATCTTAAGCGTTGGGATAAAGTTATTTTGAAAGCTCCTAAATTTCAAAATAACTTAAATAAAGATAATAAAAATTTAGAATACTTTAGTTCTGAAGATTATCAAGCATTTAATGATTCAGGAGGGGAATTGATTTTACATGACTGGATTCCTAGTCATGAAATGAATAATTATTATCAAACAGGAGATTTAACTTTATGCCCTGGAAATTTTATTGAATCATTTGGTTTAGTTCCATTAGAATCTTTAGCTAATCAAACTCCATCAATTTGTAGCTCGGTTGGAGCATTTAGAGATTTATCAAATTTTCCAGGAATAAGACTAGCTCCTTATAACGATATAGATTTATTTGTTCAAAAAGGACTGGAATTATTAAATCAAAGTAAAGAAATAATTAACGGGAGAAATAAGGTACTAAGTGATTATAGCTTAGAGTCTATGATCACAGAATATATGGATAATATTTTGCATCCTGAAAAAAAGTTAAATTATAATAATAAAAATATTATTTATTGTAAAGTAGATAATATTGTTTACTATTTAGCTCCTTGGTGTTCAATAGAAAATACAAAAATCTATCATGATTACAAAGGATGGATGAATGAATTTGAAGATAATTTTATTATAGAAGAAAATGAAAAAATCATAATGAGTAATAATTTTTATAAAAAAGCTATAAAAGAAAAAATTTTAATCTCTAGTTTATGTATAAATCAATAAGCAAAATCATTTTTTTTTGTGTACAATTAAACTTTGTATATTCAACTGAATAGGATACTAAATGGACTATGCCATAATAAAAACAGGTGGTAAGCAATACAGAGTAAGAGAAGGAGACTTCCTTACTGTTGAAAAACTTGAAGGTGATTCAGGTGATATAGTACTTTTTGATAATGTACTTATGACTTCATTAAAAGGCAATGTTCTTGTTGGAGAGCCTTTAGTTGATGGAGCTACAGTTAAAGCTAAAATTGAAGATCAAACTAAGGGTAAAAAGGTTATTTCACTAAGATATAAAAATAAAACTCGACATAGAGTTAAGACAGGTCACAGACAAAAATTAACTAATGTCATTATTGAAAGTATTTCAGTAAAGAAACCAAGGAGTAAATCTAATGGCTCATAAAAAAGGTGGAGGAACCAGTAGGAACGGTAGAGATAGTGCTGGTAAAAGACTTGGAGTTAAAACGTTCGGCGGTAAATTTGTTACTGCAGGTTCAATTATAGTTAGACAAAGAGGAACAAAATTTATGCCTGGTGAAAATGTTGGTATTGGAAGAGACCATACTTTGTTTTCTAAAATAGATGGGATTGTTTCTTTTGATTGGGCTTCTAAAGGCAAAAGAAGATTAAATGTTCATTCTGAAGTTGGAGTAGCAAATTGAAAAAAAATACTCATCCTAAACTTTTTGAAGCAGAAGTTATTTGTCAGTGTGGTAAAGGTAAATGGACCACTCTTTCTACTAAAGATAGAATCTCTGTTGAGATTTGTAGTATGTGTCATCCTGCTTGGACAGGCGAACAAAGGATTGTTGATACTGAAGGTAGAGTAGAGAGAATGAACAGAAGATATAACTTGAAATAAAATCTTAATAAATGAAAAAACATTTTTATGGTGGTCAGGCTGTTATTGAAGGAGTCATGATTAGAGGTAGAAGTAACTGTGTAGTTGCTGTTCGAAATAGTCAAAATAAAATTATTTTAAATCAAATACCGATTCCTTCTTTTTCAAAACCTTTATTTAAGAAAATCCCTTTTATTAGAGGGGTAATTATTTTAATTGAAATGATGGTTATAGGTTATAGATCACTCACTAAATCTTCTGAAATAATTGAAGAATCTGAAGAAACAGATATTTCTATTTTGGAAAAAATATTTTCATATATTTTTAGCTCGGTATTTTTAATATTAATTCTTTCTTTATTTTTTTTAGTTCCATTATTTCTTTCAGATAGGATGATTTTTTTTGAAAATAATTTTATTTTAAATAATATATTAGAAGGTATAATTAGACTTATTTTTTTTATCTTATATGTATATCTCATTGGATTAAATAAAGATGTTAAAAGAGTATTTGCTTATCATGGTGCAGAACATAAAACTATTGCTGCCTATGAAGATAATAAAGATATTAATGCAAATAATATTGAAAAAATACAAAAATATAATAAAGAACATCCACGTTGTGGAACAAGTTTTATAATGACAGTAATTCTAGTATCAGTAATTCTTCATGTCTTTATACCTAGGGAACCAATGCTTTTACTTTACTTATCTAGAGTTTTGCTTTTCCCTGTAATTGCTGGACTTTCTTATGAATTAATAAGACTTTCAAGTGTTAGTACAGATAATATAGTTTCTAAGTTTTTATCATTACCAAATATCTGGATGCAAAAATTAACAACAGCAGAACCTGAGAATGACATGATAGAGGTTGCATTATGTGCTATTAATGAATCAGTTAAGTTAGATGAGTCTAATTAGATTCATTGTTTCTTTTTTCTAATTCTTCTATTACTTTTTCTAATTTAATTTCTTCATTTGACAGTAGAACTAGCAAATGGTAAATTAAGTCAGCAGATTCATATATTAGATCTTCTTTTTTTTCTGCAAGAGAAGCTATTATTACTTCAGCAGCTTCTTCTCCAATTTTTTTTCCAATTTTCTTAATACCTTCATCAAATAATTTTTTTGTATAAGAATTCTTAGTTTTATCTTTTTTTCTTTTATTAATTATGCTTTCTAACTTTTCTAAACTGAAATTATTTTTAAAATTAATACTTTCTTCATTTTCGAAACAAGAGTTATTAAGAGTGTGGCAAGTAGGTCCTTCTGGTTTTACATTAATTAATATAGCATCTTCATCACAATCTAATAAAACTTGCTTTACTTTTAAATAGTTTTTTGAAGATTCACCTTTTTCCCACAATCTATTTTTTGACCTAGAAAAGAACCAAACATTTTTTGATTCAATAGTTTTATTAAATGCTTCTTCATTCATCCAGCCTAACATCAGAATTTTATTATTTTCGTAATTTTGAATTATTGCTGGAAGTAAAGTGTTTTGTTTAAAATTAGGATTCATTTATTATGTACTTCTTCGTAAAGTTGTTTTAGATTTGAAATTCCAATATATTTTTCATTTTTATATGTATCATTATATACGTTTCGGTTAATCAATATTGGTTGCATTCCAACTGAACTTGAGCCAATAACATCATCAAATTCTTTATCTCCAACGTACCAACAATTCTGAGGATTAATATGATATTTCTCAATTAGAATATTGAAAATCTTTGGATTTGGTTTATAGCATCCAGCATCTTCTGATGAAAGAATGAAATCAAATTTAAAATTTATTTTTTTTAAAACTGGAATTAAGAAATTATTATCTGCGTTAGATATTACGCCTATTTTAGAATGTTTACTCAAATTAATAATCATTTCTTCTGTATCTTTATATGGCTCATTGGTTGCCATACTTTTTATTGAAGATTCAGCACATAATTGACTAATGTTTTTATTCCCAAATTTTGATAATACAATTTCAAAACAATTTTGCCATGCTTGTTTATAAGTTATAAATGGAGGATTTTCATTTATATCATTTAAGTTATTCCTGATATTTCTGAAATTAACTTCTTCTTTTTTCCATAATTTCCACAACTCTAAACCATCAATTTTTAAATCATGATCTAAAGCAAGTTTTTTAAATAAATCATGCCAAAGAACTATTTTATTTGTAACTAATGTTTCAAAACAATCAAATATAATCACCTCTGGTTTTTTTATAGCTTTGTTCATAGTCTAATATTTATATTATTTTGATTGAGAAAATTTTTAACTTCTTTTATAGATAAGTTACCAAAGTGAAAAATACTAGCAGCTAGTACAGCATCTGCTTTCCCAATTTTCAATGCATCATATAAATGCTTCAATGTTCCTGCACCTCCTGATGCTATAACAGGAATATTTACAATATTATTTACTTTTTTTAATAATTCATTGTCGTAGCCACTATTTGAACCATCTTTATCCATACTGGTAAGTAATATTTCACCAGCTCCTAGTTCTTCTATATTTTTAACCCAATCTAATGCATTTATATTTGTTTTATTTCTTCCTCCATGGGTATAAACAATCCAATCGTTCCCTTCTTTCTTTACATCTATTGCGGATACTACACATTGTGCTCCGAACTCTTTTGAGCAGTCTCTAATTATTGTAGGATTTTTAATAGCGGATGAATTCAATGAAACTTTATCTGCTCCTGCTTCTAGCATTTGCCTCATATCATCTACACTTTGTATTCCTCCTCCTACAGTTAGAGGGATAAAAACTTCTGAAGATACTTTCTTAACCACATCAATTAAAGTTTTTCTTCCTTCATGAGTTGCGGTTATATCTAAAAATACTAGCTCATCAGCTCCTTCATTATTATAAAATTTTGCTAATTCAGTTGGGTCACCAGCATCTTTTATATTTACAAAATTTACACCCTTAACTACTCTTCCTTTATCAATGTCTAAGCATGGTATTATTCTTTTAGTTAACATAATAATTTTTAAATGGTTTTTATATTTTATTTAAAGCTTTTTTTAAGTCTATATTTTTTTTATATAGTGACATTCCAAGAATAGCTCCATCTACTCCTAATTCTTTAAGAATCATTAAATCTTCTATACTTGAAATTCCTCCTGCAATATTTAATTCTGAGGAACAAAATTTTCTAAATTTGGATATATATTGAAAATTTGGGTGAGATAAAGTCCCATCTTTTTCAATATCTGTATAAATAAAAGACCTACAACCCTCTTTTTCTAATTCCATCACCATATCTTCAATATTTAATTTAGAATTTTCAATCCAACCTTTTGTCTTGATATCACCATTTAATGCATCAATACTAACTATAATATTGGATTTAAATTTATTTATAGATTTTAAAACTTCTTCTCTGTCATCTAATGCTGCAGTCCCAAATATTATTTTTTTAACTCCAAGATTAATATAGGATTCAGCTTTTTCAAAAGTTCTTATACCTCCACCTATTTGAATATTTAGATTAGTTTTATTAATAATTTTTTCAATTATATTTTTAACAGTAGTATCTCCAGATTTGGCTCCATCTAAATCAATAATATGGATAAATTTACTACCATCATCTTCAAACTTTTCAGCAACTTTAACAGGATCATCATTGAAAATAATTTCATTTTTATAATTACCTTTAATTAATCTTACACATTTGCCATCTCTAATATCTAATGCGGGGTATATTTTCATAAAATTCCCTATTTTTTTTAGTTAATCATTTTATTAAAATTTTCATAAATCTTAAGTCCGTCTTCTCCACTTTTCTCTGGATGAAACTGTACAGCTGAAAGATTATCCTTTTCAATAGCTGCACACATTTGAATTGAGTAATTTGTCCTACCTGTAACTATTTCTTCTTCAATTGGATCACAAAAATAAGAATGAACAAAATAAAAATTTGTGTTTGTTGAAATTCCATGAAAAATTTTAGATTCTTTAATTAGCTCTAATTGATTCCATCCCATATGGGGGACTTTAAAATTATTTTCTAATTTGGGTATTTTTTTCACAGAACCTTTAATAATTCCAAGTCCTGGCTTAACTCCTTCTTCTGAATTTTCAAATAAAATTTGCATACCTACACAAATACACAATATAGGTTTACCTGACATATAAAAGTCTACAATTATTTTTTCTAACTTTAGTTCTTTAATATTCTGCAGAACAGTATCTGTAGAACTCACCCCAGGAATAATTAAACCTTTACTATTATTGATTTCGTTTATATCTGATGTAATGATATTTTGTTGATTAAATAAATCAAGAGCTTTTTTTACACTATGAAAATTTGCAGATTTTGTATTTAATATTGATATATCAGGCATAAATTATTCCGTGGCTTTTAGGTATTCTTTATCTTTATCAATATACCTTGCAATAATAAATAATAAATCACTAAGTCTATTTAAATAAATAAGAATATTATTATTATTTAATAAACCTTTTTTTTCTATTTCTGTACATAACCTCTCTGATTTTCTGCAGTTTGTTCTTGCTATATCTACAAATGATGATAAAAGACTACCTCCAGGTAATACAAAATAGTTTATTTTAGGTGATATTTCTTGATAATTATCAATCAATATTTCTAATTCTTCTATTTTATCTTTTTTTATGTAATTATAGTTTTTTTTCAAATCTAAATATTTCTCCTTTGAGCAAGCAATTTCTGAAGATATTATGAAAAGAGTTCTTTGTATTTTTATAATTAAATTAGATATTTCAGAATTATTTTGTTCTGTAGAAATAGCATAAACTACACCTAAATTAGATATACATTCATCTATAGCACCATAACATTGGACTCTGATGTCATTTTTTGAAACTTTTTGCCCAAAAAGCAAAAAAGTATTCCCTTTATCTCCATTTTTTGTGTATAGCCTAGTCATATCTTTTATTTTAAGTTTTTTTTTATATAATAAATATTACAATGAAATTATAAGTTTAATAATAATCATATGTGCTTATTGAAAGAATTAGAAACATTTATATGACAAGTAAAATACCATTAAATACAATTAAGATTTCAGAAAAAGCTTGTGAAAAAGTTAAAGAGTTTGCAAAAAATCAATCAAAAGAGAAATTTGGTTTAAAAGTTGCAGTTAGAGCTGGTGGTTGTTCTGGTTTAGAATATATTCTTGAAATTGTTGATGCTCCTGATGAGAATGACAAAGTTATATCTCAAAATGGTTTAGAAATTTTTATTCCAAAAAAAGCTTATGTTTTTTTAGCGGGTACATATTTAGATTTCTCTGACGGTCTGAATGGAAAAGGATTCGAGTTTATAAACCCTAATGCTAAATCATCGTGTGGTTGTGGAGACTCTTTCTCAGTTTAATATGTTTTTTTTAGAAAATTTAATTAGAAACTGTAAATTTCCATCTATTTTTATAGAATATGATCATAATATTTATAGAATGAAGGGTAAAGATTCCTTTTCATTTTTAGATAGAATTTCAACAAATAAAATAAAAATATCAGAAGATATTTTTTCTTTTAAAACAGTTTTAACAGATAATAAAGGTTCAATTATTGATGTGTTAAAATATAAAATTATAGATTCGGAAAATATAATATTTACATTTAATTCTCATAATATTAAAACTTTACAATACCTAAATAATTACATTATTTTAGATGATGTAGAAATTTATTTAGAAAAAAAAGTAACTAAAATATCATATTTTAATAAAAATAAAAATATTCCTTCTCAATTAATAGATTATTCAAGTATTACTACTTTAGATGAATATAGTGATTATTTTAGATATGAACTTTTGATAGAAAAAATTGCATTAGATAAAGTATTTGATTTTGATTCTATAAATAATTTATCTAAACCAGAAAAAATATTTATAGAGATTTATATGAAACTTTTTGATTATGAATCTTCTTTGTCTAAAATTAATCCTTTAGAAACGGGCTTGAAAGATTTTATATCTTTTGACAAAGGCTGCTATGTTGGTCAAGAAGTTATAGCTCGTTTATATAATTACAAAAAAGTAAGTAGACAAATTATATATTTTAAAACCAATGAAATTTATAAGATCAATGATTCTTTTAAGAATCAAATGAATATTTCAGGGAAAATTTTAAGTATTGCTAAAAATCATGATCACTATATAGGTTTATGCCTTGTTAAGAAAAAAGATGTTCTAAAATTAAAAGAAGAGTATATTTTTATTTAACGGAGTAATAATGTATCTCCTCCGTCAACAAGTATGTTCTGTCCTACAATCATATCTCCTCCTTCAGAACATAACATTATAGCTACTTTTGCTATGTCATTAGGTATCAATTTTTTTTGTTTAGGATTAGATCTTTTTAATATGTCATTAATTTCATCCTGGTTGGGAAAATGTTTTATAGCATCTGTTTCTAATAATGATGCTGAAATAGAATTTACATTTATATCTTTCGAGGCTAAATCAAAAGCCATGTATCTAGTCATTGATTCTAAGGCAGCCTTTGAGACGCCGATAGAAAAATAGTTATTCATAACTTTTGTAGATCCAGGAGATGTAATATTTATTATTCTACCTTTTTTATTCATGATATTAGAAATTTTCTGCGAAAGTATCCATGGACTTTTTACATTAATTTGCATTGTCCAATCCCAGTGTTTTTCAGTAGTATTTAATGAGTTTTTCATAACTCCGGAGGCTGCATTATTAATTAAAAAATCTATTTTAATATTTTTATCATTCAAGAAATCATAAAATTCTTCTACGTTTTTTAGGTGAAGCAAATTGAGTTTTTTTGAAATTGCAGAAACTCCTAATTTTTTTATATCTTCTTCAATTATTTTGGCCTCTTTAGAACTTCTAGCATAAGTAAAAATTACATTACAACCTTTTTTAGCAAATTCATAACAAAGTTCTTTACCTATTCCTCTTGTTCCTCCTGTAATAATGACTGTCTTATTTTTAAAACTCATATTGCCATACCACCGTCTACTCTAATAATTTCTCCTGTTATATATCTTGCTTCTTCTCTTGATAAAAAAGCAGCTATAGGTGAAATTTCTTCTGGTTCTCCAAACCTTTGCATTGGAATCCATGACATTACTTCTTTTTTTACTTTTTCTGATAAAACATCAGTTGTTGCTGTAGATACATATCCAGGAGCGATTACATTTGCGGTTATATTTCTTGTAGCAACTTCTTTAGCAATAGACTTAGTAAAAGAATGTATTCCAGCCTTAGAAGCTGAATAGTTAGATTGCCCTATATTGCCCCTAAGACCCACAACGGATGAAATGTTTATTATTCTACCCCATCTTTTTTTTATCATATTATTTATGCATAATTTTGTGCAATAAAAAGTTCCCTTTAAGTTTGTATCTATTACCTTATCAAAATCTTCAGGTTTCATTCTCATTAATAATGAATCTGAAATGATTCCAGCATTATTATATAAAATCTCAATTGAACCTAACTTTTCTTCAACGACATTTACCATGTTTTGAACTTCAGCTAATTTTGATACGTCAGCTTTAATAATAATTCCATCACTACCTAAATTTCTTATTTCTTTTAGAACATTATTAGCATCTTCTTTATGAGAGTTATAATTTATGGCAATTTTATGACCAGATTTTGCAAGTCTTAGTGCAATTGATCTCCCAATACCTCTAGAGGCACCCGTTATAAGTACTATTCTTGAAAGTTCTTCCATAAATCAATCCTTAATTT
>TARA_B110000438_G_scaffold220569_1_pt1 | contig 16448 bp, 10 predicted proteins | sample TARA_B110000438 | Tara Oceans TARA_B110000438 (sample SAMEA4398413) | marine metagenome | biome: Polar Biome; feature: [MES] marine water layer (ENVO:01000295) within the mesopelagic zone...; material: water (ENVO:00002006), including particulate matter (ENVO:01000060) such... | reverse complement strand
GCAATAAGCATAACTTTTGCTTTCGGGTGCTTAGCTTGTAATGCTTGTATTTCTTTTTGTGCTTCAGGTGTGATCATACACTGGCCGTGTAACTCACGGTCAGCACGAGAATGTGCTTGGTGACCTGGAGAAAGTAAATCAGTTGAGATATCGCCTTCACCAGCAATATAAGTTACAACTTCAATTTTTTCTTCAATGTTAGGCAGCTTGGTGAAAAATTCAGCTTCTGCATAACTTTCTAAAAGTTCTTTAGCAACAGCGTTGCCTGCTTTAAAGGCTGCTTCAAGACGAGCTGTATCAGCATCGTATAAGAATACTTGTGTTTTTAATACGTTAGAAGCTGGTGTTGAAAATGCTGAATCGTCACTTAATGCTAGGTCAAGTAGCACTTCGATAGATGGACCACCTTTCATGTGCGATAGTAGTTCAAAAGCAAATTCAGAGGTTATTTCTGCTACAGCTTCTTCACCTAAAATGATTTTTTTCAAAAAAGCGGCTTTTTGACCGGCAGCACTTGTGGTGCCCGGTAACGTGTTATAGATAAAGAAATTCAAAGAATCTTCGCGGTGTGCGTGCCCTTGATCTTTAATTTGCTCAATGATTTCCGCTAATAACTCAGCACTATCGATTGGCTTAGGTGCTAAACCTAGCTCATTTTTACGATTTTCAATTTCTGCGATATATTCTAAATACAGACTCATTTGATTCCCTCTCTGACTTTATTTACTAATAACAATTTAACTAAGCACTATTAAGCTTTGTTTATTGTCGCAATAAAAGTTAAAAAGAATGATGATGTAATCATTCTTGGTTAGCGATCAAGCGCAATTAATTTGAACAAAGTATAATTGTAAGATCAATAATGCATAGCAGTATAAAATTTGCCTATATTCTACCTGATTTTTTGATGACTACTAATCACTTGGTTCAATAAGCACTATTCACCAGATTTATGGTTAGTAGAAAGAACGGTTATACTGGTTGGGTGTGTTCAGTTAGTCATTGATATTATTAAAAATAATGCATAGTTCTTTTGGGCTTTACTATCGGTTAACATCATCAACCCAAAATTTAAGCTGACCTATCTTGAAGAATTTATGGATAAAATTCTGTTTATAATTTTTGCATTCAAGACGATATCTATATGCGTTTTAATTTGCTCAAAATATTAACGGTATTTAATGCATTTAGGTGTTTGACCCAAGTGAAATTATTTATATTATAGACCAATATGTTCAATCGAACTTTTCATCTTGTTTATATACTTATGGCTTTTAAACTTCAGCGCTTTTTGCTCAATTATCAACAAGAGCCAAAATTAGTTTTTGCCCAGCTTTTCCTTAACGGCTTTCATATGTTCTCGAAAGCTTTTATCAAACTTTGATTCACCGCAACTGAAAAATTGCACAGAGGAACCTTCACTTAAACCGTATGCACTCATGTCTTGTGTTACCGAGCACCTACCATCATCTCCTTTTATAATCGCTATTCCTGCGCCCATATTTTTAGTGTTTTTTTCTCGTTCTTTTTCTTCATCTTTCAAGGGTGCTGAGTGGGGAACGGTTTTTGTTGTCGTATTAAAAATTGAAGGTGGTTGATCGTGTTGATAAGGGTTGTCTACTTTAGGTGCAGAACCATTATTTAGCTTACTACGCAGCCTTTGTAATTGAGTAAAACTATCGAGTTTTTGGTTACTAGGTGTTGGTAGTGGAAGAGGTAAGTCTGGCACTGTATTGCTAGCTTTCGGCAGCACTAATGTGTTGTTAATTGTTGATGGTATTGATGGTATTGAAGGTTTTTGGATTGCTTTATTAAGAGGAGTAACCGGATTTTTAGCGGCTAAATCAATAGCAGGTTTATTAGTACTAGGTTTATTAGTAATAGGCTCTTCAGTAACCAGTACTTCCTGCTTATTATGGTCAGCCTCGCTGCGGTTTGGTTCTTCTATTATTTTTTTTAAAGGTTGTTGTTTATTTTGATTTGCCTGCGCTGTGGTTAAATTGGGAGCATAATATAGGAAGCTTTTTATCGGTGGGCTTTTGTTGATTTTCTTTATTGATTTTTCTTTATGTGAATGAGTGATAAAAATCAATAAAATGATAATGCCGTGGACAACCAAGGAAAATAAAATAGCAGTGTAAGTTCCTTTTCGCACAATGATTTCAATGTCGGCTAAAGAGTAGGTAATTTATAGACGATAAATCACTTTGTAAGTTCAATTGAATTCAACCTAGTTTCTTATCTTGTTAAGAATAGTTTGAATTTCGCCGTTGTCTGATATTGCCTTTAACGCTTTTGATAAGTGTGCAATTTCATTTCTTAATGGCGATCTTTTAGATACCACGATGTAAGAGCCAACCGTTTCATCATAAGAAAATTTTGCTAACTTAATCTTGGTTTTATAAATTCTTTGATCAACCCAAGGGGTAATAGTTTCTTCCCGCTCCAGAAAAGTATCAATACGCCCTTTTAAAAGCATATCAACGAGTTGCTGATAATTAGTTAACGGGATTTTAGTCAGCTGTGTGTCATGATCAAATTTATCAAAATACGAAGCGCCTCTTAAAACCCCAACTTTCAAGGGTTGCAGGTCTTGATAGCGATTCAATTCAATTTTACTTTCTGCGCGAATATAAAACTGTAGCGGTAAGTGCTGAATTTTTATCGGAGGCTCAAGGTAGTTAAGAAATTGCTCTCTTATTTCGGTTTTTCTGATCGCAATCATCATATCAGCTTGGCCGTTTTGTAAAAAAGCAAAGCAGCGGGCTGGCGGGCAATAGATAAACCTGACTTCTCGTGCTAATTGCTCTGCTAATGCATTGGCAATATCGATGTTTTCGCCGACAAATTTACCGTCTACAATGTTAGAAAATGGCGGTTCAATATACATCGCCACGGTGATTGTTGGTAAAGGTTGTGAAACAACTTTCATCGACATAAACAAAAAGAACACGCAACAAATTAGAGTGACATAAATTTTGAATCGTCTTCGTTGATTTAAACGTAAGTATGCTGATAGAAAACTCATGCCATTATTTGTGATAAACCATCTCCTTATTACATCAACTAAAGTTATTCTAGTAATTAAGCTTCGTAATCTAGTGTTAAAAACTCGGGGTTTGCTACAATTAGATTGTGATAATTATTATAACAATGTCCTTGTTAGTATTAGAAGATTTTCTTTAAAATAATGGTGACGAATCTAAGGTTATCTAAATAAATATCAACTAGGTTAAATCATTTTTATACGAAACTAGGTTATATAATTTAGTAACGGCTAAATAGGTTTTCTCGCTAAAGGTTTTCAGAACGAGGTATATATGGAATATCAATTTATAGATGATCCCTTAACGGGTAGTGCTATCGCTAAGTTTTCGCTTGACCATGAAGTCATTGGTCCATGGTTAGAAGTTGAAGTAGGCACAGATACAGATAAGCTTTCGAAATTATTGTCTGCGATCGCAGATATTGAAGCAGAAAAACAGTTAGAAATTACGATTACAGGTAACGAGTATACGGTTATTTTTAATCGAGGTGATGTAACCGTTCAAACCAATGCGAGTATGGACGGTTTAGAAGTATTACCAGACTCACTTATTGAAGAAGGTATTGATTTTGATTTACAAGACTCCTCTTCTTGTGGGCGCGAAGACTTTCGAGAATTATTACTGTCTTGGGCAAAATTTGTCAGCAAAAAATAGCATGACAATAATCATGCTGTTTTTAAGAGATGTTTCACTTGAGAACTTACCAACCCATTGAGTTAAGCCAGCTTATAATTTCTTTGGTTAAGCTATTTTTAGGATAGTAACCTGTGACTTGATTACTTAATTTTTTTTGTCGAAAATATATTTTCAGTTCTCTTTTCGCTGACGCTTTTCTTAATATAGCGTTGGCTTGTACTAAATGATGATCGCGCTGTAAATATAAATCAAGAATTGGATAGTCTGTAACAGCCAGTTGTTGAGCTATTTTTTCGCTCGCTGGTTGTGTCGGCATATAGCTGCTAAGCATAATAAACGCAGCGGGTGCGCCTACTAAGCCTTGTTGGTAAATATCGAGCAATACCGCACTATTATTACCCTCAGCTATTACAATAATTCCACCAGGAAAACGCTTGGCTTGTTCAATAGTCGCTTGCATGACCTCAGCAAATTTTTTGCCATAGTTTTCAAGTATTTCAATATTTTCTTTATTTCGCTCTTCTGCTGTTAATGCCTGTGAAGGGTAGCCTTCAGGCTTATTTGGTGGGTGTAACGTTATTGTTGTCCAACCCTGATCAGGCATGTTTTTACGCAGCTGATTAAGTGCATAAGGGGTTGTTATACTTTGCTGCCAATCCGGAATTAACACCATAACGCCTTTATTTACGGGTGTGGTGTGTTGATTGATTATCGTTAGATATTTGTCTGTTCCAACCATTATCGGGATGATTTTCTCTTGCGTTAAATAATGCTTAATATCTTGCTGTTGTTGGTCAAATGCATTTACGGGCAGATTAATAATCACATCATGTTGATGGTCGTCTTCTGTTGCTTCGTCTTGTGTCGCCTCAGTGTCAGTTGCTGCCACCTCAGGTTTAATCTCTTCAGCTTTTTCAGGATCCCCTTTGCCATTGGGCTGAGTATCTTCTGTTTGTTGTGCTTCCTGGTATGGCAAAAATGGAGATGAGTAAACGTTATTTATAACTAAAGTCGATACAGCTAATAATATGAAAAAAACTATAGGCTTTGTATTCAAATGCATAAAAAGTTTTCCTCTGACCGTTGGTTAATTAACACTATAGACTTACTAAAGGTGATGTAAATATATTATCGACGTTATTGATGTTTTCTTTAATTAACCCTAGTAATTCATCGTATTAATCAAATGGGCAAGCTTTTGTAAAGGCCAAGGTTTTCTCAGTAACGGGGTGTGCTATTTGTAGCATTTTGGCGTGTAACTGCAAACGATTACTACCATTTAATGCTTGTTCGTGAGCATACAGTCGGTCACCAATAATGGGGTGACCAATAAATAACATGTGCACCCGTAGTTGATGAGAACGACCCGTTATAGGAGTTAGCTCAAGCAGGGTTGTTATTTGGTTGTCTTTGTTCTCACGATAACTTAAAACTTTATAATGAGTTAATGCCGCTTTACCTTGTTCATGATCTACCTTTTGTTTTGGTCTATTTGGCCAGTCACAAATCAAGGGTTGATCAACAGAGCCCTGTGCGCTTTCAACTTTACCAAATACTCTAGCTATGTAGCTTTTTTGCGTTAGTCTTTTTTCAAACTGACGACTTATCGCGACATGAGCAGGCTTATTTAATGCCATTAAAATAATGCCTGAAGTTGCCATATCTAAACGATGCACAACTGTTGCTGTTGGCAGCACTTTTAGCACTCTATTTTGCAAGCAGTCTTGGTGCTCAGGTAATCGACCTGGCACAGTGAGTAATCCGCTGGGTTTATTAAGCACAACAATATCGTTATCTTGATAAATAATATCAAGATATGGGCTCATTGGTGGTTGGTAAATAAAGTCAGGGTTAGCACCCATCTTAAGATATTCCTTTTGAATTTTCGTTAGAAAAAAGGCTACACAAAGGGTGTAGCCTTTTTGTCATTTATGGCGGAAATTTAGTTACTAACAACAATGAGGCGAACCGCTTCAAATTGAATTTTTGCTTTTTCAATATATTCAGCTAACGCATTTTTTTGCATCAAAATAAAATCAATTTCTTGCTGACGCACGCTAGGATTTATTGCTTTTAGCGCGGTTAGACGCTGATGCTCTTCATCCATGGCTACTTGCATTCCAGTAAGCGCTTTTGCTTGTATTGATGTTGTTTGTTGCTCGGCATGCGCTTCTGCTTTAGCCACTAAGGGGGCTATTTGGCTTCTTAATGCTTTAACTAATTGCAGCGCTACTTGTTTCTTCACGGGTGATAATTGTTGATCTAATACGGCTTCACTCACTTTATCGGCAAGGTTGTTACCATTTTTATCAACTAATATGCGAATAGGTGTTGTTGGTAAATATCGGCCTAATTGCAAGTTACTCGGTGCAATAGCTTCTAAGGTAAAAATACACTCTAAGAAAAATGTACCTGCAGGTAGTGCAGGGTTCTTTAATAAGCCAATACTCGAATTGCCGGTTTCATCAGATAGCACAAGGTCCATTGCCCCGCGAACCATAGGGTGATCCCAAGTTATAAGCTGGTAATTTTCCACTGCTAATGCAGTATGACGATTAAAGGTTATGGTTGTACCGTCTTCAGGTAAGCATGGGAAGTTGGCGCACAACATATGCTCAGAAGGTTGCAAGGCAATGGCATTATCAGCTTTATCATCTTGTTGAATACCAAAAACATCCAGTAACTGAAACATAAATTGGGGCAAATGAATTTGTTGATCTAACTGCTCAATTTTTTCAACTAAGGCATGCGCTTTACCTTGGCCAGACGAATGCAATTCAAGCAGTTTATCTCGGCCTGATTCAAGATCTTGTTTAATGGTTAAGTGTTTCTCATGGCTTTGCTGGATTAAGGTTTGGGCTTCGTTAGAATCCCAACTGGCGCTAAGCGCTAAGTCAAATAAAGTGTCACCAAAAGCGTTAAAAACGGCATGGCCAGTGATACAGGTATGTTCGAATGCATTTAAAGACTGTTTATACCATTTAAACAGTAAACTCTGAGCCGAGTCTTCAAAATAAGGCACGTGAATTCGAATAGTTTCTGTTTGGCCTATACGGTCTAAACGACCAATACGCTGTTCTAGTAAATCGGGGTTACGCGGTAAATCAAATAATACTAAGTGGTGGGCAAATTGGAAGTTACGTCCTTCACTACCAATTTCTGAACACAATAGTACTTGAGCACTATCTTCATCTTGGGCAAAATAAGCCGCAGCGCGGTCACGTTCAAAAATGCTCAAACCTTCATGAAATACTGCAGCTCGCATACCTTCTTTAACACGCAGTGCGGTTTCTAAATCGATAGCGGTTTGCGCATTGGCACAAATAACTAAAACTTTTTCTTTTTTTAATGATTGTAGCAACTCGATTAAATATTCGACACGTGGGTCAATATCATACCAATCTTCATGGCTGTCTAAGCTGAACAATGTTTCAGGTGTAAAAATAAGTTTTGCTTGTGCTTGTGACTTTAAGTCTTCAGCTGTCCCTGAGAGTAATAATTCATTAATAGCATCTTGATAAGCATCAGGCATTGCCAGTGGCGCTGGATGTAATTCACGGCCAGGAAAACCTTTGATGGTGTTACGACTGTTACGGAACAATATACGACCCGTACCGTGACGGTCTAAAAGCTGGTCGAGAATATGCTGTCGAGCATTTTTTTGCTCTGTTTTATCCGCGTGATTTATCGCCGCAATATGGGCACTAACGTCTGCTTCATGTAACAGTGTGGTTAACGTTGTTATTTGTTCGCTAGCTAATGGCTCATCAGTGATTAAGGTATTTGCGGCATCGGCAACTTCAGTATAATGCTGTTCTTCTTCAGTAAACTTTTGATAATCGAAAAAACGATCCGGATCAAGTAAACGCAAACGCGCAAAGTGACCTTCATGGCCTAGTTGATCAGGTGTTGCAGTTAATAGCAAAACCCCAGGAATAGTTTGCGCTAATTGCTCAATACATTGATATTCAATGCTGGCATTATCTTGTTGCCAATTTAAATGATGTGCTTCATCGACAACCATTAAGTCCCATTCTTCATCGATCATCGCTTCATACCAGCGAGGATTTTTAGTAATAAAACCAAGGTTAACCAGTACTAATTGCTCTTGGCTAAATGGATTTTCACCTTCGCCGTTATCAGATGTTTCTTCACAGCGGCTTTCGTCAAAAATACTAAATGGGAGATTAAAACGGCGTAACATTTCAACTAACCATTGATGCATCAATGATTCTGGCACAATAATAAGTACACGTTTGGCGCGACCTGTTACCAACTGTTGATGAATAATTAAACCCGCTTCAATGGTTTTACCTAAACCGACTTCATCGGCTAACAAAACGCGAGGAGCAAAGCGACTTCCCACTTCTTCGGCAATGTATAATTGGTGAGGGATTAAGCTAACACGGCCACCACTTAGGCCTGTTAAATCTGATTGTTGTTGGCTAAATTGATGATGTAAACAGTCTTTTCTTAAGCGGAACCAATCAAGGCGATCAATTTGGCCGTTGAGTAGACGATCATGAGGCTTATTAAATTTAATAAAATGGTCAATCATCATTTCTTTGATTGAGCAAGCTTCACCTGTGTCTTGTCGAATGCCAAAATAGGTTAATAAATTATTACTTTCTTCAAAAGACTCTACGGTAAGTGTCCAGCCTTCATGGCTTGGAATATTATCGCCAGCATTAAAAATAACACGTGTTAAAGGTGCATTATCCATGGCATATTGTCTTGCATCCCCTGTTGCCGTAAATACGATAGTAACAAAACGACCCTCAACAGCGGTAACCGTACCTAACCCTTGATCTGACTCACTATCACTAATCCAGCGTTGTCCGGGATAAAATGCCATAAAAAAAAACTCCAACTCAATAACTCGCGTAAAAATTACACGTAAAAAAAAGGCGCTATAATATCGTTAATCATAGATGTGATCATTAAATAAATCAGTAAAAGCGTACTTTTTTTGCTTAAAATTTATAGAATAGAGTTTTGTTTTAATGGCGACAGCATTTTGAGTATGAATAATGTTCATAGCTCGTATTTAATTAATCCAAAAAAGCAGCTTGATTGCAGGTAAATAAACTGTAAAGTAGTTATAGTCTTAATAGAAAAACTATTCTTATGATTGCAGATGCAATAATAAAAGGAACGAATCAATAAATTATTTTGGTTAGATGCGTTATCAACTTTTGTGGTTTCTAGCAGCTGTTTCTAACAAATATTGCTGTGGAACCTTCAACTTAGGTAAGGATTTCATATGACAGCAAATAACATTATTTACGTTTTAGATACCAACATCTTATTACACGAACCCTTCGCTTTTCTCTCCTTCAAAGAACACGATGTTGTAGTGCCAATGACGGTACTAGAAGAATTAGATTCAATTAAAGATCGTAACAAAGATGTGAGCCGAGATGCGCGCGTTGCCATCAGAGCGTTAGAAGATACCTTAGTCAATGCCTCACCTGAACAAGTACTCGCTGGCGTTAAGTTACCGCAAAATGATGAGCTGCACCCCAGTGGTTGTTTATCTATTTTCAATGATTATGCTTTAGACGAAAGTAAGATTAAGTTGTCGTTTAATGAAAATGATAATCGCATTATAAGTACGGCTATTTATCTACAAGAAAAAAATCTTAATAATAAAGTGGTATTAGTAACAAAAGATATCAACATGCGTTTGAAAGCTAAAGGGGCAGGCCTTGCTTTTGTTGAAGATTACCGCACAGACCAACTCATTGATGATATTCAATTTTTAACCAAAGGCTACCACCAATTTACGGGTGATTTCTGGCAGCATGTAAAAGAATGCGAAAGTGAAACTCAAGGCCGAAATACTACCCACTATATTAAACGCGATTTACTCCCTAATAGTTATATCAATGAATACTTAATTGATGAAGGAGATCATTTTGCCGGAAAAATTACCGGAGGAGATGATGAAAGCCTCGCCATAACTGATTTGAGTCGAGAACGATTAATGGCAAAGCAAGCGTGGGGAATCCATCCAAAAAATATTTATCAAGGTATGGCGATGGATGCTTTACTTGATCCAACCCTTGATTTAGTTATTCTTACTGGCCCTGCAGGGTGCGGTAAAACCTTACTGGCTTTGGCCACAGCATTAGAACAAGTTATTGAACGTGGGTTGTACGATAAAATTATTGTCACGCGCAGTACACCTGAAATAGCTGAATCTATTGGCTTTTTACCTGGTACCGAAGAAGAGAAAATGGCACCTTGGTTAGCGGCAATAACCGACTCGCTAGAAGTATTGCACAAGCAAGATGAAAATATGAACGGCAGCCTTAATTACATTATGGAAAAAGGCAATATTCAGTTTAAATCGGTAAATTTTATGCGCGGTCGTAGTATTCAAAATGCATTGGTGTTGTTAGATGAATGTCAAAACCTTACTGCCTCACAACTAAAAACCATTATCACCCGCTGCGGTGAAGGTACCAAACTGGTTTGCTCTGGTAACTTAGCGCAAATTGATAGTAACTATCTATCGGCTGTTACTTCAGGACTTACTTATATTGTTGAGCGTTTTAAAGACTTCCCTGGCAGCAGTAATATCAATTTAAATGGTGTTGTGCGAAGTAGATTAGCGGCCTTTGCGGAAGAAAACCTCTAGTAACTCAATGTTTGTGCCATGTACTATCCGTTTAAGTTAGTATTTGGATTTAGCATGGTTAATTTTTCAATACTATCCTATGTTGCAACTTTGATTTACTATTAAGTGATTAATTTCAAGGTTCATCATTGATACAAATTACTTGGCTAATATTTAGCGATAAATATGTGCTTATTCGTTTTTAATTGGCATTATCAAGGCTTCTCAGTGTTAGCAGAAAACTCAAAAGAGCAAATTTTTCAACGTTATAATAAATCAGTTGTCGTGGTTTTTTCAGGTATTATGCTGCTAACGTTCATTATCACGATTTATAATTATTATATTGCTCGTGAGGAACACCTTGGCGATAAATTAGTTGAGATGAGTAAATACAGTACTCAGCTTAATAATAAACTTACCAGTACGGTTGAAACCCTAAATGGTATTCGAGATTTAGCTCAATATTACCTACGTTTTCCAGAAGAATTACCCAGTAAAGCTCCCTTGCTGAAACAAGAAGGGAAATATTTTTATCAAAATAAAAACCGCCAAAACTTAATGACCAATAACCGTATTATGAGTGGCAACATCACGGGTGTTGGTCGTATTGATGTATTTAATCAATCTTTTATTGATGAGTTGATTATGGCTAATGCATTAACTCCCGCATTTGTTACCGCGCAAGAATCGATTAAAGCAGCAAACTGGTTATATTATATTTCAGTTAGGCGTTTTGTTAATTTATACCCTTGGGTACCTAGAAATATTTGGCAATATAGTGATCAAAGCTTAACTAATGATTTGATGTTAAAAATAAAAGCTTCAAAACTCAAAGATGAAACCTTTTGGTCGCAACCCTATGTTGATACTGCTGGCAAAGGTTTAAATGCGGCATTGGGTGTAGGCGTTTATTTAGATAATGAAATGAAAGGGGCGCTGCTGATTGATATTAATACAGCGGGTCTATATCACTATTTACCGCAAGTAACAGAGCAAGGTCATGGTTATATTATTGTAGATAAACATAGCCACGTTTTATTACACAAAAACAATGCGAATTTAACGCTAAATGCCCATACCGCTTTTAGTGATGCTGCCCCCGAGAAATTAAGCGATTTTACCTACCAAACGTTATTAAATATGCCAGAAAGTACTGTTGTCGATAATTGGGTTGTGCAAAGAAAAAAACTCCCTGTTAATGATTGGATTTTGTTGGAATATCAACAGAAAGAAAGTTTCTTTTCAGCCATCAATCAACGTTTTATCACTATTTTTGTGGGGGTGCTTTTAGGTTTTTCTAGCTTATTTATTGTTGTTTATTATTTTACACATCGCTCATTTATTGCCCCATCAAAAAAATTCATCAGTCATATTGAGCATTGCTCTGAAGGTGATCCCGGTAAAATAAAACCTTCTGAAGAGTGGCGTCACTGGTTTAAAATTGTAGAAGATCTATTTGGTGAAAACCGCAGTTTAATGCAGCGTATGAAAGATCAAAATAATGAGTTAGATTTACGCGTAAAAGAAAAAACTCAAGCTTTATATCATAAGAGTGAGCAGCACCAGCGAGATTATGCATTGCTTCGCTCGGTAATGGATGCAATTCCAGATTACATTCTTTTTCATGATCAACAAGACCTACTCATTGGTTGTAATCAGGCTGTTGAAAAATTAGTTTTACAAAAAGAAGCTGATATTATTGGTGGGCAAATGTATGACTTTATTGCCAGTGATATCAGTGAAGAGGTTGCACAGTGTTTAGGAGAAAGCCAAACAAGTACTTCTCCAATTTCTCATCACCAAACAGTGTCAAGTGAGTATCATACTTACGAAGTTTATCATGCCCCCTTCTATGGGCAGCATAATGAATTACTTGGTAGTATTGTGCTAATACGTGATGTTAGTCAGCAATTTGAGATCAACCAAGCCTTGCAACGCGCTAAAACTCAAGCGGAAGAAGCAAACCAAATCAAAAGCCAATTCCTAGCAAATATGAGCCATGAAATACGAACGCCGATTAATGCTATTCAAGGTATGTTTTATCTTTTGCAGCAAAGTAGCCTTAACTCCGTTCAAGAGCAGTATTTAGGTAATGCGCAAACTGCTTCAGAAACTTTGCTTTATTTAGTCAATGAATTACTCGATTCAGCCAAAGTTGAATCAGGTAATATGTCAGTACATAAAGAACTGATCGAACTAGAGAACATTGTATCGCAAGCCATTAACCTAAATATTGCCGCTCTTGCAGGTAAAGATTTAAGTTTACATGTTGCTATTGATAGCCAAGTGCCATTACATATTCATACCGACACTATGCGTTTGGTGCAAGTACTGAGTAATTTACTGAATAATGCGATTAAGTTCACTGAGCAAGGCAAAGTAGTGCTGAGCGTGTCATTATCATCGGTTATTAGTGAACAAACCGACGCTAACAATGTAGCGATTTTATTTCGACTGAAAGATACCGGTATTGGCATAGAAAAATCAAAACATGCTGGGCTATTTGAAGCATTTAAACAAGCGGATGAGTCTATGACCCGTGTGTATGGTGGGACTGGGCTCGGTTTATCTATTTGCCAGCATATTGCGCATTTGTTGGGCGGTGAAATCTCCATTGACAGTGCCGAAGGGCAAGGTGCTGAATTTACTTTGTCGCTGCCTTTAAATGAGTCTAATGTGACCCGTTGTAATAGCGATTATTCTGAACGCTGCTTAACTAAGTTTACACCTCAGTTTTCGACAAGTGTTGTTATTAACTTTGGTGTTAATGTACCGGAAAAATTACGCGAAAACTTTGCTGATATTTCACAAAAAATTATCGACGTTTCAGACCTTAATGCGTTAAACGAAAATATGGATGAAGCCGCTAAAATATTGTTTGTTGATAGTAGCCATTATCCGCAAGGTTTTACAAAAGACAACTTAGCAATAATACAAAAAAACGTAGCTGTACTCGCGCTATGCCAACCTACTGCCAGTATTATATCAACAGCATTGCTTGAGCAGTTAACTCGACTTAATATTAATTATTTGTTGCTTGAGATGCCATTGTATCGACAAGTTATTACGAAATTAGCAAAAGCCCTAGAGCAGATAACAGCAAGTAAACAGCAGATTGTGCAAAGCGCTAAACCAGAAGGTATTAAGTCGATAGTTGATAGCTTGTCAGGACTTAACATTTTGTTAGTGGAAGATAACCTTGTTAATCAATTAGTCGCGATTAAGTTATTGGAGTCAATGCAGGCTAAAGTGGTTATTGCGCAAAACGGGCAAGAAGCCCTCGACAAACTAGCGCTAGCAACTTTTGATATAGTATTGATGGATATCCAAATGCCTGTGATGGACGGATTAACGGCAACTCAGCATATACGTGCTCAACAGCAATATAGTCAATTACCCATTATTGCCATGACAGCCCATGCACGTGAAGAAGATAAACAGCAATGTTTAGCTGCTGGCATGAACTTACATATTGCTAAACCGATCAGCTTGAATGCACTACGAGAGAGTATTTTATCGCAAGTTCTGCGTTCATCTTAGTTGCGGAAATTTAGATAAAAGGCTCTGCATAGTAGCGACCATTTCTAATGGCAAACTCAGAGTCATTTGATATTTCACCAAGCTTCATCATGGCTGGGCCGGTAGGTTCAGCTAATATGTAGTCATCACCATCAACTGTAATGGTAAGCTCATTTTCCTCGGGTTTTATATTCATGGCGAGTAAAGCATGATTATCTATAAAAACTAACATCATTTTCATCCGTGGCATTAAGGCTCTAAAAATAGCCGTAGTCAGAGTAACTTTGCTGTCGCAGTCACCTTGGTTTTGCCATAGGGTTTGTAAAGGGGGGTTAAATCCTGCACCTGTAGAGGTCACTCTAGATTCTAAGGTTGAATAGGGAATACTTTGCACAAAACCCAGCACGTAATTAGCTACTTCTCTTACGTTTTGATCAGGAAAATTATTCAATATCAGGTCTTTAAGTTTGGTGAAATCAATAACAGATGCTTGAGCAAAACGCACATGATCGGGTTTGATGGCTAAATTATTATCAAATGAAATAAATTGTGTGTAATAATTTTGTTCTAAATGCTCCAACATGAAGTTTTTTTCAAGTTGTGCTATAGATGAATATGCCTGATCAATGGCGGTTTGGGTTTTCCCTTGAAGTTCAATTTGTAAGTTATCTGCATAACCCAAAAAGTTTACTTTAACCTCAGGTAAAGGAGACTTGATGAGGCTTTGTCTAATTTTTTGATCTACATATTTTTTTGCATGATCAGCACTATAACTTTTAAAGTTTCTAAACTTGTCAAATATCATGACTTTATCAATAGTAAAGCTCAACGATTGCGTTTGTTGTGCTTGGTCTAGCCACTGATAGTTAAATTCTACAAAGTCATCGGTCGTTACTTTATTGAACTGGAGTTGCTTGGCCCAAGCCTCACCTGAAAAATTCAATATTAAAATAACAACAGCACCTATAAATTTCACCGCAAATCTTCCCTTCAACTTTACCTTTATAGAGCTTACGTTAATTTTTACTGGCAGGCTATTTTCTCGTTTTACTTTACTTTTACTGTGTTTAATATATATTCAAACAAGTGTTTTAATTAATTGTTTAAATTACCTGTTCGGAGAATGTAATGGCTGATTATCAAGTGCCTTTGAAAGATATGAATTTTTTGTTATTTGACGTATTTAATGCTGACAAGTTATGGCAGTCATTACCAACGTTAGCTGAACGGGTTGACCGAGATACCGCTGAAGCTATTTTGCAAGGTTGTGCCAAAATTGCTGAACAAGAAATTGCGCCATTATCACGCAACGGCGACGAAACTGGGGTAACTTTTAATGCCGGGAGCGTAACTACTGCACCAGGTTATAAAGCCGCTTTTAAAACTTATGCAGAAGGCGGGTGGTCATCATTAGGTGGTGACCCTGATTTTGGTGGCATGGGTATGCCTAAAGTTATAACCGCATTTCATGAAGAAATGTTGTGTTCGGCTGATATTTCATTCTCATTGTATCCAGGCTTAACAGCAGGCGCAGGATTGTCGTTGGCTAAACATGGTAGTGAAGCATTAAAAAATCGCTATTTAACGCGTATGTATGCTGGCGATTGGTCAGCAAGTATGTGTTTAACTGAAGCACATGCGGGTACAGATTTAGGCATGATAAGAACAAAAGCAGTGCCTCAAGCCGATGACAGTTACTTAGTATCAGGCACCAAAATATTTATTACGGCAGGCGAACATGATCTCACTGAAAATATTGTTCATTTAGTGTTAGCAAAATTGCCTGATGCACCTGAAGGTCCGCGAGGAATTTCATTGTTCTTAGTACCAAAGTTTCATGTAAATGATGATGAAACAATAGGTGAGCAAAACAACGTCAGTTGTGGCTCTATCGAACATAAAATGGGCATTCATGCTTCGGCCACTTGTGTTATGAACTTTGATGGCGCTAAAGGCTATTTAGTGGGTGAGCTCAATAAAGGCTTAGCTTGTATGTTCACTATGATGAATTTTGAACGTATCGGCGTAGGTATTCAAGGTTTAGGCGCGGCTGAACGCTCTTATCAAAATGCTTTAGAATATGCCAAAGATAGAATTCAAGGGCGCTCGTTATCTGGCGTAAAATCTCCAGATGCTCAAGCAGATTCATTACTGGTACATGGCGATGTCCGTCGCATGTTACTAAACATGAAAGCCTTAAATGAAGGTTCTCGTGCCTTGTCTACTTATACGGCAATGCAATTAGATATTGCGACATACGGTACAGGCGAAGCGCAAGCTAAAGCAGATCAATTAGTGGCCTTAATGACACCTATTGCCAAAGCTTTTTTCACCGATCTTGGTTTTGAAAATACCGTAGCTGGCCAACAAGTTTTTGGTGGTCATGGTTACGTTAGAGAATGGGGACAAGAGCAATTAGTGCGAGATACACGTATTTCACAAATTTATGAAGGCACTAATGGTATTCAAGCCATGGATTTACTAGCGCGAAAAGTTGCGGGTAGTAAAGGTAAGTTAGTATTGGTATTTCTTGAAGAAGTACGCGATTACATTGCACAATGTAACAGCGAAGCTATGCAAGAGTTTACTCAACCTTTAGCGTCTGCCACTGATGAGCTTGCTAA